>LWDU01037422.1_pt1 | contig 27615 bp, 19 predicted proteins | sample 727161 | NCBI WGS metagenome assembly LWDU01 (sample SAMN04566230, study PRJNA314399) | hydrothermal vent metagenome | isolation source: deep sea hydrothermal plume seawater | place: Mexico: Gulf of California, Guaymas Basin | collected 2004-07-11
AGTCCGGGCCGGGCTTCAGGCGGGCGATCTCTTCACCTTTCCAGGTGATGGCGCCGCTGTCGGCAAGGGCAAAGGCTTCGGCAGGTGCGCCGGCAATCTCTCCCAGTCTTTCGGCGAGGATCGGGCCCAGCGCAGAAACGGCAGCAGAGCGCACAGCCTTGCCTTCCAGCGTCTTCGCCGTGGAGGCAGGTTCAAAGTGGAGACCGACGAGGCGGCCAACAACATGACCTTCGACGGTGACTTCTCCGGTGTCAGACAGTTCAGTCAAAAGCAGATCTTCCCTTTTCAGTCCGGCAAGCAGGGCCGTGGTGCGCCTGTCTACAAAGCGCAATGTCAACGCAGCGTGAAGCGCATCCGACAGCCTGTCTTCTATTTCCCGCGTCTTCTCACGCCAATAGGCCGGGTTTTCCAGCCAGTCCTCACGATGGGCGGCATAGGTCCACGTCCGGATCATGGCAAGCCTGTGCTGAAGACTGGAGATGTCCGGGACGTTAGCTTCGAGGTTGTCGAGACGCTTTTCCATGGCGACGTCGCCGAGGCGCGCGTCAGGGTCTGCGAGCGTTTCAGCGAGGCCGAGAACCAGCCGACCATGGCCCTCATGGCCTGACTTTCGAAAGTCAGGCAGGCGGGCCAGATCCCAGAGGCGGCGCACTTTACGCTCGCCGCGGATTTCAGGGCCTATCGCTTCGTCTTCGGCCATGCGGCGCAGCACCCATTCATCCAGCGCATGCGGGTTCTGGCGCAGGACCGGATGCCCGGAAGGCCGCGCGAGGCTGGCGATCAGCGTCTTGATGGAGCGATAGTCGAGATTGGAGTTTCGCCACTGAAGCTCATCGACCGGCTCGAACTGGTTTGTCTCAATGGCGTGGACCAGCTCTTCCTCGAAGGGCGGGCAGTCGCCCGTCTCGCCAAATTCGCCATCAGTACGAAAGCGCCCCGCGCGCCCGGCGATCTGCCCGGCTTCTGCGGCCGACAGCCAGCGATTGCGCCGGCCGTCGAACTTTGAGCGCGCGGCGAAGGCGATCCGCTCCACATCGAGATTGAGGCCCATCCCAATCGCGTCCGTCGCGACGAGATAGTCGACTTCGCCAGACTGGTAGAGCGCCACCTGGGCATTGCGGGTGCGCGGGCTTAGCGCACCCATTACAATAGCAGCCCCGCCTTTCTGGCGCTTCAACAGCTCGCCAATGGCATAGACCTGCTCCGTCGAGAACGCGACCACGGCAGAGCGTTTGGGCAGTTTGGTGATCTTGGTCGGGCCGGCATAGTGGAGCTGCGAGAAGCGCTCTCTCGTATTGGTGTCCACGTCGAGATCGAGGTCGCGCAGGACGCCGCGCATGGTTTCGGCGCCAAGCAGGAGCGTTTCCTGGGTGCCGCGGGCATGGAGGATGCGATCGGTAAAGACGTGGCCGCGGTCTTCATCACCTGCGAGCTGTATCTCGTCCACGGCGAGGAATTCGACCCGTTTCTGGACCGGCATGGATTCCACGGTGCAGATCCAGTAGCGCGCGGTGGGCGGCTCTATGCGTTCTTCGCCCGTGATGAGCGCAACGGCGCGCTCGCCCTTTGCCTTGACGACCCGGTCATAGACCTCGCGCGCCAGCAGGCGCAAAGGCAGGCCGATCATGCCGCTTGCGTGGCCCATCATACGCTCGATGGCGTAGTGCGTCTTGCCGGTATTGGTCGGGCCGAGGACGGCCTTCAGGGTGCCCATGTCAGTGCAACTGCCAGAAAAGCGGGAGGGGGTTCAAGCGAAGGTGCGCCTAATTCTGCGCAGGGCAAGGCGGCGGCGCATCCATCGTCTCGTCCTCGAAGCGTTCGACCCAGTTGCCTGTGCGGGGCAGGGGATCAAAGCCGGAGGCGCGGTAGAGGACAAGCTCCCGCTGGAGGGGGCAGCCATTCGAGCGCTCGCCGAGGTCAACGCTGACGGCGCCGACCCGTTCGAAGGTCTCAAAGTCGGCCGCAATGGCGGGGCGGCGGTTCGGGCGGTAGCTCGCGACGAGGACATCGCCGTCAATGGCGGGCGTAAGCGGCTGTTGCTCTGCAAAGCTGTGGGCGCCTTCATTATAGCGCCAGAGGATGAGAGGCGCGTCGATACGGTCCTTCAGATAGAAGTCGAGGCCATGCCAGACCTCTCTCTCATCGGTGACGAGGGCGCTTGGCGTGCCGTTCTCTTCTGTGAAGGCGGCGAGCTGGTCTGAAAGCGCATCCCAGCCGCGCGTGCGTTTAAGGGCGTTGTCGAGGTCAAGCGGCCCGGAGATCATGTTGGGGATGATGAGGGCGACCATCATCACAAGGCCGAGGATGCCGTGCAGGGTCAGCCCTGCCCAGAAAAGGCCTTCGGGGCGGAAGCGGAAGGCGAAGGCGAAGCCGACAATGCCTGCGGCGACGGCAAGCCCAACGGCGAGCCGCGCGGTGAGCGTAAAATCTGGCGCAAGCAGAAAGCCGACCGCTGACAGCGCCGCGATCGTCCACCACAGCCAGCGATTGGCGCGGGCACGGATGAAGAAGATCGCGATTAATATAGAGGCAGCTGGATAGGCGGTGGCAGCCCAGTTGGCGTGCGCGCGGGACAGAACCGACTGGAAGAGGATGATCGTCAGCACCGGGACGATAAAGGCGCTGAGCCACAGCTCCTGGCGTCCTGTCTCTGGCCGTCTGCTGGCGCGTAGGAAGAAAAGCGCAGCGATCAGGCCGAGGAAGCTAACCGGCCCGAAGACGCCCATCTGGTCCGCCAGGAATTTGAGGGCGTTCTCTGGGTTGAGCAGGTCGCCGCCAAGATTGGCGTTGTCGACCGTATGGCCGACGGTCGCAAAATCATTCGCCGCGTTCCAGACAAGGTGGGGCGTGATCACGACAAGAGTCGCGGCGAGGGCGGCGAGACCTCTAAGAGAGAAGAGGCCCTTGCGGGTCGGCGCGTCGAAGACGGCAGTGAGTGCGATGCCGATCGCAAAATAGATCATCGCATATTTGGCGAGGAAGCCCGCGCCAACTGCGAGGCCAAGGCCGATAAAACCAGCCCAGCCGGCTTCGCCTTCTCGAACGCGCCAGAGGAGATAGAGCGCGCAGGCCCAGATCGGCATCAGGACGCCGTCCGTCGAAAGCACGAATGAAGACAGCCAGACTGCTGGCATGAGGGCATAGCCAATAGATGCCATAAAGCCGGTCCGGGGACCTGCCATGCGGCGACCCAACAGGAAGATGCACCAGGCCGCGATTGTATGAAGGAAGGCGGCGGGCAGGCGCACTGCCCAAGCAGAATCGCCGAAGATGGCGGTGCTCGTGTGGATGGTCCACGCGATCAGGGGCGGTTTGGAATAATACCCCCAATCCAGCGTCTGTCCCCAGCGCCAGTACTGGGCTTCATCCGCATAGAGTTCCAGCGGGGTCAGAAGGACGCTCAGCATACGCAATGCCAGAAGCCCGATAAGAATCAGGGCTGTGAGCTGGGCGTAGCCGGTCTGATGTGCATCGGTGCGGGTCATCTCTGTTTGCTGCTAGCGCGGAGTTTCCCCGAAGGCCAGCGCCAGAGGTGATGTGTGTCTTTTTTGCACGCTTCCGAAACGGAATGCTGCAGCGCACAGCTCATACTTACGACTGTCACGAAAGAGTTACATAGCAGGAATAGAGGCGCGAGCAATTGAGCTTTGGTCGTGTTCCGTCTGGGGAATTCGGTCAAACCGAGCAACTGAAGAGGGGTTTCTTCAATGTCCAACTGGAAACTAATGTCAGGTGTGGCAGCGGCTACACTTTTCACCGCGGCGATCGTCGCACCTGCCGAAGCGCAGGTCACGTCTGCGGGTGTCCGCGGCGACGTGGTCGCGCCATCGGGTGAAGCTGTCGCGGGTGCGAACGTTCGCGTCATCGACACGCGTACCGGTTCAGTCAGCGTCTCCACGACGAGCGCCTCCGGCCAGTTCCAGGCCCGCGGCCTGAACGTCGGCGGTCCTTACGCCATCGAGATCTCGGCGCCAGGTTACGCAACCACGCGCGTCACCGACATCTACCTCCAGCTGGGTGAAGTCGCGAACGTCACGCTTCCTTTCGCTGAAGCTGTCGCTGACGACTCCGAAGCCCGCATGAACACGGTCACCGTTTCGGCAACCGCCGGCGGCCTGGTTCAGACGGCGATCGGCCCATCGGCCACCTTCTCGCTTTCCGACATTGAAAACTCTCCGGCAATCAACCGCGACCTGAAGGACATCGTCCGTCTCGACCCGCGCGTTTACCTCGACGAGTCCTTCAATGACTCGATCCAGTGTGCTGGTGCCCACCCACGCTTCAACTCGCTGACCGTTGACGGCATCGGCCTCAATGACGGCTTCGGCCTGAACTCGAACGGCTACCCGACACGCGATCCAGAACATCTCTGTTGAGCTGGCGCCTTTCGACGTCGAGTACGGCTCTTTCACAGCTTGTAACATCAACGCTGTGACCAAGTCCGGTACCAACGAGTTCCACGGTTCTGCCTTCTACGACTATGGCGACGACAGCCTCGTCGGCGACCAGAGCGAAGGCGACGAGTACAACGCTCCGGCTTTCGAAGAGAAGCGCTACGGCTTCACCCTCGGCGGCCCGATCCTGAAAGACCGTCTGTTCTTCTTCGGCGCTTATGAAAAGTTCGAAGGCCCAGGCGCGAGCATCGACCGCGTTCCTGAGAACTCCTCACGCGCCGGTTCCGTCGTTGAAGGCTTCACCCAGGCCGAGTTCGACGAAATCGCCGACATCGCGCAGAACATCTACGGCTACAATCCGGGCGGCATTCCGCAGTCCACCGGTACCGAAGATGAGAAGTACCTGCTCCGCCTCGACTGGAACATCACGAACAACCATCGTGCTGCCCTCACCTACAACTACAACGAAGGCTTCAGCCTTTCGGAGTCGGACGGTGACGACAACGAGTTCGAGTTCGCCAACCACCTCTACAACCGTGGTGCAGAACTGCAGGCTTACTCCGGTCAGCTCTTCTCGGACTGGACGAACAACTTCTCCACCGAGCTGCGTTACTCCTACAATGACGTGAAATTCCTGCAGCAGTCTGTTGGCGGCACCGAGTTCGGTGAAGTCCAGATCACCGACAACAACACGCTTGCTGTCGATGGCACGAACCAGCGCAATACGATCTACCTCGGTGCTGACGACTCCCGTCACTCCAACCAGCTCGAGTACTCGGTCGCGAACTACAAGGCACTTGGCCGCTACAATCTTGGCGACCACAACTTCACCTTTGGTGGTGAGCGCCTTGAGTACGAAATCTTCAACCTGTTCGTTCAGGAATCCGAAGGTGAGTTCCGCTTCAACTCGATCGACGACTTCCGTAACGGTCTTGCAAGCCGCGTGATCTATGAGAACGCTGCAGGCACGAACAACGCTGCTGATGGTGCTGCTTCGTTCGAGTACGAAGTCAACACGCTCTACGCCCAGGACGAATGGACCGGCCCGAACGGCCTGACCGTCACCGCTGGCCTGCGGTATGACTTCTACACCTCGGACTCCAAGCCGACCTTCAACCAGGACTTCTTCAATCAGTACGGTTTCCGTAACGATGAGACCCTGGACGGCAAAGACCTCCTGATGCCGCGTATCGGCTTCACCTACGACTATCAGCCAAACCTCTCCTTCCGCGGCGGTTTCGGTCTGTACTCCGGTGGTAACCCGAACGTCTGGATCTCGAACAACTACTCGAACAACGGTGTGACGCTCTACGAAGCCAACCGCCGCAACTTCGACCTGTTCGCGAACCCGGTTGCTGGCGGCCAGACCCCGATCTTCGGTGTCCCGCAGGAAATGTTCGACGAAGTCGCCAACGGTGCGGTTTCCGGTCCGGTCAACGCGCTTGACCCGAACTTCGAAATCCCATCCGAGTGGAAGCTGGCTCTCGGCTTCACCTATGACTTCGACGCACCGATCATCGGCTCGGGCTATGTCCTGAACGCTGACTTCCTGTGGTCGCAGGTCAACAAGGCAGCAAACGTCGAAGCTATCTCGCTCACCCAGACCGGTACCGCGCCAGACGGCCGCCCGATCTATGACGGCGACACCAGCGACTTCATGCTGACCAACTCTGACGAAGGCGAAAGCTTCGTTGCGTCGGTCGGTCTGAGCAACAGCTTCGACATTGACCCGAGCACGAGCGTCGACTGGTCCCTCGGTTACGCTTATGTCGATGCAGAAGACGTGAACCCGATGACCTCGTCGGTTGCCTTCTCGAACTGGTCGAACATCTCTGTCGTCGATCCGAACAACATCGACGTCGCAACCTCTAACTACGAGATCCCGCACCGCATCACGGCGCGCGTCTCGGTTGCGAAAGAGTTCTTCGGTGAGTACGCGACCCGCGCAACGCTGTTCGGTCAGGCCTTCCAGGCACGTCCGTTCTCCTTCACCTATTCGGGCGCTTCCCCGTTCGGTGACGGCACGTTCGGTCGCTCGCTGGTCTACATCCCGACCGGTCAGAACGACCCGCTGATCGACTACGCATCCTCGACGCTCACGGCACAGGAGTGGGAGGCCCTCTTCCGCTACGCAGATCGCTTCGATCTGAGCCGCGGTGCGATCGCAAGCCGCAACCAGTCTGAAGGCCAGTGGAACAACCGCTTCGACCTTCGTCTCGAGCAGGAACTGCCGGGCGCGATGGCTGGCCACGAGACTTCGGTCTTCATGGTCATGGAGAACGTCGGTAACTTCCTGTCCAAGGATTGGGGCACCTACTACCAGGCGTCCTTCCCACAGGACACCGAGATCGTTTCCGCAACGATCAACCCGCAAGGCCAGTACGTCTACAGCGGCTTCAACCCGGCAGATGCAGAGCGCAAAGTGCTCAACCTCTCTGTCTGGTCGGTTCGCTTCGGCGTGAAGTACGAGTTCTAGGACCCGTACGCAGCCCCAAGGGTTTGCAAGACTTGATGAAAGGGCGGCTCCATGCGGGCCGCCCTTTTTCTTTGGGGCAAGCTGTGGCAAATCGCGGCCCATGACCGACACGACGATTGCATTCACCCCGGCCGAATGGGCGCCCCAGTCTGCGATATGGGCTGGCTGGCCACATCTGAAGGATGCCTGGGCCGAAGACTATGAAGGCGCGCAGCGCGAGATTGCCGCCCTGATCGAGGCGCTGGCACCTGTTGTGCGCGTCAAACTCGTCATTGGCGACCCCGCCTCGCGCGCTGAAGCGGCGGACCTGGTTGGTGACAAGGCTGAGATGTTCGATGCGCCGATGGGGGACATCTGGCTGCGTGATATCGGTCCGGTCTTCGTGAAATATCTCAACCGGCTCGAAGGGCTCGGTTTTGAGTTCAATGGCTGGGGCGGCAAGTATGAGCTGGAAGGCGACAGCGAGACCGCGGCGGCAATTGCGCGGCTGGAAGGCCATCCGCTGAAGCGCCTGCCCTTCGTGCTGGAAGGCGGCGCGGTCGAACAGGATGGCGAAGGCGTCCTGATCACGACGCGTCAATGCGTCCTCAATCCCAATCGCAACCCGGACTGGACCGAGGAGAAGGCTGAGGAAAATCTCAAACTCGCCTTCAATGCGCAGCGCATCGTCTGGCTGGGCGACGGTCTGCTCGGCGACCATACCGACGGCCATGTCGACAATATCGCGCGCTTCATCGCACCCGGTCATGTCGTCTGTCAGACCCCATCGGGCGATGATGACCCGAACGCCAAGGTCCTGCGCGAGATTGAGGACACGCTGCGTGCCGCAGGACTTCAGGTGTCGACCATTCCATCGCCGGGCCGCATCCTGGACGAAGAGGGCGAGATCATGCCCGCAAGCCATATGAATTTCCTGATCTCGAATGGCCGGGTGATCCTGCCGGTCTATGAGGATGAGCACTCAAAGCTCGCCGAAGCAGAGCTACAGGCGTTGATGCCCGAACATGAAGTTATCGCTCTGCCATCGAGCCATATCCTGTCCGGCGGTGGCAGCTTTCACTGCATGACGCAGCAGGTCCCCCAAACAGACGGAGGTCTTTCGACATGAGCCGAACCGTAAAAGTCGCGGCCCTGCAGGCCTCGTTCAGCAAGGACATGCAGACCAATATCGACAAGGTGAAAGAGCTGGTGCGGGACGCAGCCGCCAAGGGCGCCGAGATCATCCTGCCGTCAGAGCTCTTCTGCGACCATTATTTCTGCAAGGTACAGGACGAAAAGTTCTTTGCCACAGCCTATCCATGGGCAGAGCACCCAGCAGTTGAGCAGCTGTCAGAGCTCGCGAAAGAGCTCGGCGTCGTCATTCCGGTCTCGATCTATGAGAAGGACGGGCCGGAGTATTACAATTCCATTGCGATTATCGACGCGCCGCTTGGCGTCTATCGCAAGTCCCACATCCCCGATGGGCCGGGCTATATGGAGAAGTTCTACTTCCGCCCCGGCAATACCGGTTTCCGCGTCTGGGACACGATGAAGGGCCGTATCGGCGTAGGCATTTGCTGGGACCAGTGGTTCCCGGAAGCTGCGCGCGCGATGGCGCTGATGGGCGCCGATGTGCTCTTCTATCCGACGGCGATCGGGTCTGAGCCGCATGATAACAGCCTCGACACGGCCGCGCGCTGGCGCCGGGCCATGCAGGGCCATGCGGTTTCGAACGTCATTCCGGTCGTTGCAGCGAACCGCACAGGTGATGAGGAAGGCCAGATCTTCTATGGCACCAGCTTTATCGCAGACCATGCCGGCGAAATCGTCGATGAGCTTGGGCGCGGCGAAGAGGGCGTCATCATGGCCGAGTTCGACCTTGATTTCCTCGACCGTCACCGCGCCGCCTGGGGCTTCTTCCGCGACCGCCGCACCGAACTTTACGACGTGCTGGGTTGATCTTCAGGCAGGCGCCGTCTGGCGACCGTGCCGTGTCAGAACGGCGTGGCGGATGATTGCCATCACCAGCCCTGCCAGCAGGACATAGCCGGCGATCGAGCCGCGAAGGAGGTTGCTCTGCTGGTCAGGGGATTGCGGTGCGTCTGTGATGGAGAGGACTGCAAGGCCGAGCCGGTATTGGTAGACGACCATCGTGGCCGCCGCGATGCAAATGATGATGGCGAGCAGGGCGCTGAGTATCCCTGAGCCCCGGGCGCCAAGTGCCAGGGCGCGGCTTTCCAGAAGAGCGAGACCGGAAAGCAGGATTGAAAGCCCAGCAGCGTGCAGGCGAGCGACCGCCATCCATGTGTCTTCGAGCAATGGGTTCTCCGCCAACCTTTCCGACAGATGCAGCGACGCAAAAAGGGCGATCAATGCCCAGCTGACATAGGCGAAGGACACGAACGGACTCTCTCCGACGAGATAGAAGCTGAGCGCCACCGCAAAGAACAGAAAAGCCGCCAGCGTGATGGCGCTCGCCGTGTCGCCCTCCAGCGCGCTGTCTACCATGGAGGACGGCGCCGAGATCAGGCAGAGCAGGTTCACGCCGAGTGTCAGCACAAGGAAGGCAAGGCCCCTTGAGGGTAATTTGAACGCGCAGAACAGGAGCGGGATGAGGACCAGCCAGAGATAGGCAAGCGCGGCGAGACCCGCGAAAACAGGCATGGCATGCAGGGAAGAGGAAAGGTCGTCGAAACGCGGCGCGAAGGGAAGGTCTGGCAAGGCTGCGCCGAGGGCTGTGCTGAGATAGCCCGCCTGCAGCCATGCTGCCGGTCCCACGAAAACCAGAATTGCTGCGCCTCCAATTATGGCTGGCAGCAGCGCCCTCATACCCAACTGTCTTTACCCATCTCTACACGGCCTAGGCGCGGAACGCCGCAGCACAGACCGGCGTTACAACGTCTGGCAATGCCTGCCAATCTGGATGTCCTCACATGAAACTTTTTCACTGTCCGTGCTGCAAAGGGACTCTCTATTTCAATAATCGTGCCTGCGGGTGCGGCGCGGAGGTCGCGTTCGATCCAGAAGCTGAAAAGTTCGAGCAACTGGATGCTGGATGCGCCAATCGCGAGCAGATCAGCTGTAACTGGAAAGCCGCTGGCGGTCCGGGAACGCTCTGCCGCGCCTGCGCGATGACCGAGGTCGTTCCGGACTCCCTTGTGACGAAAAATGTCCCACTTTGGGCAGACACTGAGGCAGCGAAACGCTGGGTGCTGGTCAATCTGGGGCAGTGGGGCTGGCTGAAGGCCGGCGACCAGGGTGCTTGGCCGCGCTTCCATCTTCTCTCAGAGGTCACATCGACCGGGCCAGCGCCCGTCACCATGGGCCATGCTGACGGTCTGATCACGATCAATGTGACCGAGGCAGACCCGGCGCAGCGGGTCGCGAGGCGCGAAGAGTTAAGCGAGCGCTATCGTACACTGACAGGTCACTTCCGACATGAGCTTGGTCATTACGTCTTCCTGCGGCTCGTTCAGGATGAGCGGTTCGCATCCTCGTTCCGGAGCCTGTTTGGCGATGAGCGCGAAGACTATGGGGCCGCCCTCTCGCGCCATTATGATAATGGGCCGCCACCCGGCTGGCAGGACAACCACATCACGGCCTACGCCTCCAGCCATCCACATGAAGACTGGGCCGAGACATTCGCCCACCTCGTCCACCTTACTGACATGATCGACAGTGCCAATGCAGCGGGCCTGAAGCAGACGGGGGCTGGCGTCGCCGATCCGTACCGGACGAACGACGGCGACGCCGTCATCAGTGCGGGCGCCAATCTCGGTATTGCGCTCAATCATGTGAACCGGTCGATGGGCCTGTTCGATGTGTACCCGTTCGTCATCGCGCCGATCGTGCGCGACAAGCTGGCTTTTGTGCGCCGCGCTGTAGCGGCAGGGCCACCGGAAAAGGCGAAGCCGAAGCGCCGCAACTGGAACCCGTTCAGGCCTGCGCCTGTTAGGGCTGGTTGAGGCTAGCGGAGCGTATTCTGACAGATTTCAATGTAGACGTCGCAATTATCGGTGCGGGCACAGCAGGGCTTGCAGCCGAAAGAAAGGCACGCGCCAGCGGGGCGCGAACGCTTCTGATCGACCCCCACTTCTCGGGCACCACCTGCGCGTCTGTCGGATGTATGCCATCGAAGTTGCTGATCGCAGCAGGCAATGCCGCCCACCATGCCAGTGCGGCGGGCGAGTTCGGAATTGAAGCGGGGCCGTTCAAGGTGAATGGGCCAAAAGTCATGCAGCGGGTCCGGCGGCTGAGGGATGATTTTGTCTCGGGCGTGAAGAAACAGATTGCTGACCTGCCGGATGGCGTGACCGTCAAAGCGGCTGCGCGATTTGCCTCGCCCACCGAACTTGCCTTGGACGATGGCCGGACAGTTGCGGCGAAGGCGATCGTGATCGCGGTCGGGTCCTCGCCTGTCATTCCGCCGCCATTTGAAGATCTGGGCGATGCGGTCATCACGAACGAAAGCCTGTTCGAGCTTGAAGACCTGCCGGCGTCGGTTGGCGTGATAGGGGCCGGGCCGCTTGGTCTGGAACTGGCGCAGGCGTTGGCCCGGCTCGGCGTGCACGTTGCGGTGTTCGACAAGGGCGCGCGGCTCGCCGGCCTTGAAGCGGGTGAGCCGGAAACGTCGCTTCGAGAAGCCTTGGCGAAGGAGCTTGATCTTCACCTCGATGTCGAGCCTGAGGCGCGCCGCAACGGCGATGGCGGTGTGACGATCAGCTGGAGAGACGCTGGCGAGGCAAAAGAAGCGCACTTCGACAAGCTGATGGTGGCCGCGGGCCGGGCACCTGACCTTGATGGACTGGGCCTTGAGCAGTCTGGCCTGGAGTTGAATGAGAAGGGCGGTCCTGTTTTCGACGCCGGTACACTTCAGTGTGGTGCCTCGCCCGTCTTCATCGTCGGCGATGCCAATGGAGAACGCCCGATCCTGCATGAGGCGTCAAAGGAAGGCACAATCGCCGGGGCCAATGCAGCCTCCTTTCCGGATACGAAATCGTTTGAACGCTCAACCCGCCTGCAGATCATGTTTACTGCGCCGAACATGGCAAAGGTCGGCGCAGATCCTGATAAGGACACAGTGGTCGGCAAGGTCGATTTTGCCGATCAGGGCAGGGCGCGGGCGATGGGCGTCAATCAGGGTGTCTGTGAGATCTATGCGAAGGCGCAGTGCGGCGCGCTGACCGGGGCAACTCTCGTCGGGCCAGACGCTGAACATCTCGCCCACCTCCTCTGCTGGGAGATTGAGAACGGGTCGAAAGCCAGCGACCTCCTCAACAAGCCATTCTACCATCCGACGCTGGAAGAAGGCCTGAAAACGGCACTCAAACAGATCTGCAAGGATGTTGGGCTGCCAAAACCGGACTCGCGAGACGATGCGGAGCTGCCGGGTGACTTCGGGTCAGACTGAATGATCGGACGCAGAAATGAAAAAGCGCGGCGCCTGAAATCGGGGCCGCGCTTCATTCGTTTATCCGAGGACCGGCGTTCTAGTGGAGCGCGCCATTGGATGTGAATTTCTGGGCCTGCTCAATCCACTGCTCACGGGCAACCCGGCCCTTAAAGGACAGGTATTCGTCGACCCAGCCAGCTTCGTCAGCATCCCAGTTCGCGATTTGCTTGAAGTGGAAGATGCCAAGTTCATTCAGCGTCTTTGAAAGTTTCGGCCCGATGCCCTTGATGCGTGTGAGGTCGTCGGCTTCACCTTCGGGCGCGGTCAGGGCGGTTGGCTGACGGAAAACCGCTTCGGCGGCCTTGGCTGCAGCTGCTGGTGCCATTTGCGCGGTCTGGATGAAGGGTGCGCCCGCTTCACGGCGCAGGCTATCAAACCAGTCGGTCATCATGTCGCCCGGCACAGTCTGCGGCCAGCGCATCCAGGCTGGCATCGCCTCGATCAGCTTGGCGGCATGTTCCCAGTGCTGAAGGTTGAGGGCAGCGAGTTTGCGGAAAAGGTCGCGCGTGGCCGCTTCCGGTGCGGCTTCGCCTGCACCCGGTTTCATCGACATCATCGCGTCCATCCAGGCTTCGCTCGCGCTCTGGCTGAGGTCGCGCCATGCGGAGAAAGACTCCGTCCAGAGTTCAAGCGGGTTTGGTCTTGTCGTCTCTGTGGTCATGGGTTTGCCCTTTATGCTGCAGTGCAACATAAGCTTGTTTTCATCCTTTTTCAAGCGAGTGATCCTAGCGACAGGTCGGCGCTGCACCGCGATATGAGAGTCCGACGGGAGACAGGATGACGACGCCAGATCAGTCCATGACGCAAGAGATGCGAGACGCGCAGGGGCGCGTGCTGGTCTTTGATTCAGGCATGGGCGGGCTCACGGTGGCGCGCGAGATCTGCCAGATGGCGCCAGCGCTACAGGTCGACTATGCCGCCGATACCGGCTTTTTCCCCTATGGCGACAAGAGCGACGAGGCGCTGCGCGCACGCCTGCCCGAGGTGGCTGAGGCGCTGGTGCGTGAAGCGCAGCCCGACGTGTTTGTCATTGCCTGCAATACAGCCAGCACGCTGGCTCTGGACGAAGTCCGCGCGCTGCTGGATATTCCGGTGGTTGGCACCGTTCCGGCAATCAAACCTGCTGCGTCACTAACAAAAACTGGCGTTATTGGTCTGCTCGCTACACCGGGCACGATCCGCCGCGCCTACACGGCGAAACTGATCGAGGATTTCGCGAGCGAGATAACTGTGATCCTGCATGGCAGCGTCGAGCTGGTGCGTCTTGCCGAGGCTTTTGCGGCGGGTGAGACGTATGACGCGGGAGGCTTCACCGCCGCGCTAGCGCCTATCTTCGATGCCAAGGATGGCGACGACGTTGATACGATCGTGCTCGCCTGCACGCATTTTCCTCTTGTGCGGGCACAGCTGGCGGCCGCGGCACCGGACCGCGTCACATTTATCGATTCCGGGGCCGCGATCGCGCGTCAGACCCTGCGGGTGCTCGAAAACGCGGCGCCGAAGCCCCGTTCCGGCGAAGCTGGCGGCAGGCTCTACATTACCGATGAGGGCGGCGATCATGCGCGCCTCGTGAAGGTATGCGCGCGCTTTGGGTTTGAGCGGGTTTGCGCGCCTGTGCTGCTAGCTGCAGAGAGATGACAGTGGCAGGCATGTGACTGTCACAAAAGCCATATAAACGGTAGCCGACGAAACGATCACTGATTTTAGGACTGCCCCCCATGCGTACGATCTTCCTGGCCCTGACTGCAGGTTTGCTCGCGACTGCCTGTGCGCCCGAGACAGACCTTTCCCAGATCGATGCGAGCTCTGGCGAGCTTCAGGTTTTTGCCGCTTCGCCGGATGAGAAGATCAGGATTGTTGGTTCCTCCACCGTTTCTCCCTTTTCGACGACGGTTGCTGAACAATTCGGTGCCGTATCGGAGTTTCCCACGCCGATCGTGGAAACCACAGGCACAGGCGGTGGCTTTCAGGCCTTCTGCCAGGGGATCGGTCCGAAAGAGCCTTCGATCAGCAATGCGTCGCGTCCGGTAAAAGCGTCCGAGCTGGCACTGTGCGCACGCCAAGGCGTCACCGAGATCGTCGAGGTAAAGATTGGTTTTGACGGGATCGTGCTTGCCAATGCCAAGGGGTCTCCGGTGCTCGACCTCTCAAAGGAAGAGATTTACCGCGCGCTTGCTGAAGAGCTGCCTGATGGCAATGGCGGGTGGGAAGAGAACCCGAACGAGACCTGGAAGGATGTGGCAGATCACCTGCCGGATATGCCCATCCTCGTGTCCGGCCCGCCGCCGACCTCAGGTACGCGCGATGCCTTCGCCGAGCTCGCCATGGAGGGCGGGGCAGAGGAAGTGCCGGAGGTTGCCGCACTGAAGGAAACTGACTCTGATGAGTTCGCTCGCCGTGCCACGACGATCCGCATGGACGGCAAGTGGATCGATTCCGGTGAAAACGACGCAGCCATCGTCCAGACCCTGATGAAGAACCCCGACAGTATCGGCATCATGGGTTACTCCTTCCTGGAGCAGAACCTCGACCGTCTGAAAGGCGCGAGCATTGGCGGGCTTGAGCCGACCTTTGACAACATTGCGAGCGGCAATTACGGCATTTCACGCTCCATGTTCTTCTATGTGAAGAAGCAGAATGTGAATCTTGTGCCGGGGCTGACCGACTTTATTTCCGAGTTCACGCAGGAAGACGCCTGGGGCCCCACGGGTTACCTTGTTGAAAAGGGTTTGATCCCGCTTCAGGAAGATGAGCGGTCCGCCGTCCGTGAGCAGGCGCTCTCGCTTGAAACAATGGATATGGCAGAAAGCTAGACGCCGAACGCGAAGTCTTCGAGCAGCTTGCGGCTGCGCTTTTCTATCGGTGTCTTCGTCCCGCGATAGAAGGCATAGGCGATTACGCTGGTCGACAGCGCCCAACCGCGGGCACGCCTCCAGACTGTTTCCGTAATCCCGGACGCCTTCCAGAAAGCATCCTGGGCGGTGCCCTCGAACAGGGTGAAGCCGGCCATCAGGTCTGAGGCTGGATCGCCGAGGCCGGACAGCCCCCAGTCCAGTACGCCGGATAGCGCCTCGTTTTTCACCAAGAGATTGCCCGCGTGAAGGTCGCCGTGAATCCATGTCCGGTCACGGTCGAGGCATGGCGACGCTTCCAGCGCCACCTTCCAGATTGCGGCGAGCGCAATCGCATCAAAATCATCTGCGACATCGGCAATCGCGCCGCGTGTTGGTGCGTCGCGCTGGGCGAGCGGGCAGCCGCGCCAGTGATTGTCGATATTCGGTTCGGCTGCAAAGTCGCGCTTCTGGCCCTGAAGGTCGAGCAGGAAGAGCGCGAGGCGCTTGGCGTCCGTTTCGGTGAAGGCATGTCTGCTTGCCTCGGCGCTTTCGCCGTCCAGCCACGTGCAGACCAGCCACGGCCAGCTTTCTGGCGTGTCCGTCAGTCCGTTGGCGACAAGTTCGGGCGTCTCAAGCGGCAGGTCTTTCAGGCTGCGCATGGCAACGGGTTCGCGGTAGGCGAGCGACGGGACCGCTTCATAGCGGCGCGCAACGCGAAGCGCGTGGTTGTCTCCGATCCGGTAGATATGATTGTCGGTGCCAGCATTGCGGACACGGGTGAAGGGCTGGGCGGCGAGGTCCGGTACGGACTGGCCCACAAGGCGTTTCAGCGTGTCTATGTCAGGCGGTGTACTCACCCGGCTTTAGTGTCTGGTGGGTATTTTTTCTTGCGCCGGCGAAGCCGGATCTTCTGCCAGAAGCGTTTGCGCTCAGGCACAGGAAGCGGATCGAGGTTTTCGATGAAAGCCTCGGCGCAGGACCGCCAGCTATACCCTTCAGCATAGGTTCGCGTCACTGTCCGGTCGAGATCGAGACAGGCCTTGCAGGCCTTTTCGAGGTCATCATCAATGATGCCGGCATTTGAGCCAGGGATGATGTCGCGCGGGCCGGGCGCGTTATAGGCAGCGACCGGCGTTCCGGTTGCCATGGCTTCGAGAATGACAAGGCCGAACGTGTCCGTCAGGCTCGGGAAGCAGAAGACATCAGCGCTCGCAAAACAGGCGGCGAGCTCCTCGTTGAATTTGGCGCCAAGTTCAGGGTAGCGGCGCTTCAGCTCTTGAAGTTGCGGACCCTCTCCAACGATCACCTTCGTGCCGGGCAGGTCGAGCTCTGCAAACGCTTCTATGTTCTTCTCAACCGCAACGCGGCCCACATTGAGGAAGATAGGACGCGGCAGGCCTTCGAACGGGTCGCCTGGCTCGCCTTCTCCGATACGGCGCGACGGATGGAAGAGGTCGACATCAACGCCGCGCGTCCATGAGACGACATTGTTGAAGCCGTGCTCTTCAAGTTCTTCGCGCATGGACGGCGTCGCGACCATGACTTTGCCAGAGTATTTGTGGAACCAGCGCACATAGCTGTAGCCCCAAGATGTCGGCACCGGGAATCGGGCCGAAACGTATTCCGGAAAGCGCGTGTGGTAGGAGGTCGAAAAAGGGTGCTTTTCCTTCAGGCACATGGCGCGGCCGGCAAGGCCAAGCGTGCCTTCAGTCGCGATGTGTACCGCGTCCGGCTGGAAGCTTTCAAAGCGTTCGGAAATCTTGTTGCGGGCAAACAGCGCAAGCTGGATCTCGCTATAGGTCGGCAGCGGCATGGTCAGAAAGTCATCAGCAGGCGAGACCACTTCCCATTCGTGGCCCATCTCCTCGCACTCTGCGATGACACGTTTCATGGTCCGGACAACGCCATTCACCTGTGGTTCCCAGGCGTCTGTGATAAGCATGATGCGCATCTATACTCCTTGCCGCATGGCTGCGTGGTCCCACTTTTAGAGGACTGCAGTCCGGCGTAAACCCGCCTTACGGTTTGCGATAGGATGATCGTGCAGGACCGGCCGACGACGGAGGACATTATGCCCGATACGCTGACCCCCATGGCGAAAAGCTGGGACGCGCTCGACCAGATGAAATTCGCCGATGAGGAAGCCCTTGTTGCCGAAATCCTGAAATCGCTACCGCTGGATGAACGCGCGCGCACCGCTGCGGTTCGCCGTGGCCGTGAACTGGTTCAGATCGCCCGCGCGGCCGGACGCCCGAAGGGCATGATGGAAAGCTTCCTCGAGGAGTTCGGTCTGTCGAACTCTGAGGGCCTTGCCCTGATGTGCCTGGCTGAAGCGCTCCTGCGTGTGCCGGACGCTGACACGCGCGACGATCTGATCGCAGAAAAAATCCGTTCCGGCGACTGGGGCGCACATTCAGGTCAGTCCGATAGCTGGCTGGTCAACGCCTCGACCTGGGGGCTGATGCTGACCGGGCGCGTCATCGGTGCACCGAGCGATGCCAAAAAAGGCCCGTCGACTTTCGTGTCCAACCTTGTGCGCGAAAGCGGCGAGCCGGTCATCCGTGCCGCGATGATGCAGGCCATGCGGATCATGGGCGAACAGTTCGTACTGGGGCGTACCATTGATGAGGCGCTGAAGCGCGGCCGCAAGAAAGTGAAGGCTGGTGAGGCGGCGAATTTCAGCTTTGACATGCTGGGAGAGGGCGCGCGCACGCATGACGATGCCGAGCGCTATTTCCGGTCCTATCGCGAGGCGATCAAAGAGGTCGGGGCGGACGGCGATGCCTCCCTCTCGCCGGAAGCAAAGAACGGCATCTCCGTCAAACTGTCGGCGCTTCATCCGCGCTATGAGGCGGTCAACGAGGCTCGCGTTCACGCCGAGCTTTATCCGCGTCTGCTCGCGCTTTGCGAGGATGCGGCCAAGGCCAATATCAATCTCTGCCTCGACGCTGAGGAAGCCGACAGGCTGGTCATTTCGCTGCAGCTGCTTGAGCGTCTGATGCGAGAGCCGTCACTGAAAGGCTGGAGCGGTCTCGGCCTTGCGGTTCAAGCCTATCAGAAGCGCGCCCAAAAGGTGATCCAGCGTCTCTCGGAGCTCGCTGGGGAGACAGGCATGCGTCTCATGGTGCGGCTGGTGAAGGGCGCCTATTGGGACACAGAGATCAAGCATGCCCATGAAGAGGGCATGGTGAACTTCCCGGTCTTCACGACCAAGCATGGCACCGACATCAATTATCTTGCCTGCGCGCATGCGCTTCTGCAGGCAAGCCCGCGCATCTATCCACAATTTGCCACGCACAATGCCCACTCGATGGCCACGATCCTGATGATGGCGGAGTCAGAGGGCGTGACGAATTACGAATTCCAGCGCCTGCACGGCATGGGTGAGCCGCTCTATGGCGCGGCGGAAAAGGGCGACAAGGTTCGCGTCTATGCGCCGGTCGGCGCACATAAGGACCTCTTGCCTTACCTCGTGCGCCGCCTTCTGGAGAATGGCGCGAATACGAGCTTCGTGCATTCTTTCCTCGACCCCGATGTCGATGTCGAAAAAGTGGTCGATGACCCGATCGCGAAAGTGGAGGCCGGTCCCCGCCGCCATCCACGCATTCCGACGCCGCCGCGTCTCTATGGCCCGATGCGCAAGAACTCCATCGGTGTGGACCTGTCACAGGCGAGCGAGCGCAAGGTTCTGGAAGACCATGTCGACCGGCTGCGTGAAGGTAAGGCGCTGCTGGCTGGGCCGGTCATCTCCGGTAAGGTGTTGAGCGAGGGTGGTGCAGAAGTCTTTGCGCCGTCAGACACCTCGCGGCGTCTCGGGACAGTACGCGAAGCGACTGACGCAGATGTCGATGCGGCGCTCGATGCGGCCACGGCCTTCCAGCCTGAATGGGACGCGCTTGGCGGTGCCAAGCGGGCGAAGATCCTGTCGGACATGGGCGATGCGCTCGAGGCCAATATGGACCGGCTGGTTGCGTTGATGGCCGAAGAGGCTGGCAAGACGTTCGGCGACGGCATCGCGGAAGTCCGTGAGGCCGTCGATTTCTGCCGCTATTATGCGGTGCAGGCTGACGACAAGTTTGAGGGTCGCACACGCCTTCCGGGGCCTGCAGGTGAGACCAACCATATCTCGCTGCATGGACGCGGCGTGTTTGCCTGTATCTCGCCATGGAATTTCCCTCTGGCGATCTTCACGGGCCAGATCACGGCGGCTCTGGGCGCAGGCAACACGGTCGTCGCCAAGCCTGCAGAGCAGGCGCCGATCATCGCTTTTGAAGCAGTGCGCATCTTCCAGGAGGCGGGACTTCCGGTTGGCGCGCTGCATCTCGTTCCGGGACGCGGCGAAACAGTCGGCGCAAAGCTGACCAAGGATCTTCGCGTCAGCGGCGTCTGTTTTACCGGCGGCACGGACACCGCGCGGCTCATCAACAAGACGCTGGCAGACCGGCAAGGACCGATCATTCCGCTCATCGCCGAGACGGGTGGTCTGAACGGCATGTTCGTCGACACCACGGCCCTGCGCGAGCAGGTGATTGACGATGTGCTCGTCTCTGCTTTCGGGTCTGCGGGTCAGCGCTGCTCTGCTCTGCGCGTCCTGTTCCTGCCGGATGCGACCGCCGACTTCATTCTGGAAGGCCTCAAAGGCGCGATGGATGAGCTGAAAGTCGGTGATCCGGGCCGCGCGGATACCGATGTCGGACCGGTCATCGACAATGAGGCATACGAGATGCTGCACGCCTATATGGCGCGCATGGAGACAGAGGCCTCTGTTGTGAAAAAACTGGGCACGCCAGAAGGTGGCCACTTCTTCGGCCCCTCGATCATTGAGCTGAAATCGCTCGACCAGATCGAGAAGGAGACCTTCGGACCTGTGCTTCACGTGGTGCGTTACAAGCCAGACAATATTGCCGAAGTTGGCGCGGCCCTTCAGGCGAAAGGCTATGGCCTGACGCTCGGCGTTCACTCACGTCTCGAAAGCTTTGCGGCCAAGGTTCGCACGGCCGTGAAAGCGGGCAACACCTATATCAACCGCTCCATGACGGGCGCAGTCGTTGGCGTTCAGCCGTTTGGCGGTGAAGGCCTTTCCGGCACGGGTCCGAAAGCGGGTGGTCCGCACTATATGCTGCGCTTCGCGACAGAGCGTGTGGTCACGGTAGATATTACAGCTCAGGGTGGCGACCCGGAACTGTTGAGCTTATAGGCCTTCGGATCCTTATTGTTGGGGGGAAAGCCAATGAAGCAAGCCAGCATTGTCCTGATGGGCGCAATCTTTCTGGCGACGTGCGGGGCGGAGCAGGCGGAAGAGAGCGAAAGCGTTCGCGTTTCGCAGCTGCCACGGCCCGAGCAGCCCTCTAGTAACGGGTTTGCAGACCCCAATGGTGGCATCGCTATCGTCAGTGGGACTGAGGCCGCTTCCATCGATATCCGGCTTCCAGCACGCATAGATGACATCGATCCGGAGCTGGCAGCGCTCATTCGCGCACGTGCCGAAGAGGGAAAGGACGCATTTCTCGCCGCCGCGCAGAATGACCGCGTCGATGCAGAGAATAAAGGGTACGCCTTCCGGCCGCACTCACTGACTGTCAGCTGGGAAGAAGTCGGCCCTCGCGAAGGGACGCTGCGCTCCTTTCTGGGGTCCTATGCGGCGTATGCTGGCGGCGCCCATCCCAACTTCGACTATGGCATGCTGAACTGGGACGAAGGGCTGGGCGAGGCAATCGGCTTCGGCGATCTTTTTCAGGATGATGAGGCGGCGCGAGCCATCATGGCAGATGCGCTCCAGACGGCACTGATCGCGGCCAAGCGTGAGCGTATGAATGATGACAGCCTGAGTGACGAACAGCTCATGGATAACTGGCTTCGGGCGGCGTTCGAGAACAATGACGTGATATTTGAGAATTTCACGATTGCGCGCGGCATCGATAGCGAAGCACCCGCAGGGCTTATCTATCACTTTGAGCCCTACACGGTCGGGGCCTATGCTGAAGGGCCCTATGAGGTCGGAGTACCGGCGTCGGTTTTCATCGACGAATTAGCGCCGCGCTATGGCGACCTGTTCGACGCGGACGCAGAGATGGTAGACACCTCGGCTGCGCCCTGAGGGGTGCTAGCTGTCCGCGTCAACCAGCGTACACCCAAGGCCTTCTTGATAGACAGCCCTTGCGCTCACCACGCCGCCCAGAACGGTTGCCCGGATGGCGTTTTCCTCCTCCGCAAAGCTCACCGCGCTTACGTCTTCAGTGAAGTCAGCAAGGCAGCTTTCCATCGGGCGTTCAGCGATGAAGCGGCAGGAGCACACCATCTTGGCGCCATAGGGCGTCGCGACACGCGCCAGATCGATCTGGTCCTTGATCATGAATTGCCAGGCAAGAAGGGCTGCGACGCCCAGCATGATCACGATGACGACTGCGGCTTTGACGAGTTTCATGCTCTGCCTCTAGATGTGCTGTGACAATCGTTACGGAGCGCGTCGATGTTCTTCAAGTCTCTACTCATTTCGGCCGCCTGTGCTGCCGGCTTGCAAGCCAGTGCGCAAGGCCTCGTGCCGCTGGCGCCGCAGCCGTATGGGGTCGCGTGGGCCACTCAGAGCTGGCCTGAAGGTGAGGTGCCTGCCGCGATCGAAGAGAAGCTTTCGCTTCTCGTACGTGACGCGATGGCGACAGGCGTGACCGAGCCGATGGGCCAGACGCGGGCGATCGTCATCATCCATGAGGGACGCCTGATCTTCGAAACTTATGCTGACGGCTTCGGGCCGGGCACGAAGCAGGTGTCATGGTCGATGGCGAAATCTATCACGTCGGCGCTGGTCGGGCGTGCGGTCGAGCTCGGCCTGATCGAGGATATCGATTATGCGATGCCGACCCCGTTTTCAGACGGCGATCCACGCAGTGAGATCACCTGGCGTCAGTGGCTGACGATGACGGATGGGCTCGATTATCTCGAGATCGGCTCAACGGGGCTTACCGACAATGATGTCGTCCAGATGATGTACGGCCCCGGCCGGTTCGACGTGGCACAACATATAGTAGATGAGTTCGAGCTGGCGCACGACCCGGGCGCGGTGTGGAATTACTCGACCGCGGGGTTTCATCTGATTTCGTGGGCTTTGCAGGAAGTCGCAGCGGACGCCTCGAGCTGCGATCGCCCCGAGATCGATCTGTGTGCTGAGACGCTCGCCGATCAAACCTGGTTTGCCGGTGTGATAGATGGGCTTCTTTTCGATCGCATCGGCATGGACGCGCAGCCGGAATTTGACTCCGCCGGAACATTCCTCGGCGGCTCGCTCGTCTGGGCGTCGGCACGCGACTTTGCAAAGTTCGGCTATCTCTATCTGCGCGATGGTGTCTGGGACGATGAGCGGCTTCTGCCTGAGGGCTGGGTCGACTTTTCCCGCCGGGACCCCGTGGCCACCAAGGCTAATGTCTATGGCGCAGGCTGGTGGCTCGGCGCTGACCCTGCGCCAGAACCGGCAGATCAGGCGGCAACGACACCGCCCTTCGATGCCTTCTCGGCGCAGGGGCATGAAGGCCAGACCATCTGGGTCGTCCCCTCAAAGGACCTGGTCGTCGTGCGGCTTGGCCTGATGCCGAATGGCGGGGACAACTGGCCAAGGCTCTATGAGTGGAATCAGTCCGTCGCCCGGCTCTTTCCGGATGTGTCCGACCGGGAGGCTTCTTCGGCCGAGGCTGAGGGGTGATTCGAGACCGGATCCCCGCAGTAACAGGGACTTCCTTATCGTCTTGCGAGAAACTGATTCAGGGCGTGCCCGTTTGCGCGCCAGTGCCCCAAAACTTTCCGCATCCGAAACAAATTTTTCTGCAATCGGTTCATCGCTTTTAGTGGCGGGGCTTGCGGGGAGGAAACTCACCGAAGATGGTGAGATTTCCACGGCAACCGTCGCAAATTCGGCAGAGGGGCCATTGACCAAGCCTTAACCTTCGGAACACTATATCTAGTATTGGGACGGGGTAGAGGCACCGCATATGGCGCTTCAGGGGCCAAATCCCTATATTTGACGGGCCGATTGAGAGGAAAGACACCATGTCTGCGAGCACTGTTGCGACCAAAACATCCGCCGCGCTCCGCCGGGGCAAGCCGAAAGGGCAGACGCCGCGTCCGGACCTCAAGGTCGTCAGCGATATTGAGATCAAGATCGACGAGTCGCGCGATGCGCTGCTGACCGAGTTCGGCAAGAAGACGCTCGAAGACCGCTACCTCCTCGCCGGCGAAAGCTATCAGGACATGTTTGCCCGCGTCGCGAAGGCGTTCGCCGACGATCAGGACCATGCCCAGCGTATCTATGATTACATTTCCCGCCTCTGGTTCATGCCAGCGACGCCTGTCCTCTCGAATGGCGGCGCTGACCGGGGCCTTCCGATTTCCTGTTTCCTCAACCAGGTCGGGGACTCTCTCGACGATATCGTCGAGACCTGGACGGAGAATGTCTGGCTCGCCTCGAATGGCGGCGGCATCGGCACCTATTGGGGCAATGTCCGCTCCATCGGTGAGAAAGTCGGCCAGAACGGTCAGACCTCCGGCATCATTCCTTTCATCCGCGTGATGGACTCGCTGACCCTCGCGATCAGCCAAGGCTCGCTGCGTCGTGGCTCGGCTGCCTGCTATCTCGACATCCACCACCCGGAGATCGAGGAATTCCTCGAAATCCGCAAAGCGTCGGGCGACTTCAACCGCAAGTCCCTCAACCTGCACCATGGCATCAACATCACCGATGAGTTCATGGAAGCGGTCCGCAAGGATGAAGAGTTCGGCCTGCGTTCGCCAAAGTCCGGCGAAGTCCTGCGCACCGTCAATGCACGCAAGATCTGGCAGAAGATCCTTGAGCTGCGCATCCAGACCGGTGAGCCATACCTGCTCTTCACCGACACGGTGAACAACGCCATGCCAGCGCACCAGCGCAAGCTTGGCCTCAAAGTCCACCAGTCCAACCTCTGCTCGGAAATCACCCTTCCGACCGGCGTTGACCAGAATGGCGAAGACCGCACGGCTGTCTGCTGCCTGTCTTCCGTCAATGCCGAGAAGTTCCTCGAATGGTCCAAGGACGAAAACTTCCTGGAAGATATCTTTCGCTTCCTCGACAACGTGCTGGAAGACTTCATCCAGCGCGCGCCGAACGAGATGGCCCGCGCGGTCTATTCCGCCAAGCGAGAGCGTTCGGTCGGCCTCGGCCTAATGGGCTTCCATTCCTTCCTGCAGACGATGAACGTGCCGATTGAAAGCGCGATGTCGAAAGTCTGGAACGAGAAGATGTTCAAGCACATCCGCGCTGGCGCCGACCAGGCATCGGTCAAGCTCGCCAAGGAGCGTGGGCCGTGTGAAGACGCCCGCGATGCAGGCATGATGGCCCGCTTCAGCCACAAGATGGCCGTTGCGCCAACCGCGTCGATCTCGATCATCTGCGGCGGCACCTCCGCCGGCATCGAGCCGATCCCAGCCAACGTCTACACGCACAAGACGCTGTCAGGCTCTTTCACAGTGAAGAACCAGCAGCTGGAGCGCGTGCTTGAGGAAAAGGGCGCGAACACCGAAGAGACCTGGAACTCGATCCTCGAGAATGAGGGCTCCGTCCAGCATCTCGAATGCCTCGATGAGCATGAGAAGTCGGTCTTCAAGACGGCTTTCGAGCTTGACCAGCGCTGGATCATCGAGCTCGCTGCAGATCGCACGCCATATATCTGCCAGAGCCAGTCGCTCAACGTCTTCCTGCCTGCTGACATCAACAAGTGGGACCTCCACATGCTGCACTGGACGGCGTGGGAGAAGGGCCTGAAGTCGCTCTATTACTGCCGCTCCAAATCGGTCCAGCGCGCAAGCTTTGCTGGCGCTGCCGACAAGGAGAAGGTGACTGGCATGGATGTGCCGAACACCGACTATGACGAATGCCTCGCCTGCCAGTAGGCGCAGTCGTCGTTTTCATCTGAAGGGATGAGGAAAACCCCGGCTCAGCGATGAGCCGGGGTTTTTGTTTGCGAACAACGAAGATGTCCGGTGATGCCTGCGAAGGCAGTTATCCAGGGTGCGAAAGTTCCAACAGAAAACAGGCCGCAAGGGTTCACCATGGGCCGCCTGCCTGCGCAGGTGTTTGCGGCGTTTGCGGTTAGGCGTCACTCCCGACCGCGTCAGCGGTCTGGGAGCCCATCTCTTGCCCTCAAGCCCCGCTCATCGCGGAGAAGACGAGCGATGGACCCTCAGACGGGCTGGCGCCCGCCGAGGGTGACGCACAACTGGACCATGTCGATTCCTGGCTACTTCCGATTTCCCGCCTGTGCGGGAGAAAACGGAAAATCAAAGCTGGACTGCCCTAGAACACGATCCTTACACCGCCGCGGACATTTCGGCCTGGGGCTGGGACAGTATCCTTCAGCACTGAGGAGGCGTAACGAACCTCCTCATCGGTGACATTGCGCACATCGAGGAAGAGCTCTGTGCCTTCGCTGCCAAAGCCAAGTTCGGCGAGCGAGAGCGCGCCGCGAAGGTCCAGCGTCGTGTAGCCATCGGTTGGCAGCTCACCAATGCCGGTATCGTCCTGATCGGCCGCGACGGTCACGCTTGCCCCGGCTTTCCAGAGACCCCAATCGCCATCGAGCGAGGCGTTGAAGGTGGTCGGCGGGAGAAGCGGTACGTTGCCACCGCTATCGATGTCAGAGCTGACGAAATCGACATTGGCTTCTGCGCGCCAGTCGGCACCTAGCGGGCCGGCAGGGAGCGTATAGTCGACATAGACCTCGCCCCCCGTGAAGCTCGTATCTTCCTGGACGAAGAGATAGACAGGCAGCTCATCAATCTCATCGACGAGGACGCCGCCATCGATCGTTTGGCCCGGCGTCAGGTAGATGAAGCCGTCAAACTCGGTGTGGAACAGGTTTGCCCCGAAGCCAAAGCCAGTATCACCGCGCCAGCGGATTGTGCCCTCAAGGTTCAGGCCGCGTTCCTTGTCCAGCGTGTTATCGCCGACTTCATATTGCTCGGTCGCAAGGTGTGCGCCGTCAGCAAAGAGCTCGCTTTCATTTGGTGCGCGTTCGGTCAGGCTGATCTGGCCACCGACGAACCAACCATTCTCCCAGTGCTGGTGCACGCCGAACGAACCAGAGAAGAGATCGTACTCGCGTGAGCCAGCTACGATATTGTCGAGCTCGGTGGAGTCGTAGCGCAGGCCGCCTTCGACACCGAAGCCGTTGGCCCATTCCCTTGTCTGATAGAGGAACACGCCCGTCGACACGGTGTCTGTTTTGGTGATGAAGGCCTCGTCACCAAATGCGTCGAGCGTCTTGTCCAGGATTTGCACGCCAATAGCGCCTTCCCAGTCACCGAAACCGGTGCCGAGCTCCACGCGCCCTTCGGCGCCGTCGCTTTCATATTTGGTGCCCGGCTCTCCCGGCGCTTCGAACTCAGTGTGCTCATAGTCAGCGATGGAGATATTACCGGCAATGCGGGTGAACGGACCGATATTCAGGTCCGCGCCACCGCGGAAGTCGTATCGGGTCTGCTCGAGGTCAATGAACGGGTTTTCCTCGCCCTCTTCGCCTTCCTCGTGATCGTGATCCTCATCATGATCTTCGCCCTCTTCATGGCCATGTTCGTCTTCATGCCCATGCTCATGTGCGTGGCTATGACCGGGTAGGCCGTAGTTGGATGTCTGGCGACGAATAGCGATACCTGCAAAGGCACTATCACCGACCCAGGAGAGGCCGCCTGCAAAGGATTCGGTTTCTACGAAGGAGTTCTCGAGCGTGTCGCGAACTTCCTCATCCTCGTGATCATGCGCCTCATGGTCATGATCTTCATCCTCGGCGTGCTCCTCCTCATGATCGTGGTCGTCGCCTTCGAGCGCTTCGAGTGCGCGAAGACGAGAAGATTCAGCGAAGCCGGGAATGTCGTAATTGTCGAAGTCGCGGGCCGAGGCCGACAAGGCCAATACGAAAGGCCCGGTGGTAAAGCGCCCCTTGATGGCGCCTTCCTGTCCTTCATTGACGCTGTTGAACGCGCCGTAGGCTTCGCCGGAAACAGGCTCATCCGGCAGGTCCTCGACGATCAGGCCATCGATAACGTTGACGACACCGCCAATCGCTTGCCCGCCATAGGCAAGAGCAGCCGGGCCGCGCAGGATTTCGATCTTCTCGGCATCGATGCCGTCACCCGCAACCTGGTGGTCGGGGGAGGCGGCGGACGCGTCGATCACGCCAATGCCGTTGGTCAAGACGAGCACGCGTTCAGCGCCAAGTCCGCGAAGGACGGGACGGCTGGCGGCCTGGCCGAAATGGGTTGTCGAGACGCCAGGCTCGCTATCGAGCGTGTTGCCGAGCGTGGCCTGAAGGCGTTCGACAATCTCTCCGCGTGTGACGGCGCTTGCGTTTCCGATCATCTCATCGGTTTCGCGTTGCGGGCCGACACCGGAGACGATGACAGTGGAGAGACGCTCTGGCGCCTCGGTGGCCGGGGCGGTGTCTGCATTCTGGGCGATGGCAA
>LWDU01035510.1_pt2 | contig 27599 bp, 22 predicted proteins | sample 727161 | NCBI WGS metagenome assembly LWDU01 (sample SAMN04566230, study PRJNA314399) | hydrothermal vent metagenome | isolation source: deep sea hydrothermal plume seawater | place: Mexico: Gulf of California, Guaymas Basin | collected 2004-07-11
AAGAGTTCATTGGTGTTGGTGAGGTTACGGATGATGGACGGATAGCACCCAGGCGATTAGTCGTTACTAATTAGGCTAGCCGAACAACATATTTTTATATTGAGAGATTTGGATAACCAAGGCTCTCGATGGACAGAGTTCAGCCAGGATGGCAGAACCCGCAGAACAAATTGCGACGCGATTTGTTCTGGCGTGAGCGGGCCGAGGCCCGCGACTACTCGACAATATGCAGGAAAGCATATTGGCGGAATATGAAAAGCAGGTCATCTATAAATATGCGTGGATATACCTGACTGTTTAACGGCCGAATATCCAGTGATTGGGTTAGGGCCAGGGCATATTAAACTGGAGAAAAACTAGTGGCTTTATCAGTCGAAAGAAAGGCTGAAATCGTTAAAGATTTCGGCACATCAGAGAACGACACAGGATCACCTGAAGTACAGGTAGCCCTGTTAACTGCGAATATTGAACAACTTCAATCGCATTTCAAGGAGCATGCCCATGATCATCATTCACGGGTAGGACTTCTACGTATGGTTAGTCAAAGAAGAAAATTATTGAACTATCTACGCAACAAAAACCCCGACCGTTATACATCTACTATTAAGAGGTTAGGTTTGCGTCGGTAGTGTTAGTGTCGGTGATTGGCACTGACTATGGAGAATAATGTGAGTTATATAAGTAAGAAATTTATGTTCGGTGACCAGGAAGTCCTCCTGGAAACTGGAAAGGTTGCCAGACAGGCAACAGCATCTGTCATGGTAACCATGGCAGAAACAACAGTTCTAGTTGCAGTGGTTGCACGCCCTGACATGAAAGCAGGTCAGGCCTTCTTCCCCTTAACAGTGAACTACGAAGAAAAAACATATGCAGCGGGTAAAATTCCCGGTGGTTTCTTCAAGCGAGAAGGTCGACCTTCCGAGAAGGAAACGCTGACATGCCGTTTGATCGACCGTCCTATCCGTCCACTGTTCCCTAAAGGTTTCATGAACGAAGTTCAGGTTACTTGTCAGGTAGTTTCAGCAGCGAAGGATGTAGATCCAGATATCGTTGCCATGATCGGTGTATCAGCGGCTTTGGCCCTGTCCGGTTTACCATTCGCAGGTCCAATCGGTGCTGCGCGAGTTGGTTTTACGCCTGAAGGTTACCTGCTCAATCCTGGCTACGAAGCGCTTAAGACTTCAGAACTTGACATGGTTGTCGCTGGTACAGAATCCGCGGTATTGATGGTTGAATCAGAAGCGAACGAATTAACTGAAGACCAGATGCTGGGTGCGGTACTTTTCGCTCACCAGGAAATGCAATCAGTTGTCGCTGCCTGTGCTGAGCTTAAAGCAGAAGCAGGCAAAGAAGCCTGGGTCTGGGAGCCAGCTACCCCGAACACTGCACTGATTGAAGCGATTACTACTCAGTTCGGTGAAGAGATTGGCGCTGCTTATCGAATCACTGAAAAGATGGCTCGCCAGGACAAGCTCTCTGAGCTCAAAGCTGCCGCAGTGGCGGCGCTTGAGACCGAAGAGACAGTCAAAGACGAGATCAAAGCTGTATTTGACAGTGTCGGGAAGTCTATCGTTCGTCGCGCTATCGTATCGGGCCAGCCTCGAATTGACGGCCGTGATACTACAACGGTACGCCAGATTGATGTTGAAGTTGGTGTGCTGGCGAAGGCACATGGTTCTGCACTGTTTACACGGGGTGAGACTCAGGCGCTGGTTTCAACCACTCTGGGTTCTATGAGAGATGCTGCGATCATCGATGCGCTAAAAGGCTCATACCGGGATAACTTCCTGTTGCACTACAATTTCCCACATTACAGTGTTGGTGAAACCGGTTTTTCTGGCGGACCCAAGCGACGCGAAATTGGTCACGGCCGATTAGCTCGACGTGGTATCGCTGCGATGTTGCCAAAGAGTGAAGACTGGCCGTATACGACACGAGTTGTATCTGAAATCACAGAATCAAACGGTTCTTCTTCAATGGCTTCTGTCTGTGGCGCAAGTCTTGCGTTGATGGATGCGGGCGTACCACTTAAGGCGCCAGTTGCTGGTGTTGCCATGGGTCTGGTACTTGAAGGTGAAGACTTTGCAGTACTGACCGATATCCTGGGCGATGAAGATCATCTTGGTGATATGGACTTTAAAGTGGCGGGCACGGAAACAGGTGTTACTGCGCTTCAAATGGACATCAAGATCCAGGGCATTACTGAACAGATTATGGAAACTGCGCTTAGCCAGGCCAAAGACGCAAGGCTTCATATCCTGGGCGAAATGAACAAGGTGATTGGTCAGTCCCGTGAAGATGTTTCTGAGAATGCACCTGCGATGGTGACCATTAAGGTTGAAGCAGACAAGGTTCGGGATGTTATTGGTAAAGGTGGTTCCACTATTCGTGGAATTACAGAAGAGACCGGTGCTTCCGTGGATATCGAGGACGATGGCTCAATCACTATCTTTGGTGAAGATGCCGACTCTCGTGATGCTGCAGTTGCCATGATTGAGGCGATTACCAAAGAAGCCGAAGTTGGTCAGATCTACAACGGAAAGGTCGTTAAGATCGCAGATTTTGGTGCTTTTGTTAACATTCTACCTGGTAAGGATGGTCTGGTTCACATCTCCCAGATTGCCAAGGAACGTGTTGAGAAAGTCACCGACTACCTGACCGAAGGGCAGGAAGTTAAGGTGCTGGTTCTTGATGTGGATCGTGGTCGAATCAAGCTTTCGATGAAAGAACTGATTGAGGAGGTAGCGGCGGAAGAAGCCGATGATGACGCAGACGGGCCAAACGGCAATGTTGCGGCAGCTAATAGTGATGAAAGCGCAAGTTAATCACTAACCTTGAGTGTTACAAAACGCCGTCTTCTGACGGCGTTTTTGTTTCTGTCTACTGTATCCCTCGTTTTTAGAAAACGACCCGTTATGAGGTCACAGGACTGTTCCTGATCAGGTCATCCACTACTGAAGGGTCGGCCAGCGTGCTGGTATCTCCCAGGTTATCCAGTTCGTTCTCTGCAATCTTACGGAGAATACGCCGCATGATCTTGCCGGACCGGGTCTTCGGTAAGCCAGGGGCCCATTGCAGGATATCGGGTTTTGCGATTGCGCCAATCTCTGATCGCACGAGGTTGTTAAGTTCACTCAAAAGCTCATCAGTGCCTTCGGTACCCTGCATCAAGGTGACGAATGCGTAGATGCCCTGGCCCTTAATGTCGTGGGGATAACCGACAACTGCGGCTTCAGCAACAAGGCTGTGTTCGACCAGTGCGCTTTCGATCTCGGCGGTACCCAGGCGATGTCCGGAAATATTCAATACATCGTCAACCCTGCCAGTGATCCAGAAATAACCATCTTCGTCCCGCCGGGCGCCATCACCGGTGAAGTAATAACCTGGATAGGTCGAGTAGTAAGTGTCTATACACCGCTGGTGATCTCCAAAAACGGTCCTGATTTGGCCAGGCCATGAACCGCTAATCGCCAGGTTACCTGACGCAGCGCCTTCCAGCTCTTTGCCCTTTTCGTCCAGCAGGACGGGTTTGACGCCAAAAAAAGGTCTGGTAGCTGAGCCGGGTTTTAAATCAGTTGCCCCGGGCAGGGGAGTGATCATGATGCCGCCAGTTTCAGTTTGCCACCATGTATCCACAATCGGGCATCGCGCGTCACCCACTACATGGTAATACCATTCCCATGCTTCCGGATTGATGGGCTCACCAACACTGCCTAATAATCGAAGACTCTGGCGGGAGGTTGATTTTACGAAGTCATCTCCCTGGCTCATGAGTGCACGCAGGGCAGTCGGAGCGGTGTAGAAAATATTAACCTTGTGCTTGTCGACGACCTGCCAGCACCTCGAAGAATCAGGGTAGGTTGGAACACCTTCGAACATCAGTGTGATTGCGCCGTTGGCGAGAGGGCCGTACACAATGTAGGAATGTCCCGTCACCCAGCCAACGTCAGCAGTACACCAGTAGACATCACCTTCGTGATAATCAAATACATACTTATGGGTCATTGCGGCCTGTAACAGGTATCCGCCGGTTGTGTGAAGGACACCTTTTGGTTTTCCCGTTGAGCCGGAAGTGTAAAGAATGAACAAAGGGTCTTCGCTACCCATGGGGATAGCTTCGCACTCCGGTGAGACCTGGCTCGTTGCCTCCTCATACCAGACATCACGATCGTCGAACCAGTCTATTTTCCCACCTGTACGTCTAACGACCAGGACTGTAGAAACGCCGGGACAGTCTTCGAGGGCTTTGTCGGTGTTTTCCTTGAGGGGGACCGGTCTGCCGCCACGCACGCCTTCATCAGCAGTGATCACCGTCCTGCAATCGGAATCCAGGATTCGGTCCTTTAACGCCTGCGGAGAGAAACCGCCAAACACAACCGAGTGTACTGCGCCTATCCGCGCGCAGGCTAACATCGCGTACGCGGCTTCCGGGATCATTGGCATATAGATGCAGACTCGATCGCCCTTGGTGACTCCGCGATCCAGCAATACGTTGGAAAGTCGACAGACGTGTTCGTGAAGTTCGCGATAAGTAACACGGAGGTCATCACCGGGATCATCGCCTTCCCAGATGATGGCGGTGTGGTCAGCCTTCAGTTCAAGATGTCGGTCGATGCAGTTGTAGCTTGCGTTTAGCTCTGCGCCTAAGAACCATGTTGCCTCGCCTTGATCGAAGTCAGATTCGGTCAGCTTGTTCCAGGGTTTAAACCAGGTGATGAATTCATCAGCTTTCTGGGACCAGAACTCATCAGATCGATTAATCGAGGCGTCATACATCGCAAGGTATTGATCGTTGCGAATATGTGTGTGGTTCTCGAATTCCTTGGGGACCGGATAAACCTTGTGTTCCGACATAGCGGCTCCTTCAAACCAGATGTGATGGGATAGACAGGGTGCCACAATGTGGCTCGGCATAAAACCAGGATCAGGCAGGAGTTATAACGGGTATTCTGGGTTCCGCCGTTAGTGCAAGGAGGCGTGATCGCTGGTACTGGCTTTCCGGCGAGGTTTTCGCTTACGCTTACGCGGGCGGCCATTGCTGGTTGATTGTTTCATGGCAAGCTTGCGCTCTTCGGTGGCTTCCTGGTATTCCGTCCACCACTCCCCAAGTTGTTCTGTTTTCTCGCCAGCCTGTTCTCGGAGCAAAAGAAAATCATAGGCAGCCCTGAAGCGCTTATGCTCCATAATTCGATCGGGTTTCTGGCCAAATCGGGAAGGTAGTCGCGACTGCAGGAACCAGATGTCTCTCATCGGACCGGAGAATCGTTTCGGTATAGAGGTGAAAAGCTGCTGCTTCGATATCACATTGTTGGCCGCTTCATGTGCAGCAGCGTATGTGATCCCATCCTCCTGTTCTAGCCGTTGTTTTTCGTCAACAAATGGATACCAGAGTACTGCTGCATATATAAAAGCTGGTGTGACGGGCATCTTTTTCGCGATTCTCTGGTCTGTGCTGGTTAGTGCCAGCCGCACGAGTTCTTCAGTCGCATTGTTCTCCATCGACCGTTTGGAATCCGGGAACAACCACCCATAGATATCATTCTCCATCATGGCATCGAAAGCAGCAGTGCCATAACCAGACAGGAAAAGCTTGAGTACTTCCTCGAATAACCTGGCCGGGGGAACATCCTGTATAAGGTAGCCCAGCGATCTTATTGAGCTCTGGAGATCGGACTCCAAACCAAATCCCAGTTTCGCCTGAAACCTGATGGCACGAAGCATCCTGACCGGGTCTTCCCTTAGTCGGCCTGTTGGGTCTCCGATTGTCCTGATAATCTGGCTTTCAATATCGGCAGTACCGTCTGCGAGATCGATAATTTCCTTTTCCTGGGGCTCGTAATAGATGGCATTCATCGTGAAGTCCCGCCGGAACACATCCTCTTCGAAGGTGCCATAGACATTGTCGTTCAGGGTCATACCGGAATCAGAGTGGTTCTCATCGTACTCGTCCGCGTGAGGTCCGCGAAAGGTTGTAACCTCTATTATTTCGCGTCCAAACCGGACATGGACAATCCGAAATCGTTTCCCAATGATGCGAGAGTTGCGAAACAACTCACGGACTTCTTCCGGGTGAGCATCTGTTGCGATGTCAAAATCTTTTGGGGTTTTGCGCAGCAACAGATCACGAATACAGCCGCCGACGAGGTATGCCTGGAAGCCATGGTCCTGCAGGCGACTGATTACCTTGCTGGCATTGATACTGATGGCGCTTTCTTCAATAGAACTTAAAGAATTCATCTTTGATGCTGTAAATCAGTCATTTGGCAGGAGTTGGCCTGGAAGTCCCAGCGTATTGGTGGGAGTAAAGTTGAAAATACGAGTCGTAAAAAACAAGTTTAAAGGGGTAACGTATTTAGGATCACAGATAGTTTAACAGAGCGAACTGATTCTTACGGTAACGTTTTTGTGGGGGGGGAAAGAAAATGGGAAAAGCGAGCTTTTCCCATTTAGGGAGCCAGAACATTCTTCTTATTATGTTTATTATTATTATTTTTTAACCTGCCACCCGAAGGAGAGGGTCATTGCCAGAATCTCTCTATTTGTTCTATGTTGACTGGCAGGTATCACTATCCCAGAATTGTGGGAAAATAAACAACTTCCTAAAAATCAATAAGATATGAAATTTTGCTCCCATATCGCCAGGTAGGTTGTTACTCAATGCCACGTTGATGGGTAAAAAGGTAACACTAACGTGAGCGGCTCTTCTCGCGGGGAATGCCGAGCTTTTGTCGCTTCTGCCAGAGGGCCTTGCGGGAGATGCCTAATTTCTGTGAAAGCTCGGTTTCAGTCATTTGGTCCTGGTTCTCAAGGACGAAACTCACAAAGTAGTCTTTAAGCGAAACATTCTGTTTATCGGTGTCATAAGACGGGAACTTCCGCTTTTGTGCCGGCTCTATAGCAAGGAGGTCTGGACCGATTGTTTTTCCATCACAAAGAATCACGGCTCGTTGAACAGCATTCTCCAGCTCGCGTATGTTGCCAGGCCAGCTATAGCAGTGGATGCATTTCGATGCTGCATCGCTGAATTTCAACCGGGGCTTTCCGTGCCTCTCCGCATTGGTTGCAAGAAAATGTTCAGCAAGAATTGCAATGTCGTCACCTCGCTCGCGAAGAGGCGGTAGAGATAACTTCACTACATTTAAACGGTAATAAAGATCGTCTCGAAAACCGCCTTCGTTTACCAGGGCTTGTAGATTCCTGTGGGTTGATGAGACGAGTCGCACTGAAACCTTTTGATTTGCTATGGAGCCTACGCCCCTCACTTCTCCCTCCTGTAGTACCCGAAGAAGCTGCGCTTGTGCGCTCAAAGGCAGTTCACCAACCTCGTCAAGGAACAAGGTAGTGCCATCAGCTGCCTCAACGAGACCAACCCGATCAGCAGTTGCACCAGAGAAGGCGCCTTTTTTGTGGCCGAATAACTCGGATTCGATAAGTGAGTCAGGTATGGCGGCGCAGTTGAGCGATATCATCTGGCGATCAGTTCGGTTGCTTAACTGGTGAATTTTTCTGGCGACCAGTTCCTTGCCTGTTCCGGATTCTCCCTCTATCAGGACGTTTGTATCCGTTGGAGCAACTTTATCCAGTTGGTCTGAGAGTGAGCGAATTGAACCGCACTCACCCAACATCTGAACGCGATCAATTCTCGGTTGAGTGATGAGAGCCTCGAGGATCTCTTTTAATTCATCCAGGTTATAAGGTTTGGGGAGGTAGTCGGCCGCTCCGCGTTTCATAACCTCAACAGCCGAGCGAAGACTGGCCCGGGATGAGGTGACGATGACGGGTATGCCGCGAGCAAGCTTGATGATACCGGTGTTGGTTTTACCATCCGAGACAATAGCATTGAAGGTCGTCAAATCATGCTTGATAGCTTGTTTGACTGATCCGGCTTCGCAAACTTTGTAGTTATGGTTCTCGAGGAATACTTTTAGTGATGCGCGAAAGACAGTGTCGTCGTCTACAATCAGGATGTTCTGGCTGATCATACTTGAAGAAATATCCAATAGCGCGCGTCAGAGACGGAACTTATCACGTTTGCGATCCCCCCATGAAGGCTATCAGTTACTAAGATAGGCGTTTGGCGCGCAGATGTCATGAACATTTGGAATAGTAGCGGGATTCCAGGAGGAGGCGGCCTTCTCTAGCAGTTCTTTGATGCTTAAAGAGTACTCGTGTGTATTCTGCCCCAGGTCTGATAACGCGCTACGGATAGTGGTTAAAGCATCACTGGTATCCACTGGTTTTGCATGAGCCTGTTTACTCAGTTTGTTTCCCGACTCGTCCACCAATACTGGGATATGCAGATACTCGGGTGGTGAAACCTCTAACTGTTCGTAAAGCGCGAGTTGGCGTGGTGTCGAATCAAGGAGGTCATTCCCGCGGACAATATGGCTGACGGAATAGTGGATGTCATCAACGACAACGGCGAGTTGGTATGCGTGAAGTCCATCCTTGCGCTTGATGATGAAGTCGCCAACTTCTTTTTCCAGATCCCAGGTCTGCAAACCAAGGCAACGGTCATTGATTGATACGCTGTGCCTGGGCACCTGGAGTCGAACTGCATATGGTCCGCCGGGCGCGAGATGTTTCCTGAGACGGCAGGTGCCTGGATAAATGTCAGGAACCGCTTTTCGGGAACAGGTGCATGGAAAGGTAAATGTTTGAATGGATTCAAGGGCGTCGTCGTAGGATTTCAGTCTGCTGCTCTGGCAGAGGACCTCAAGGTCCCAGTGCAGACCAAGGGCGAGTAGCTGTCTGATGATTTCCCGGGGTGCGTCTATGGATTCTCGGGGTGGGTCAAGGTCCTCAATCCGGAGTAGCCATTTACCACCTGCATGTCGGGCATCAAGAAAACTTGCCACGGCAGCAACTAACGAACCATAGTGTAACGGGCCGGTCGGAGAGGGGGCGAATCGACCGACGTAATCCATTTTAGAGAGGTATGTTTGGCATTATAGGGTGATCACTATTTTACCCGTGTCTTACAGTCAATGCACTGGGTTGCGGTTGGGCGAGCTTCCAGCCGTTGCACACCGATCTCAATACCACAGGACTCGCAGTAACCGTAATCATCCTGATCGATCAACTCGAGAGTTTTGTCGATTTTTCGAATCAGTTTTCGTTCGCGGTCGCGGGTTTTTAGTTCGAGGCTGAACTCTTCTTCCTGGCTTGCTCTGTCGGCTGGGTCAGGATGGTTAGCTGCCTCGTCTTTCATATGGCTTACAGTTCTGTCCACTTCTTCCATCAGCTGGAATTTCCACTCCAGTAGGATATCGCTGAAAAGAGCTCTCTGCTCTCCGTTCATATACTCCTCATTGATTCTTGTTCTATAAGGAGTAACGGTAGGTTCATTAGGAACAGTCTTTGACCTTGCTGCGCTAGGTGGTGGCCGCGGTGCTTTCTGCTTTACTTCTACTGTTTTTTTCGGGGCTGCAGCTTTTTTGATTGCAACCTTCTTGATTGCAACCTTCGCTTTCGCGGCGGGTTTCCCTGCTGTTTTTGCTTTCGAGCTCAACTTCTTCGTGACCTTTTTACTGCTGGTTAAAGTTTTCTTGGTGGCTTTTGGCTTCGTCTTGGTTGGCGATTTCTTTACCGCTGCCTTTTTCGTTACTGCCTTGGCCTTTGTTTTCGTCTTGACCTTGGGTTTTGCCGCGGTCTTGGCTTTGGCTGTCGGCTTTGCCTTCGGTTTGGCTTTTGCCTTCGGTTTGGCTTTTGCCTTCGGTTTGGCTTTTGCCTGTGGCTTGGCTTTTGCCTTCGGTTTGGCTTTTGCCTGTGGCTTGGCTTTTGCCTTCGGTTTGGCTTTTGCCTTCGGCTTGGCTTTTGCTGTTGGCTTGACTTTAGCTTTCACGCTGACTTTCTTTTTTGCAGGTGCTTTCTTGACAGGTGCATTCTTGGCCGTAGACTTGGTTTTTGTCTGGGCCTTTGCCTTTGCCTTGTTTTTTGGTTTCGCCTTTGCGGTTGCTTTACGCTTCGCTGCCATTGATCTGTCCGTATCAACAAAGTGGGTTCTAAAACGAGCGGCGAACCTTACCAGATAGAAATCCATTCGCCAAGCCTATTTCCGGCGACCCTAGCCCTTGTTTTTTTAGGGTAATATCCGTTTCTTGATGTCCTCCGGATAGGGTTTTGAAAGTAGCAAAAAGGCTTAGCAAAATAGCTCCATTTCGGGTGATGGAATTGCTCGCTCGCGCCAATGAACTCGCGTCACTTGGCCATGATGTGATTCACCTTGAGGTAGGGGAGCCGGACTTTGATACGCCGGCCCCGATCCTTGCGGCCGGTGTGCGAGCTATTTCAGAGGGTAAAACAAGGTATACGGACGCCAGGGGTACTCCTGAACTCAGGCAGGCTATTTCAGGCTTCTATAAGTTCAGCCTCGGCATTGAAGTAAAGGCAGAGCGGATATTTGTTACTGCAGGTGCCTCGGGCGGTTTGCTGATGCTGAGTGCTTTATTGCTGGATCCGGGCGAAAACCTCTTGATGCCTGATCCAGGTTATCCCTGTAACCGCCATTTTCTATCTAGCTTCAATGCTGAGGGATTGCTGGTGCCCGTTGATGCTGACCAAAATTATCAGCTAACGCCTTCATTGGTTGAGCAATACTGGACCAGGACCACTCGGGGGATTCTGGTTGCATCTCCGGCTAATCCTACAGGCGCAATCTTGAGCCAAAAGGCTATCAGGGAACTGGGTGAAGTCGTGCGAAAAAAAGATGGCATTATGATCGTGGATGAAATCTATCAGGGGTTGGTCTATGAAAACCACACCTCGGGGTCTGCTCTGGCACAGGTGCCCGAAGCGATTGTTATTAACAGCTTTTCAAAGTATTTCGGGATGACGGGGTGGCGCCTTGGCTGGGTGGTTGTACCCGAAGAAATCGCCACGGATCTTGAAAAGCTCGCCCAGAACCTCTTTATTTGTCCCTCGTCCATCGCCCAGGAAGCTGCGCTTTCGGCCTTTGATCCAGAGTCGATTGCGACAATGGAGGCTCAAAAGGCCGAGTTTGCAGTTCGCAGAAACTACCTTGTGCCAGCGCTAAAGGAACTCGGGTTCGAGATTCCGCTAATGCCAGCAGGAGCGTTTTATGTCTATGCGGGTTTACCAGACAAGGTGCCGGACTGTGAACAATTCTGTCACCGCCTACTCGAAAACCATTTCGTTGCTGTGACGCCAGGAACTGACTTTGGTTTTCACAACGCCGATAGATCGATTCGAATTAGCTATGCAAGAGACTTATCGCAGCTGAAAGAGGCTGTTTATCGTATTAGGAAAATGCTGGGATGAAGGGCTTGGTTCATGCTCGATTGATCAAAAGATATAAACGTTTCCTGGCAGATGTAAGGCTGGACAATGATGAGGTAATAACTGTCCATTGTCCCAATACCGGTTCAATGAAGAACTGTGTCGAAGAGAATGCAGAAATCTGGCTGTCAGATTCGGATAACCCAAAAAGAAAGTACCGATATACCTGGGAGTACCTGACGACATCGCATGGTCATCACATCGGAGTCAATGCGGGGAAAGCGAACCAACTGGTTCAATCCGCGATCCGGGATGATCTGGTTGAGCCGTTGGCGGGGTATGAAACGATCCGGCCTGAGGTGAAGTATGGAGATGAAAACAGTCGAATCGACCTGCTGCTGCAGGACAATAAAAGGCAGGACTGTTATGTCGAAGTTAAAAGCGTGACATTGCTTGAGGATCCACCATCACGTGGTATTGGCTATTTTCCGGATGCGGTGAGTGAAAGAGGGGCCAAGCATTTAAGGGAGCTCATCAAAATGTCGCAGTCGGGCGCCAGATCAGTTTTGTTTTTTTGTGTGCAGCATACGGGCATACAGGAAGTCAGGCCCGCCGACCATATTGACCGTGAATACGGTAAGCTGCTTCGAGAAGCGTTGGATAGTGGGGTTGAAGTGTTGGCGTATAAGGTTAGGAAATCGAACAAGGGGTTTCGGTTGTGGAGAGATCTCCCGGTCATCGTATGAAGATTGCAGCTCTTGCGTTGGTGGTGTGTGTTCTTGCCGTTGCATCCCTCCTGTTCGGCAGCGCCGATGTTAGTCTCAAAGATCTGTTGGGTTTGCTTAGCCACAATGACGACCCAGGACTGAGCACGATTGTGCTTGATATTCGACTGCCCAGGACGCTCCTGGCGCTACTTGTGGGTGCGGGTGTGTCGGCATCTGGCGCGGCAATTCAAGGAATGTTTCGTAATCCGCTGGCTGATCCAGCGCTAATCGGGGTGTCTGCGGGTGCGGCGTTGTTTGCTGCTATCTATGTTGTGCTGGACGGTAGTCAGGGATTGTCTCTGATAGGCATGACCGGTAGCGCTTTTGTAGGCGGGCTTCTTACCACCTGGATAGTCCTCGTTGTGGGAGGCCGCGGTGGTGGGCTATCGACAATTTTGTTGGCTGGCATCGCTATCAATGCGATAGCGCTGTCTGGGGTGGGAATGCTGTCGTACCTCTCGACGGACATGCAGCTTCGCTCTATCTCGTTCTGGGCGTTGGGTAGCCTGAACGGAGCGAACTGGATTTCGGTGCTGCTGGCGCTTGCCATTCCAGTCGTAGTGTTCCTGATCTTTCTCGAATCCAGAAACCTGAATGTGATCACCCTGGGCGACGAGGAGGCAGAGCATCTTGGTGTATCGCATCAAAAGCTCAGGGTCCGGATAGTATCTTTGTGTGCAGTCGCGGTAGGTATTGGAGTTGCGTTAACCGGGGTCATCGCGTTTCTCGGTTTGGTCGTACCACATCTGGTTAGAATGACGCTCGGCTCCAATCACAGGACGGTGGTTCCTGCCTCTGCCCTGTTGGGAGGGATGCTGCTGCTGGTGGCTGATGTGATAAGCAGAACTATTCTTGCGCCAACTGAGCTCCCCGTGGGTATTTTGACGGCGCTGGTTGGAGGTCCATTCTTTATATATCTGATTATGGTTGAGCAAAAGGGAAGGTTAGTGATATGAACCTCTCTGCACGCAATATCTCGTTCGCAATAAAAGACCTGACTATCCTTCGTAACATAGACCTTGAGATCCAGGGGGGCAAGACCACAGTACTGCTTGGCCCGAATGGCGCTGGTAAATCAACCCTCATGAAGATTTTGAGTGGCTACCTGAAGGCCACAGGTGGAGAAGTTATGATTGCCGGTTGTGATCCGGAAAAGATATCCCTAAAGGCTCGGGCCAGGATGCTTGGTGTTTTGACGCAAAGGAGCTCGCTGGAATTTCCGTTTACTGCCCGAGAAGTCATCGCAATGGGGAGGATGCCATTTGGCGTAAGCGAAGGCTTCGATGAAGTGACACAGGAACTGCTCAGCATGTTCGGTGTAGCCGCCGATCAATCGTACCTCACCATGTCTGGGGGTGAGCAGCAGCTGGTTCAGCTTTGCCGCGTATTTGCGCAGGTGTGGGGTCGCGGCTCTGAGGCTTTTCTCCTGCTCGATGAGCCCATGATTGCTCTTGACCTGCGACACCAGTCGAAGATTGCTTCAACCATAAAGAAATTGTCATCGCAGGGGCTGGGTCAGCTGGTTGTGATGCATGATATTAATCTTGCTGCTGAACTGGCGGATGAAATCGTACTAATGTCGCATGGCAAGGTGGTTGCAAAAGGGTCCGCTGCTGAAGCGCTTAAGGTTGATAACCTTGAGCGCACTTTTGATACTGTCATCAACCAGCTAGGCGAGGGTCGCGAACGCTACTTTCGAGCAGAATTTGAAAAGTGAGAGCACAACACTCCAGGGGTTGATTCTTACCAGGCAATGGCGCGACTCTGTTAGTGGGCAATCGCTCGTTTATTGGTTAGCAACTAACGAGGGTCCCGTAAGAATTGAGTTTCCTGGCCAGGAATCGGTGTTCTTTATCCCTGCGTCCAGTATTCCCAGAGCCGAGCCGGTTCTGGCGGCACAACTCAAATGGCGAAGCGCACCGGTAGAGCTTCGCTGTTTCAGCGAGACAGATGAGCCTGCAATTGCCTGCTATTTCAGAAACCAGCGTGATCTGGGACTGGCAAGAGTGCTCTTGCGAAATCACCATATCCCCACGTATGAAGCAGACATCCGGCCTACGGATAGATATCTGATGGAGCGCTTCGTGCAGGGAACACTGGAAGTCTCAGGAGATTTCAATTTTGCAGAAGGTTACCTGACTGCTGAAAACCCAAAAATTCGGAAGGCTTCGTATGAGCCCAGGCTGTCGGTAGTTTCCCTGGATATTGAAACGTCAATCTCTAATGGCAACATTCTTAGTATTGCGGTTGATAGTGACGACGTTAGGAAAGTTTTCATGCTGGGCAAGACGCGACCATCGTCACTTCCTTATCTCGAATTCATTGATGACGAGACTACATTAATTCGAAGGTTTATGGCTTGGTTTGCAGAGCTGGATCCCGACGTAATTATTGGCTGGAGCATCGTTGCCTTTGACCTTAAGTTTCTCCAGGATCGGGCAGACACCCTCGGATTGGAATTCAATATTGGTCGTGGCAGGTCTCCGGTCAGCTGGCGCTTTCTGGATCGAGGCCAGCAGCGAGTTTACGCTGTGGTTCCTGGCAGAGTGGTCCTCGACGGGATAGAACTCCTTCGAACCGCGACTTACAGTTTCGAAAGTTTCTCTCTTGAGAATGTTTCCCGGGAACTGCTCGGAAGGGGAAAACTAGTGCACGATGTCGATTCGCGTGCTGTTGAAATTGAAGACATGCATCGCACTGACCAGGAGAGCCTTGCCAGATATAACCTTGAAGACTGCACGCTTGTTTTGGATATTTTCAAGCACGCGGGTCTTATCGATTTCGCGATAAGGCGGTCGTGCCTGACTGGATTGGAAATGGACCGACAGGGCGGGTCGGTTGCCGCCTTTGATTTTCTTTACCTGCCTAAACTGCACCGAGCGGGGTTTGTCGCGCCTGTAGTCGATCAGGAAACCATCGTACATAGCCCTGGCGGTTATGTGCTTGATTCTTTGCCCGGTCTGTATCGCGACGTCATCGTGCTCGACTTCAAGAGCCTGTATCCCAGTATCATTCGAACATTTCATGTCGACCCGCTTGCCATGATTAAGGCAGGTGGAGATCGCATCCCCGGGTTTCTTGAGGCGAGCTTTTCGAAGAACCATCACATTCTTCCGGGCATTATTAAAGAGCTGTGGCAGGCTCGTGACGAGGCAAAAAAGGACAGTGATGCCGCAGGTTCCCAGGCGATTAAGATCATCATGAACTCGTTCTATGGCGTTTTAGGTACACCGGGTTGTCGGTTCTTTGATTCAAGGTTAGCGAGTTCTATTACTATGCGCGGACACGAAATCCTCCAGAAAACGAGGGATTTGATTGAGGACCAGGGTTACCCGGTTATCTATGGCGATACTGATTCAGTATTCGTTTTACTGGATCAGGTCGAAGGTGAGGTGAAAGCCGCAGGCTCGCGGCTTGCAGATTATCTCAACGATTGGTGGGCCAGCGAACTCAAGAACCGGTATGACATTCCCTGTTATCTGGAGGTCGAGTTCGAGACTCATTTTGAAAAGTTTTTTATGCCAACGATCAGGGGTTCCGAAAAAGGAAGCAAGAAACGGTATGCGGGTATGGTGAGGGACAGCGGTGGAAAATCACAGCTTATCTTTAAGGGACTTGAAAGTGTTCGAAGTGATTGGTCACCGCTGGCGCGGGAGTTTCAAATAGAGTTATATCGTCGAGTATTTACGGACGAGCCCCATTTGACTTACATCAGGGAGACGGCTGAACGACTCTTGAAAGGTGAGTTGGACGAGAAGCTCTTACTTCGAAGGAGGCTTCGGCGAAAGCTCAACGATTACACAAAGAACGTTCCGCCGCATGTCAGGGCCGCGAGGCTTGCAGATACCGAGCGGCTCAAGCGGGGCTTAAAGCCGACCTATGAGCATGGTGGGTGGATTGAATACCAGATGACTCTGAATGGTCCTGAACCTTTGCCCTATGTTAATTCAGCGATCGACTATCATTTCTATATGGACCGACAACTGGCGCCGATCGCTGACGCGATTCTTGGTCTTCAGGGAAACTCACTGGCACTACTCATGGACAAGCAGATAGGTCTATTTGATTAGGCTGTCGACCTCTTCCTGAGTAAGTCGTGCGCCGAAGCATGAAACCAGTTTTGAGGCAAATTTGTTCGCGAGTTCGTTAGCTTCACTAAACCCAAGGCCTCGACAGAGGCAATGCAGAAACGTGCCGGCAAAAATATCACCTGCGCCGGTTGTATCCACAGCCTTCGCGGGAACACCGGTTGCGGTCGTAAGATCCTGGCCATCAAATGCCACCGAGCCGGTCTTGCCACAGGTGATGACAAAGGTTTTGCATATTTTTTTCAACGCTGCGACACAGTCTTCGACAGATTCTGCACCGGTTAATAATCGGGCTTCGTCGTGATTGCAAAACAGGAGATCAACGCCGTGGCTTAACAGTTGATCGTAGTTTGCCCTGAAGTTCTCGATCATCGCCGGGTCCGAAAGGGTGAGGGAAATCAGGACATCTGAGGTGCGAGCTATCTCCTGGGCCTCAAGTGCCGCCTGGAATCCTGTTGTGGAACTGACCAGGTAACCTTCGATGTACAGGTAAGATGAATTTTTAAGAGCATCCCGGTTCAGTTCATGGGGGGACAGGAAGTTCGTAATGCCGAGGCAGGTGGTCATTGTTCGTTCTGCGTCCGGGGTGACAATGGAGATGCACTGACCAGTGGCGCCCTGCTCACGGTCATCGCTCAGGTTGGTATCAACCCCTGCATCGCTGAGATCTTTGACAAAAAAGTCCCCAGCGGAATCGGCAGCGACTTTGCAGCTATAGAAAGCTGGGCTGCCAAGCTGGGAAACGATGACCATGGTGTTTGCAGCTGATCCGCCGCCAGCCTGTTTGACGGCAAGATGCTCATAATCATGTTCGAGGAGTCGAATTAATCTTTTCCTGTCGTCTTCTTCTATCAGAGTCATGATGCCCTTGGTGAGTTTCGCATGATCAAGAAAGGCGTAGTCCACCTTATACTCTGTGTCGACCAGAGCATTTCCAATTCCATAGATATCGTACTGTTTCATGTATTTAGTTCCTTGAATGCATTTTGCGCGGCGTCCAGTGTGTCTTTGATTTCCTTGTCTCCGTGCGTTGCTGAAACAAATCCGGACTCAAATGGGGAAGGCGCAAGGTTAACACCCTGGCGCAACATCGCGTGGAAAAAGAGATTAAACATTTTGCTGTCAGCGTTCATGACCTGGGAAAAACTTGTCACAGGCGTCGCGTTAGTGAAGAAGAAACCAAACATGCTGCCGACCCGATTGGTCGTAAAAGGGATGCCGGCTGCATCGGCAAGCAACTGAAGACCGTCGATGAGTTTGCCGGATTGCTGCTCCAGGCTCTCATAGAATCCAGGTTCGTCAATGAGTTCCAGTGTTGTTAAACCTGCCTGCATCGCGATCGGATTGCCGGACAGGGTTCCGGCCTGGTAAACGCCGCCAAGAGGCGCAACGACTTCCATTACTTCACGCTTGCCGCCGAATGCCCCTACGGGCATACCCCCGCCGATGATCTTTCCGAGCGTAGTGAGATCTGGGTCGATGTTGTAAACAGATTGCGCGCCGCCCTTTGCAACCCGGAAGCCCGTCATGACTTCATCAAAAATAAGTAGCGAGCCGTGACTGTCGCATGCGTCTCGAAGACCCTGGAGGAAACCTGATACCGGCGGCACACAACCCATGTTTCCAGCGATAGGCTCGACAATTATGGCGGCGATTTCGTTTCCTTTCTCCCTGAAGACCTTTTCGATCTGTTCAAGGTTATTGAATTCGAGCGTGAGAGTGTGACGTGCAAAACTTTCCGGAACGCCGAGTGAGTCTGGCTCGCCCAGAGTCAGCGCCCCTGATCCGGCTTTAACCAGTAAGGCATCTGAATGACCGTGGTAGCAGCCTTCGAATTTGATGATGGTGTCTCTGCCGGTATATCCGCGGGCAACCCTGATGGCTGACATGGTTGCCTCGGTGCCCGAATTCACCATTCGAACCAGCTCCATGGAAGGGACTAGCGAAATGAGCTTCCTGGCCACCTCGGTTTCTATTTCAGTGGGCGCGCCAAAGCTGAGCCCATGGCTCATTGCTTCCTGAACTGATTTGACGACCTGCGGGTGGGCATGCCCAACGATCATCGGCCCCCAGGAGGCTATGTAGTCAATGTATTTTTTGCCGTCTTCGTCAGTAAGGTATGCGCCGCTGCCACTTTTGAAAAAGACGGGTTGCCCGCCCACCCGAGCAAAAGCTCGAACGGGAGAATTGACCCCGCCGGGAATGTATTTTTTGGCGTCCTCAAAGAAACGCTGCGATCTTGTCATGACTTGCTCCAGGGTTCTGCCGCGGGCATTCAAGCATTACTTATGAGTTGATTCAAATGAAATACCGAAGCTATCTTACGATTGATAGAAGCTTTCTATGTCTTCTCGGGTCAAGATGCCGACTGGAGAATCCAGCAGTGGAGCGCTGATGCGGTTGACAAAGAGTGCCTGCACGCCGGATTGATTAAGTGAATCCAGCGCTTCACTTAACGTTGCCTGGAGGAAAATGCCTGTGACATCCTTTCGGGTCGCCGGAATGGCTGTCAGGTCAATCTGTTCCCCGGATTCGGAGGAAAGATACTGGGCGAGGTCTTCAGTCCTTAAGATAAAAGCCGGTCTTTCTTCTCCATTGACCAGCAGCCAGTAAGGTTTCTGTACAACCAGCAAGCGGGCAGCTTCCAGTTCAATCACAGGCGCTACCCGTTTGAAGCTTCTGGTCATAATGCTCGCAACCGATGCTCTGTTTAGCGTCATCGATAGTGGGTTCTGTCGAAACTCAAGTCCGAGTATCTCCATTTGAAGGACGAACAGTGAGCGAACCCCGAAGACCTGGCTGGCAGTCATGTTTGCGATAATGATGACAAGCATGGCAGGCAGGATAATGCCTGGACTATTAGTGAGTTCGAGAACTGCCATCAATGCCGCCAGCGGCGCTTGAAGCACTGCTCCCATCATGGCGCCCATACCGAGCATTACATACAGTGTATCCTCAGACAGGCCGGCATCAATGAATCGGGCAAAAAAGGCGAACATACCCCCCGCCATCGCACCAATAAACAGTGTTGGACCAATAAACCCTACGGGCACTCCAAGGGCAATAATTGCAGAGGAAAGTACAAGCTTCAGAGTGAACGCGGTCAGCAGTAATGCCAGTGAGAGTTCTCCTATAAGCGCCAGGTTGACCGTGTCGTAACCGATACCCAGGACCTCGGGAAGGATCAGTGCAGCGCTCCCGGTAAGTAACCCGGCGATCATAATACGTTGCCACATGGGATCCGGTGATATCTTGTAGAACAGGAGCATGCATCGAACATAAGCGGCGGCGATGACACCGATAAACGCCCCTTCCATTACCAGCATAGGGATATCTATGAAGGAAGACATTGCTACCGGCGGTACATTAAATGCAGTCAGCGACCCGAACACAATCTGCGTCATCACTGCGGCGACAACCGAAGCCAGGATCACCGGTATGAAGCCAGCGATTGTGTATTCCATGACGATGACCTCCATTGAAAATATGACCCCGGCTACCGGTGTATTAAAAGAGGCAGAAATTGCGGCAGCGGCCCCACACCCCACTAGCACCCTTACACTGTTGTTAGGCAGCTGAAGGTATTGCCCAATCAGGCTGCTGCCTGCTGCACCCAGATGAATGGCGGGACCTTCCCGGCCTCCAGGCTGTCCCGAAGCCAGAGCGACAACGCCGGTGATGAATTGGGCTACCGCATTCCTGAGTGGCATGTGGCCCTGGTGCCTGGCAAGTCGTTCAATGACGTGAACGACCCCGACACGCCGATTTGTTTTAGATAGCACGGTAAAAATTAGCACCAGGAGTATTGCTCCGGCAATCGGCAGCGAAAAGGCTGCTACTGGATCCAGGGTTTCAAAGCTTTCCGGGCCGTCTTCAAGCAATTGGCCCAGCGGCCACTCAATAGCGAGGCGAAAGGAGATAATAACCAGGCCTGTCAGAAACCCTGAAGCGATGCCCAGAATGGCGAATTGAGGTGCTGAATCGATGGAGGCGAGCCGTCGACGGAACGTCCTGATGGAAAGTTTGAACAGTTTCATAACCAGTCTACAAATCGGCGTTTCATAAAAGTGAGCAAAAACAGATGGTTGAAGTACAGCATACGTGAACTGAAAAGTATTGATGAAACACAATCAGGGCTGAACTTTAACGAATTGTGCTAAGCTACACGGCCCATTTTGTCACTTACCTCGCGGCAGCTATGGCAGCAGTAAAAGGCAGCAAGCAACATCAGATGGTCGTAGTACCCTACCGGCCTTTATATAAGGCTATGATCTTTATAGCTTTTTTATTCGCGATGGCCGTATTTGGCTGGTTGACCTACGAATTTGGGAATAATCAGGGTCTCGAACTGAAAGTCGAAGTGGTCCGGGAAAAGGACCTGATCAGCAAGGAGTTGGGAGAGGCCAGGGCCCTGATCAGCGAAATGAGGCAGGAAATTGCGGATCTCACGGTGGGAGGTGAGATTGATAATCAAGCCAATGAAGAAGTTAGGCAGACGATTGAAAACCAGCAGAATCTGCTGGCAGCGCAGAATGAAGAAATCAGCTTTTACAAAGGCGTCATGCTGCCAAATGTCGCGAACAAGGGGCTTCGGATTGAGCGGTTGGATGTAAGCTCAAACGTGCCAGGCAGGGTGAGGTACTCGCTATTGCTTACCCAGGTAGTGGACAAGCATGATTATGTGCAAGGTGGGGTACGGATAGACTATTCAGGTCAGTGAATTGAGTCAGGTCAGTGAATCGGGTCGTGATAAAGCTGAGGCGATTAAATTTCGGTTTCGCTATTTCCAGAACATCATTGGTGAACTGCAGCTGCCCGAAGGGTTTGTACCCCGAGAGGTTATGGTTGTGGCGCAGTCATCAGGATTAAATGCTCAGCGATTGGAGAAAACCTTCGACTGGCCGCTAACAGGAGAGTAGGCATGTTTAAGATTGCAGCCAACTGTGAGCTGGTAGGTGACGTGCATTTTAGTGACGAACTGTTGGTGAACGGGATTGTAAAGGGGAATATTTACGCCCAATCCGGATCTAAAGCCGTTGTTAGAATCAGTGAGAAGGGTCGTGTCCAGGGTGAAATTCGAGTTCCCAGAATAATTGTAAATGGCGAAGTGTTGGGTGACATTTGGTCGGACAAGCACATTGAACTTGCAGCAAAAGCCGAAGTAAAAGGTAATGTCTACTACCATTTGATTGAAATGGTACAAGGCTCGAGAATTGATGGGCAACTAGTTCATCTGCAGGATGGTAAACAGGAAGTGGCAGAGTCGAAACCTGCGAAGGCTGCAGAGAAAGCCGATGAAGACGCCGCGGCACTTGTAACAGCAGTTAAAAACCAGACTGCCTAGGTCTTGTAGACTAGTATCGGAGTAAACTTACCTTGAAACTTAACAGCAAAGGCGCAATCTAAAAGATTATGGAAGCAACAACATTTGACCCAATCTCAATGACCTTTTCAGATGCCGCCGCCGGTAAGGTAAAGGCGCTCATAGAAGAAGAGGACAACGAGCATCTTAAGCTGCGAGTATTCGTCACGGGTGGAGGCTGTTCTGGTTTCGAGTATGGTTTTACTTTCGATGAAGATGTCGAAGAAGATGATACCCAGATCAGTAAAGCGGGTGTGGCGCTCCTGATTGATCCCTTGAGCTACCAGTATCTGGTTGGCTCAGTCATTGACTACCAGGAAGATTTACTGGGTTCACGGTTTGTCGTGACAAACCCGAATGCCGCGGCAACCTGTGGTTGTGGGAATTCTTTTTCTATCTAGCCGCCACTTGAGCGATCACTTGGGGGTAGCGACGCGTACCCCTTGCCTGAAATAGATTCGAGTCGAGCCAGTACTGGCGACACACTATCCCTGAACCTTTCCAGCTCGTCCTTGGCGATGGGTAATGCTTTTGGCAATGATACGGTCTTGGGGTTGCGATGCACGCCGGTGACCAGGAACTCGTAGTGCAGGTGTGGCGCAGTCGCCCATCCGGTAGCTCCGACGTAGCCAATTGTCTGCCCTTGTTTGACCGACTTGCCAGGCTTGATGCCCTTGCCAAACGCCGACAGGTGGAGGTATTTAGTTGTGTATTGCTCTCCGTGCTGAATAACGATGTACTTACCCGATGCGTTGTTTTGTCTTCGAATAGTGACTTTACCATCACCGGAAGCCAACACAGGTGTGCCTCGTTTTGCAGCGTAATCAATTCCGCGGTGAGGCATGACCTTCCTGTGAATTGGATGCAAGCGGCGCAGGTTGAACGAAGAGCTCACATAGGAAAAATGGACCGGGTCTCTTAGAAAAGCCTTACGCATACTGAGACCTTCAGGGGTGTAGTAGTCGGAGTGACCCTCTATATCGGTGTACTTTACTGCTTCGTGACGTTTACCCATATTGGTAAAAACAGCGGCGATGATACTGCCTTCCTTGACGAGTTCGCCGTCAACGTAGATCTCTTCGAACATCAGGCTAAACGAATCCCCGGCCCTAAGGTCCAGTGCAAAACTGATGTCCCACTGATAGATGTGGCTCAGCTTCATGATGATATTGTCGGATAGCCCTGCGGCCTTTCCGGCATGATAGAGGGAAGGATTTTCTTTCGTGATTTTCGCTGATTCAAAGGCGACAATCGTTTCTGGCGTCGCAGACTGCCAGCTGGCAACGAAGCTCTGGTCTTGCCTGTGAATCAACAGCGTATCGAACGCATTCTTTTCGTATCGGATGGCAAGAAGTTCTCCGCTGGATGTGATCTTGAAACCAAGTTTCCGTCCGGGGAGTATTTTCCTGAGTGACGAAACTGGTTTTCCCAGATTGACAATATTTTGCAGGTCTGCGGCAGGCAGCTTGTTTCGCTTAAAAATACGCGCGAGGTTATCGCCTGGTTGGATGGTCATGTTGATCCAGCGACTGTTGCTGGCCTCCATCTGCGCCTGTTTTACCGGCGGTTCGTTTACGCTGACAAAATCCGCGGCTTCAGCTACTTCCGGTTGCAGGGAAACCGGTGCCTCAGAGGGCGATTCGCTCTGGTGGGCAGGCAATGCAGTAATCACGACCGCCAGGAATGCGGTGAGTAACAGGGCGGCTTTCACGTGTGATTTAGGATAACTATGCATAAAAGCCGAAATGTAGAGTGTTTTTCTACAGTTAAGTCTGAGAAGCTAACGCTAACCATATAAAATATATAGAAATAATGGAAGCTTTCGCTGCTTGATGAGGGCGAGATCAGTCGAAAATGAGCCAAATGGTCGCGTCGCCGATTGAGGCTTGCTTGAATTCGCTGTGATATACGGTATGTTGCGCGCGTGTTAAGGACTGGCACCGATACCCAGGTGGTCATACAGATGGAGTTTGTTAGAACTAGTGGTTATTAAATGAACATTATTGAACAGTTGCAGGCGTTAGGGCTTGTCGCGCAACTCAGTGCGAACGAGGAGCTTGTGAACCACCTGGGTTCATCCATAAGAACGGTTTATTGCGGATTTGACCCGACCGCTGACAGTTTGCACATCGGAAACCTGGTTCCTCTGCTGGCGCTCAGAAGATTTCAGTTGGCGGGGCATCGGCCTTTGCTGCTCGTTGGTGGTGCGACGGGAATGATAGGTGATCCCGGTGGTCGGGATAGCGAAAGAGAATTACAGACTGCTGAAGTGGTCGAACGCCAATTGGCTCGAATTCGGTCGCAGGCGAGCCAGTTTCTTGATTTTGAGTGTGGAGAAACCTCGGCGGTGGTCGTCAATAACGCGGACTGGACGAGGAATCTGTCGGTCATCGATTACCTGCGTGATATTGGCAAGCATTTCTCTGTGAACGCGATGATACAGAAGGAATCCGTCCGGCGGCGAATTGAGGATGTAGCGCAGGGCATAAGCTACACAGAATTCAGTTACATGATTCTTCAGTCTTATGATTTTGTTGTGCTGAATCGTGACTATGACTGCACTATCCAGATGGGCGGCAACGATCAGTGGGGTAACATGACGGCGGGTATCGATCTTGTTCGCAGGATGGAAAGCAAGCAGGCATACGCCATAACATATCCGTTAGTGACGAAGTCAGACGGTACAAAGTTTGGAAAGAGCTCTGGTGGCGCCATCTGGCTGAACCCGGAAATGACATCACCGTTTAGTTTCTATCAGTTCTGGATTAATACAGCGGATTCAGATGTGATGAACTATCTCAAGATCTTCACTTTTCTTGCCGGTAATGAAATAGGTGTATTGGCAGCATCGCATGAATCCGATCCGGGCCAGAGGGCGGCGCAGGTTGCGCTTGCGCAGGCAATGACGCGGCATGTGCATGGCGAATCGGGATTGGAGGCCGCAGAGAGGATTACAGGCGCGCTCTTTAGCAACAGCCTTGGCGAGCTTTCCGAAGATGATCTTGGGCAACTCGCTCAGGATGGGATGCCATCATCAACGGTGTCAGACGGCGCCTCTTTGATCGATGTATTAGTGTCGTCTGGCCTTGCTTTGACGCCGAAAGGAGAGGTTACCGCCGGTCAGGCCAGAAAGCTGATTCAGGGAAACAGCGTCTCAGTCAATGGAGAGAAGCAGGTTGATGTTGATTTGACGCTAACTACCGAAGGGGCGCTATTCGGTCGCTTTTTTGTCATTCAAAAAGGCAAAAAGAATCACCATCTACTGATCCTTGGCCGCTAGCGGCTTGTTACGAGCAAAAAAAAGGGATGCATTTGCATCCCTTTTTTATGTTGGTGGAGCCAGGCGGGATCGAACCGCCGACCTCCTGCGTGCAAGGCAGGCGCTCTCCCAGCTGAGCTATGGCCCCATGGTCACTTGGCTGGTTTCATTAAACTCACACAAGATCTGGGTTCTTACCTGGTGGGTCTGGGAAGATTTGAACTTCCGACCTCACCCTTATCAGGGGTGCGCTCTAACCAACTGAGCTACAGACCCGGGTAAGTTTCTAACCTGATGCTTTGCATCCGGTTGAGGGCGCGTATTATACGCAGAGCGTTACTTTTTACAAACGACCTTAATGATTAAGAGCACACATCCTGAATTTGAGAAATTGATCGCTGGTAACCCGGTGAATTCAACGCTTGAATTGCTGGATTTTCTCGATGGTATTGGTGTTCCTTATACCAGGCAGGGTTCAGTTTTAACGCTAAATCCTGGGATGGAGCTTCTGGACGAAGCCGCCATTCGCACCGAATTACAGCATTTGGTTTCGGAGTTGCAGATGTCGACATTGGATCTGGAGATCCACCGGGTAACGCAATCAACAAATGATGTAGTGATGCAAAGGCTCGTTGAAAGCCAAAGTACCGCGATTTTATGTGCCGCAGAGATGCAGACCGCGGGCAAAGGCAGGCGTGGCAGGCGATGGATCTCTCCGTTCGGCAGGAATATTTACCTCACATACGGTCGATTCATCGGCCGCCAGTTGTCGGAGTTGGGTGGACTATCGCTGGTTGTCGGCATGGTTGTGGTGGACGTTCTTCGGGCCATGGGTTTGGAGCGGGTTGGGCTAAAATGGCCAAATGACATTCTGTTAGGCGGTGGAAAACTTGGAGGAATACTCCTGGAACTCCGGGCTTCTGATGCTGGTGGTATCGGTTTAGTTGCAGGTGTGGGCCTAAATCTTGCGCTCAACGTGAAGGAATCCTTGAGCATTGATCAGCCCTGGAGTGCTATCAGTTCTCAGTTGGAGATGCCGCGCAACATTTTGCTTGGGGCGCTTGGCGGGAGGATAGTGAATGCAATCCAGGCTTTCGAGGATGTAGGGTTTGATTCCTTTGCGGAGAAGTGGAGTGAATATAATCTCTATACGGGACAGCAGGTCAACGTTATTCGCGGCAGCGAGACAATATCTGGAATCGATAGCGGCGTTGATCAGGAGGGTAATCTGTTGTTGCGAACCGGAGCGGGCCTGGAAGTATACAATTCGGGAGAAGTCAGTGTGAGGCCGGTCACCAGAACATGAAATGGGTTTTTTATTCCTTGTTGCTCGCTAACCTGACTTATATGGCAGTGAACCTCTATGGCCAAGGGACAGCCCGGGTCGGCGCGACCGGCAATGCTGGCGATAGTGTTGTTAAAAACGCGAGTCCCTGGGGTTCTGGCTTTGAGCAAAAAGGCACCAGTACTCTGTTTCTATTGGAAGACAGCCGGCCTGGCAATAAATCGACCTTGGTGGCGGCGATGGAACAGCCCACGCTGGTGGCTGCGGCGGATGAACTTAAGTCCTGCATGGGTCTGGGATCTTTCGAAAACGTCATCTCGGCACAGGATGTCGCTGAACGGCTAAAGGCTATTGGGTACACCGTTGAGATGACCGCTGTTGATAAGCACACCGGAGAATCTGATTACCGGGTTGTGATGCCTCCCCTGAGTTCCCTGCAAGAAGCATTCCGCAGGCATCGTGAGTTTAGATCGCGAGATATCGATAGCTTCGTCATTACCAGGGGCGTGGATGCGCAGGGAATATCATTGGGAGTCTTCTCCTCCAATGGCGCAGCTGAGGATTATCGACAGGTACTTATCGGTCTGGGTTACGACGTACTTGTGAAAGTCATACCGAGAGTCAACCGGGGCTACTGGGTTCAGATTAGTCAGGAAACATTCCCTGAAGCACTGCTTTCAGAAATCGCTGCTGAATTTATTGAGGTAGAAGTGACAGAAACTGGCTGTATGAATGAGTAGCAGTCTCACATTTAGTGCCATTGTAATTGATAGCGGCGTCACAATCGCATACAATCCGCTTCGCTCCTGAGGCTGGCTTATTTGGCCATTGACAAAATCTGCCTTAACTTATTGTTTTTAAAAGTTTTGCGCCGCTATAGCTCAGTTGGTAGAGCAACTGATTTGTAATCAGTAGGTCCCGAGTTCGACTCTTGGTGGCGGCACCAGATTTTGTAGCAGTGTTACTGCCCAAGGTTTAGCGAAGTATATTTTCAAAAGGCACCCGGTGGTGCTTTTTTTGTCGATTAAACCGGCAAAACAACAATAAGAGATATCGGCTCAGGACTATTATGAGCAGTTTGACGAAAAACGTATATTAATCAGACTTTTCGGAAAATTAGATTTGACAAGCACTGGACTCGAAGGCAGAATCTAGCGCCTCTTTTTGGAGGGGTTCCCGAGTGGCCAAAGGGATCAGACTGTAAATCTGACGCGTAAGCTTCGGTGGTTCGAATCCACCCCCCTCCACCAAGCAGCAGGATTGGCGGGTATTGTTTAATGGTAGAACCTCAGCCTTCCAAGCTGATGATGCGAGTTCGATCCTCGCTACCCGCTCCATAGCGAAGGAGAAATATTTACACGCTCATATAGCTCAGTCGGTAGAGCACTTCCTTGGTAAGGAAGAGGTCACCGGTTCAAATCCGGTTATGAGCTCCACTAATAATCGGCGAGTACTGGGTTTTCATATCAATTCAGGTGTCATAGTAAGGAGAGGGCTGGAATGTCCAAAGAAAAATTTGAGCGGACAAAGCCGCACGTAAATGTAGGAACCATTGGTCACGTTGACCATGGTAAGACGACGCTGACAGCGGCGATTACCA
>LWDU01033628.1_pt1 | contig 27560 bp, 30 predicted proteins | sample 727161 | NCBI WGS metagenome assembly LWDU01 (sample SAMN04566230, study PRJNA314399) | hydrothermal vent metagenome | isolation source: deep sea hydrothermal plume seawater | place: Mexico: Gulf of California, Guaymas Basin | collected 2004-07-11
AAAAATTTACTCTATATGGTGAAATTTTTACTAATTTAATTTCTGTGCTTTTGTTTATAATCTCAGATTCTGTATAATCATCAAAATAGAAGCTTTTCTTCTTATTATTTTTTTCTTTCTTGACGTTCATTAAAGTTTATTTACCTGGAACAACCGGAATGCCCAGCATAACTTTAACAATTTGCATTGCCCCCCATTTATAAAGTTTTTTTGATTCAAGGACTTTTTTAGGATCATTATACAAGGCTTTCATCTCATTTTTTGCTATCTCAATTTTTTTAGAGACTCTCAACTTTACCTCTCCAGGAAGAGTTTTGGGATTATAATAAAACTCTTTAAGATTTGTTAGTTCTTTTTTTTTTGATTCAATTTTTTTTGCTAAATCAAAATTATATTTTTTTTTTTTTAAACTAGAAGATAGTTTTTTTTCACTATTTAATTTTTTAATTTGAATATTTTTATAGGCTAGAAAACTTGAATCTAAATACTCTTTAGCCAATATTGAAATGTTTTCAGGTGAAGTAATTACTGCATGCTCTAAGGTTGATTGGTATAAATCGTGCTTAACAATACCAATTGATGTTCGCAGCGAACTTATTTCTTTTTGCAAATTTCTAGTTTCATTTTTTATTATAGAAACTGTCATTAAACCAACAATAAAAAAAACCGTCATTAAATAATATTTAGTAGTTGAGCTATTAGAAAATTTATTATCTAAAATATTTTTTTTTTTACTTGGGGGAGTAATAGTCCATTTGTTTGATTCTAAATTATAACTTTTTGTTTCCCATCCATGATGATTGTCTTCCATATTTATATTTTTATCTCTTCTAGTTTAAAATAATTTCTAAATTTGTTTTCAATATCTAAGGATAAAAAGAAAGGATTATTATTTCTTATTGCATATCTTAGTTTTGCAGACCTTGATCTTCTATTAAGAACAACTTCATCGCTAGAGGGTAATAACGGTTTTTTTAAAAACATCTTGAATAAATCAAATTTATTCTTCCTAATAGGTAAATACCTTGATGGATTTTTATTTCTATTTGAATATTGATTGAAAAAGCTTTTTACTATTTTATCCTCTAAAGAATGAAAGCTTACAACAATTAATATACCCTCTTCACCAAGCAGCTCAGTTGCTGCTTTTAATCCTTCCGCTAACTCTGATAGTTCTTGATTAATAAATATTCTTATAGCTTGAAAAGTTTTAGTAGCTGGATTTATTTTATACTTATTGTAATTTTTTTTTGCTTCATTTATTATATCTGCAAGTTCATCAGCTGTGTTTATTGGTTTTTTATTTCTATATCTGACTATTTTATTTGCAATTATTCTTCCTTCTTTCTCTTCACCTAAAATTTTTATTATATTTTCTAAGTTTTTTTTATCTAAAGTATTGACTAAATCATAAGCAGAATATTCATTAATACCCATTTGCATATTTAATGAATTTTTTGATTTAAAAGAAAAACCTCTTTGAGGATCTTCTAGTTGAAGAGAAGATAGCCCCAGATCAAAAATTATAGCTTTTGGTTTTAAATTTATTTTTACAATTTCTTTTAAATTACTAAACCTATCTCTAGAAAAATTAAACCTTTTTGGAAATTTTTTTATTAAAAGATCTGCATTCTTTTGTGTTGATTCATCTCTATCTATTGCAAAAACTTTTGTATCTGGATATTTTAATATCGCTTTAGAATATCCTCCGCCTCCAAAGGTGCAGTCAACAAAAATGCCACCATGCTGAGGGGATATAATGCTTAGTATTTGATCTAGCATCACTGGATAATGTTTTGTTTTTTCCAGTGACATGGTGGCATTCATAAATTTCCTTACTTTCTTCCATTAGTTTTTTTGTCTTCTTAAAAATGCTGGTATTTCAAAATTATCTTCGAGATCCTGACTTTCAAACATTTCTGGTTCTTTAGTTTCAGAATCTTCGGAGTTTTGTTCAAAATATTTTTTTTCAAAAATTTTTGTCTCTTCATCATTTTTTTCTTCGTTATCTGAATAATTTATATCTCCTTCATCAGAAAATAATTTTGGATTTGCTAATTCAATACTATCAACTTCAAAAGTTGGCATATCACCATTGGTTTTATTATTTTCTGCATTTGCTTCACTTTCTTGAATGTTTTGAAGATAAGCAGTATTCTCAATTGAAATATTTGGGTCAAAAAATTCTTCAGAATCTTTCCCATCTTCACTCGTATGAATTTGTTGTTCAACAATTAAGCTTTGTTCAGGTGACTGATTCATATCGAGTGCTGTTGCTCCTGCGGTTGCACTTAAAGTTGACTGATTCATATCGAGTGCTGTTGCTCCTGCGGTTGCACTTAAAGTTGACTGATTCATTATTGAATTCTTAGCTAAATTTTCACTATTTACAAAACTTCTGTTGTTAATTCGGTGTACCATACTAACAACTGGTTTAATTTGAGGACCTTGATTATCTAAAGCTGTAGCAACAATAGAAACTCTCATCTTTCCATCTAAAGATGAATCTGTTATTGCTCCAATAATTAGCTCTGCTTCAGAATCTACTTCCGCTCTCACTTTGTTAACTGCTTCATCAACTTCAAAAAGGGTTAGATCCTTTCCTCCAGTAATATTTATTAGAAGACCTTTTGCTCCTTTTAATGAATATTCGTCAATTAAAGGATTTTTTAGAGCTTGTTCTGCAGCTTCTGATGCTCTTGCTTCTCCTTCGGCCTCTCCTGTTCCCATCATAGCCTTGCCCATGCCGCTCATTATAGTTTCAACATCTGCAAAATCTAAATTAATTAATCCAGGTCTGGTCATTAAATCAGTAACTCCTTGCACTCCTTGTTTTAAAACTCTATTTGATAATTCAAAAGATTCTTCAAATGTAGTTTTCTCGCTTGCAACTTTAAATAAGTTTTGGTTTGGGATGACTATATTTGTATCAACATGTTTTTTAAGTTCTTCTAAACCTTGCAAAGCTCTTTTCATTCTGGTTGGTCCTTCATATGAGAATGGTAATGTCACAACACCAACAGTTAAAATGTTAAGTTCTTTAGCTGCTCTAGCAATTACATGCGATGCCCCTGTGCCAGTTCCTCCACCCATTCCTGCGGTAATAAAAACCATATTGCTCCCTTGTATAAAAGTAATTATTTCATTTAAGGATTCATCGGCTGAAGCTTGGCCAAGATCATTTTTTCCTCCTGCACCTAAACCTTTGGTAAGATTCGCCCCTAATTGAATCTTTGCATGAGCTTTATTTATTTTTAAATCTTGAGCATCTGTATTAACAGCAACAAACTCTACTCCCTGAAGACCTTCTTCAATCATGCCGTTTATTGCATTTCCTCCAGCTCCTCCAACTCCTAACACTAATATTCTTGGTTTTAATTCTCTTAACTCTGGAATGTTTATATTAATTGTCATTTATCCTCCATTTTAAATTGTTTATCCCATATTAAACTTGCTCTATTCAAATTAGCTTTTTTTCTAGCTTTTACTTTGAATTTTTCAAAAAGTTTAGGCTCCCAAATTTGGAAAGTTTTTCCTTGACCAACAAAAAGCATTGTTTGTTTAATTTTTGCGTGATTTAATAATTTGCTAGATAAAGAAATTCTTCCTTCACTATCAAATTGTAAATTTACACTCTCTGATAACACTGAAGTAGCAAAAATATCTCTTTTTTCTTCAAATGGGTTTAATGAATCTATAGATTCTGAAATTTTTTCAATTCTGTTTTGTGAGCATCCTTCTATTGAAGGATTGTTAAATGACGGATAACAAATAACTCCATTATAACCTAAACTGCTTAAATAAGATCTAAAGTTGGCTGGCACTGATACCCTCCATTTTTTGTCTAACTTGTTTTCGTAGGTTGATAAAAACATATTTTTTTAAGTCAGCTGTGCTAATCAAGAAATCAAATTTTGTTTTATGATTTAGCTTTTTTAACACCATCTACCCCTCCTATGGGAATATATGGGATGTTATGGGTTTTCAACCTATACGTCAATATATTAATTTTTTTATTCTAATATATTTTTTTTACAAATGTTCTTCTTATGTTCTTTTTTAAATAAAATAAATTAAATTTAGAAGATTGTTTTTTAAGTACAAAATTGAATCATTCTAGAATCAAAACATGAACATTATTAAATTTTACTATTTTTTAAGTGTTGATAAATGCGAGACAATCTATAAGCCGGGTTCTGTCATTAAAATTAGTCATTTGTCTGGGACTAAATTCACATTTAGCCTCTAGCAACCAACCCAGATAGCTAACTAAGAACTGTTTTTCGCCAAAATGGCATTGCTATCTCTATTTGGTCTTGCTCCCGGTGGGGTTTTCCATGCGCTTTTTGTTACCAAAAAACCGGTGCGCTCTTACCGCACCTTTTCACCCTTGCCTCGATTAGGCGGTATATTTTCTGTGGCACTGTCCCTAGGGTTTCCCCCGCCAGATGTTATCTGGCACCGTGTTCTTATAGAGCCCGGACTTTCCTCTTTTGTTAAACTTAACAAAAGCGACCAATCAATTGTCTCGCATGATTTTAATAATGAAAAAAATCAATAAAATCAAGGGTTTTTTATACTTTTTTTGACAAATCCTGAGCAATCATAAAACACTCTTGATCTAAAAGTCCATTAATTAACTCTTTTCTAAAATGTCGCTGAAAAGCTTTAATAGTTTTAATTAAAAATGATTTATTACCACCACTAACACAATATCCAATTTTATTTAAATTTTTAAAAAAATATTTTTTATTTTTTTTTGATAAAATATTTATTTTTCTATTTTTTTTCAAAACAACATTATTATATTGATGCCAAATTCCAAGTTTTTTTGATGCTAAATACTTCCATGGAAATTTTTCTCCTGGATCAATTTTTCTTAAAGGGGCTATGTCAGAATGACCTAAAATATATTTTTTTTTTATTTTGTATTTCTTAACTAATATTTTAGAAAGCTTAATTAAACTTAATATTTGTTTTTTTTTAAATTTTTTATAACCAAATGCATGACCCTTATTTACTAATTCTATACCTATAGAATTTTCATTTAGATTTTTATATTTACCCCAGCGAGACTTGCCTGCGTGCCAAGCAACACCTAAATCTTTAATAAGATTAAAAATTTCTCCTTTCTGGTTAATCAAATAGTGGCTACTTACTTTAGATCTGGGGTTGCATAATCTTTTAATTGATTCTCGCTCAGATTGTATTCCAGTGTAGTGTATTATAATAAATTTTATTGAATTTATTGACCTTTTTTTTCTACTATAGTTTGGGGAATATAAGTGAATAATTTTCATCTTGTTAAATCTTAATAAAATTCATATAAAATTGTATTACTAATAGTATTTTTACTAGTTATTATTAGAAAATTATATATATAGTAATCTAATTAGAACATACATATTTTATGACTAAAAAAATTTTTTATTTGGCTATTTTTACCTTTTTCCTTCAAACAGGTCCAATAGTTGCTGGCACTACTGGAAGTGAAAATTTAAAAGGATCTAAAGAAGCCTCAGGACCTGCTGGTGAGTGTTTTGAAGGTGCAAGTAGGGCCATGTTTAATTTTAATCTTGCTTTAGATAAAGCATTTTTTAAACCCATTGCCAAAGGTTATAGAGCAATTCCTATTCCAATTAGAAAAAGTACAGGTAATTTCGTTGGTAACTTGAGATCTCTTTTAACTCTTTCTAATAATGTATTACAGGGAGATTTTCCAGGTGCAGGAAATACTCTCGGAAGATTTGCAATTAATTCAACAGCGGGAATTTTAGGAATATTCGATCCAGCCACTAAGTTAGGACTCGCGAAGCGAGGAAAAGAAGATTTTGGACAAACCTTAGGTGTGTGGGGGACTGAAACTGGTTGTTATTTTGTGCTACCGATTTTAGGGCCAACAACAATTAGAGATGCAGTTGGTAAAGTAGGTAATGTATTTTTAGATCCGGTTTATCAAGTAACTCATAACACTGAAGTAGATGGAGGAGTTGGCAATGAGAGTTACTCTGAACACAATTACTTTATTTATAGAGGAACTGGATCTGTAGATTTTAGAGCAAAAAATATTGAATCTATTGATAGCTTAGAAAAAAATTCAATAGATTTTTATGCTTCAGTAAAAAGTTTGTATTTACAAGATAGAATTAAAAAAATTGCAAATTCTAACTCTACAATTGAAACCAAGAGCGACAGCGATTGGGAAGAAATAGAAGACTAAATAATTTATAAAAATAAATTTCTATGAAAAAAAATTTTTTTGGTTTTATTTTTTTATTATTCTTTGTTCTAATAACTCCTGGTAAAAGCAGTGCTTACAGTAGTGACCCAAAACAATTTATTTCAAATATAGTTGATGAAGCAAAAAAAATACTTGTAGCGACTAATAGTAAAGAGTTTAAAACAAAAAAACTATCTGAGATGGCCTTAAAGGTTGTTGATATTAAAGGGATAGGTTTTTATTCACTTGGAAGTTATAGAAAAGATTTGTCAGATGAACAGCTAAAAGAATACATGATGCTATTTGAAAAATATTTTTTAAAAAGTTTTACATCTAGATTGTCAGCTTATTCTGATCCAAAAATTGATGTTCTTCAAGCAGACGTAATAAATCCAAAATACACTATGGTAAAAAGTTTACTTCAGGGAACAGACAAAAAACCTGAAGTTAAAATCAATTGGAGGGTTTACACAAAAAATCCTGAAAATCCCCTGATAAGAGACTTAATTATTGAGGGATTAAGCTTAGCCAAGACTCAAAAAGAAGAGTTTGCTTCTGTAATTGAGAGCAACAATGGTGACATAACAAAATTATTTATTACATTAAAACAGTTTGTTGATAAGTAAATTACCAAACAATCGTGGAAGAAAAATCTAGAATTTTAAAAAAATTAAATAGCGACAACACAAGAGCAGTATTATTCAAAGAGTCTTTTGGTGGTAGCGAAAACCAAATGAGGCAGCTGTTAAATAATCTTCCAGATGAAAGTTTTAAAAATATCAACTTAATTCTTAATAATACAGACCAAAACTTATTAGAAAATAATAGGATTAATGTTTTGTGGGTACAACATTTTGTTAATCAAAAAGAAATCAAAAATTTAGGATCAAAAGAATATGTTGATAAACTAGACTACATAATTTTTAATTCTAATTGGAACTTCGAAAAATTTTTATATCAATTTAAAGTTCCAGAAAACAAATCTTTGGTAATTAAAAATGCTATTAATAAAATTAAATTTGAAGAAAAGCCTAAAGACAAGATAAGCTTAATCTACCACACCACTCCATGGAGAGGGCTTGAGTTGCTATTAAATGTTTTTAAAAGTTTAAATTTAGAAAATGTTGAACTTAATGTCTGTTCTTCTATTAAAATTTATGGAAAAAAGTTTGATAGCGTAATGGGAAAAAAATATGAAAATATTTTTGACATTTGCAAAAATACAAAAAATGTTAACTATTTAGGTTTTGTTGATAATAAACAAATAATTAAAATGTTAGGAAAGTCTCATATTTATTCTTATCCAAGCATTTGGCCTGAAACTAGTTGTATTTCTTCAATAGAAGCTATGGCAGCGGGGTGCCAAGTAGTAACTACAAACTTGGGAGCACTATATGAAACTTGTGCACCATTTGGAACAATGGTTGGCTTTGATGGAAATTTAGATAATTTAGAAAAAAAATATAAAAAAACACTTTTACGCACAATTGAAAATTACTGGTCTGAAAAAAACCAAGAAAAACTTAAACTTCAATATCAAACAATTAACGCGATATACTCTTGGGACGAAAGATCAATCGAGTGGAAAAATTTCTTTGATGAAGCTAGAAAGTTAAAAAATTAAATTTTGGTTTGTTGTTTTATTGATAAAATTGTATAAAAGTGATAATTCAAATATGCCTTTAGGTATGTGATAGCTAAAAAGATTAATCGTAAAAAGTTACATAAATGAATTTTACAGATAAGAAAAATTTAGAAAAATTAATCAACAAATATCTTAAGGTTAATATATCTAAAAACATAAAATATCCCTTAACTGATAACTCTTTACTAACTATCGATATTTTAAAGGGTGTTGAAGTTTTGTTAAGTAAACAATTAACAATGTCAAAAATTACTCAGGAGTTTGAGCGTGAATTTGCAAAATATATTGGAGCAAAATACGCACTAATGGTTAATTCAGGATCTTCAGCAAATTTAATTGCCGCTTTTGCTTTAGCTAACCCAAGAAAAAAAAATTTTTTAAAACGGGGTGATGAATTTTTAATTCCAGCTTTGTGTTGGTCAACTTCTTTATGGCCATTAGTTCAAGCAGGTTTAAAACCAAAGTTCGTTGATGTAAACGTTAATAATTTTAATATGAATATTGATGAATTTAATAATAAGTTAAGCAAAAAAATAAAAGCGATAATGGCTGTCCATGTTCTTGGAAACTCAACGCAAATAGGAGAGATAGCAAAAACTGCAAAATCTAAAGATATTTTTCTTATAGAAGATACGTGTGAGTCTCTTGGTGCCAAATATAATAATAAATATTTAGGTACGTTTGGTGATTTTGGAACCTATTCCTTTTACTATTCTCACCAGATTACTTCGGGAGAGGGAGGCATGATAGTTTGTAATTCAAAAACAGATTATGACTTAATTTATTCTATGCGTTCACACGGATGGGCCAGAAAATTAAAAAATAAAAATAAAAATAAAAAAGATACAAGCTTTAATTTTATAAATTCTGGCTTTAATTTAAGACCTCTAGAAGTTTCTGCTGCTATTGGATTGAGTCAATTTAAAAGATTAAACTCAATGATTAATATCAGAATTAATAATAGAAAAAAAATTATAAATAGATTAACTAGCTCTCCTCTATGGAATAGTCAGTTTTCTTTTTTAGAGGTAACAAAGAATGTAAAACCTAGTTTTTTTGGACTACCAATTTTAATTAATAAAAATCTTTTATCTAAAAGAAAAAAGTTTTTTAACTTACTTAAAACAAAAGATATTGAGACAAGAATAATTATAAGTGGAAATTTTGTAAGCCAACCAAGTATCAAAATCTATAATTTAAATCAAAATAATTATAGATTTCCAAATGCACAAGAAATTGAAAATAGAGGTTTTTTTATTGGCCTTCATCCAAACCACATTTCAGAAAAAACCTTAGAACACTTAGAGGAAAATTTATTAAAAATTAATAAACTTTAATTTTCTAGAAAAAATGATAGATAAAGAAATAATTAAAATAGCTTCAAATACAAAAAACCACGGGTCGCTTAATAATCACACCCATTTTTCAAAAAAAAAAAACCCAATTTGTGGTGATGAAATGAAAGTTTATTTAATAGTTAAAAATAATAAAATAATAAGTTTTAAATATCAGTGTGAATCCTGTATCTATTGCCAAGCATCAGTGAGTTTACTATCTAGATATACAGAAAATAAATCTGTCGATGAAGTTAAGATTTTTGCTCAACAAACAAAGGCCTGTTTTAATAAAGATAAAAAAAAATTTGACGGTGAATGGAAAGAATTTAATAAAATTATGACAATAAATAATATCTCTAGAAAAGAATGTTTATTATTGCCTATTAATACAATGCTCGATGCATTAATTAACTAAAAGCTATGATTTTAAAAAAAATATTTTGTTGGCCTCCTCTCTTAGCTGGTATAGGGGCTGGTGTTACTATTGGAATATTAGGATATATAACATACGAATCTATTTTATCGGACACTAACTATGGTCTTTGGTTACTGGCCTCTTTTGGCTCTACGGTAGTAGTGGTATTTGGTTACCCTAGCAACATATTTGCGCAACCTAAAAACGTTTTTTTTGGACATTTGATAACCACACTTGTTGGAATTATTTTTGTTACGTTTCTAGAAGTTAATTTTTTTACAATAGGATTAGCTGTAGGAGTTGGAGTGATGATCATGATTTTTTTAAATATAACGCACCCTCCCGCAGGCGGTAATCCTATAGTTGTAATGATTGGTGGAGTTTCGTTTCAATTCTTAATATTCCCAGTAATGGTAGGCGCAATAACAATTATTATTGGAGGAATAATCTATAATAGTTTAATTTTAAAAATAAAATATCCAGTTTCTTGGAAATAGTTATCTTATTTTTTTTAAAGATTGCTCAAATCAACCTCCTCTAATATTATTAAAATATGAATTTGAAGTATCAAACAATAAAATACAAAGGAAATAAACCTTCAGCTGTTGATGACGTTGTTTCTATTGAAGAACCCCTAGAAATGATTGTTCGTTACAAAAAAAACAAAGAATGGTTAAGTGATTCAATTTCAATAACAATGCGAACACCCAAAAATGATGAAGACTTGATAGTTGGTCTATTATTTTGTGAAGGAATTATTAATCAAAAATCTGAAATAGAAAAAGTGGAATTTTTAGGTGATAAAGTTGGCAAATTTAAAATACAAAATAAAATTCAAATCACTTTAAATAATGGAGAAAATCTTGACATCAAACATCTTAGAAGAAATTTTTTAACAAATTCTAGCTGTGGTGTGTGTGGAAAAACATCAATGGATTCTTTAGAAATAATTTGTAAAACTAAAATAAATAAAGTTAGACCTTTAGTTAAGAGTTCGTTAATAACTAGAATTCCTAACCTCTTAATGCAAAACCAATCAGAATTCGCAAAAACAGGAGGAATACATGCTAGCGCACTTTTTAATACTGATGGAAAACCTTTGGTAATTAGAGAGGATGTAGGTAGACATAATGCTTTAGATAAAGTAATTGGCTTCAGTTTTAAAAATTCCATTTTTGATACAAAGAATCAATTTATTGCATGCTCAGGTAGACTAAGTTTTGAATTGGTACAAAAAAGTCTCATGGCCAATATTGCCCTATTAATGGGTGTTGGTGCGCCAACAAGCCTTGCTATAGATTTAGCAAAACGCTCTGATATGACATTAATTGGTTTTGTTAAATCAGATAGTTTTAATATATATTGTGGTGAAAATCGTATTTTAAAAACAAACTAATATGTCAAAAAATATAAGTAAACTATCTGGTAGAAAAGGTCTTAAAGATAATCTCTTTAAAAGAATGATTAGTATTACTAACAAATCTCAAAATGGTAAAGAGATAAAACAGTTAGCTGATGAATATAATGTAGGTATGTCAACTATTCATGGAGCAGAAAGTTTTTACGAATTTTTAAGACCTGAGCATAAAGAAAAAAAAACTTGGGTATGCAATGGTAGTGCATGTATGTGCGCTGGAAATCAAGACAAACTTAAAGAAAAGTTAGTGGGAAAATTAGGTGAAGATAAAGTTGGTGAAATGTTTTGTTTGGGACATTGTTATGAAAATACAGCATTTCATTATGATGGTTATAATTATTCAGGAAAAGATATTGATCAAATTGATGAAATTATAAAAGGGAAAAAAATTAATGGAAAAAATATTAATTCAGTAAGCCATGCAACAACAAGCATATTAATGGGCGAAGACTTGTCTACTATTGAAAAATTTAAAGACTTGTTATCAAAAACATTAAAAAAAAACAAAAAAGAAACTCTTAAAACCATAACTGAATCAAACCTTTGTGGAAGAGGTGGTGCAGGATTTCCAACTGGAATGAAGTGGAATTTCTGTAGCCAACAAAAAGTAGAAAAAAAATATGTAGTATGTAATGCTGATGAAGGAGATTCGGGAGCTTTTTCTGATAGATATCTATTGGAAGATCATCCTCTTAAAGTTTTATTTGGAATGATTGCTTGTGCCTACATTATAGGAAGCGACGAAGGTGTTCTCTATATTAGAGGCGAATATCCAAAATCAATTGAAATCATTAATGGTACAATTAACGAATTAAAAAAATTAAATCTCTTAGGTGAAAAAATCTTAGGTACTGATTTTTCTTGTGATTTATCTATTTGTATTGGTCAAGGTGCTTATATATGTGGGGAAGAAACTGCTTTGATTGCATCTATTGAAGGAAGAAGAGCCGAGGTTGATGTGCGACCACCTTTTCCAACTGTTGAAGGATTATACAAAAAACCAACTGTAGTTAATAATGTTGAAACTTTAGCTGCTATAGCTTGCATATTAAAGTATGGTGCAAAATCTTTTTCATCTATAGGAAATACTAAATCTGCTGGTACAAAACTGGTTTGCTTAGATAGTCTATTTAAAAAACCTGGTGTTTATGAAATGGATATGGGAACTCCTATGAAAAAAATAATTTATGACATTGGAGGTGGATTTATAGAGCCTGTAAAAGCCGTGCAAGTTGGAGGTCCATTAGGTGGTGTTATTCCAATCAAAGAAGTTGAAAAGTTAAATTTAGATTTTCAAGAGTTTACTAACGCAGGTTTTATGTTAGGGCATGGTAGTATTGTGAGCATTCCAGAGAAGTTTAATATGATTAAATACATACATCATTTGTTTAAATTCACTGCCGAAGAGTCGTGTGGAAAATGCTTCCCTGGCAGACTAGGTTCTTACAGAGGCAAAGAAATGTTTGACCAAGCTGTGAACAAAACAAATAAAATTCCAATGAAACTTTTAAATGAATTGCTTGTTACTATGCAAAAAGGCAGCTTATGTGCGCTCTGTGGAGCGATTCCAGTACCTATTCAAAACATACTTAAATATTTTACCCATGAATTTAAAGCTGATATAAACCAGGAGGCTTAGAGGAATAATGAAAAACGAAAAAAGTGGTTCAAACGGCAAAGATCATAAGTTTGCCTATATTAATGGTATAGCCCATAAAATTAAGTCAGGTCACACTTCTGTTTTAAAGTTTGTTAGGGAATATACTACTGAAAAAGAAGTTCCTAGTTTATGTGATGACCCAAATTTAGCTCCTTACGGTGCGTGCAGAGTTTGTTCTGTTGATGTGGCCCTCAAAAAAGATGGACCAACAAGAACGGTAGCTTCATGCCATACCCCAGTAACTGAAAGTTCTTATATAATTACTCAAAATGAAGATTTAACAAAGCTAAGAAAAAATATTGTAGAACTCGTTCTTACAGATCACCCTATGACGTGTTCAACTTGTGAAGTAAATAATAACTGCGAATTACAAACAGTTGCAAATGATTTAAAGATTAATAACCATAGATATAACAAACCCAAACAAAACAAGGGAACTCCCAAAGATACTTCTCATGCATATATGAGAATGAATTTAGACAACTGTATTAATTGTGGTCGTTGTGTAAGGGCTTGTGATGAAATTCAAGGCTCATTCGTATTAACTATGAGCGGAAGAGGTTTTGACTCAAAAATTACTACGGACAATGATTTAATGTTCGGAGACTCTTCGTGTGTATCTTGTGGAGCTTGTGCTCACACCTGTCCAACAGATGCAATATCTGATGTGTTTGCGTCAAAATCAGCAAACTATGATGAAAAAGTTAGAACAACTTGTTCTTATTGTGGGGTGGGATGTAACCTAGAAGCATCAATAAAAGATGGTAAAGTAGTTTCTATTGATACTCCAAAAGAAACTGAAGTGAATGCAGGTCATACTTGTATAAAAGGAAGATATGCATTCGGTTTTTATGATCACCCAGATAGATTGAGAAGCCCTTTAATAAAAAGAAATGGAAAATTTGAAAAAGCATCGTGGGATGAGGCTTATGATTATATTAAAAATAAGTTAGAAAAAATAACTAAAGAAAATGGTCCTGATGCCGTTGCAGGTATTTCATCTGCAAGATGTACGAATGAAGAAAATTATGTTTTCCAAAAAATGATTAGAGCTGCAATTGGAACAAACAATATTGATTGTTGTGCAAGAATCTGTCACTCACCAACTGCTTGGGGTATGCAGCAAACTTTTGGGACAGGAGCTGCCACAAATTCTACAGAAGATATTTATCATGCAGATTTGTTTTTAGTAATTGGTGCAAATCCAACAAATGCACACCCAGTTACTGGTGCAAAGATTAAACAACAAGTAATGAAAGGAAAGAAACTTATAGTTTTAGATCCTATAACAACTGATGTAGCAAAGTTAGCAGATTATCATATTAGGTTAAGACCTGGAACAAATGTAGCGGTTTTAAATATGATGTTGTATTTCATTATAGAATCTAAATTATATAAAGAAGACTTTATTTTAAGCAGAACGGAGGGTTTTGAAAACTTCCTTAAAAAAATTAAAAAATTAGATATTGATCATTTAGCTAAAGTTGCTGGAGTTGACAAACAACAAGTAAAAGAAGCTGCAATAGCATACGCTACTGCAAAAAATTCAATGGAGTTTCATGGTCTTGGTGTTACTGAACAAGAACAAGGTTCAAAAACAGTAATGTTAATTGCGGATCTTGCTATGATAACAGGAAATATTGGAAGACCTGGCGTTGGTGTTAATCCGCTTAGAGGTCAAAACAATGTTCAAGGTGCAGCTGATATGGGTTGTCAACCACATCAAGGTGCAGGATATTTCCCAGTTGCAGATGAAAAAATTCAAAATTTTTATACTGAAAAGTATGGTGTTGTTCATCCAACAAAGGCTGGATTAAAAATACCAGAAATTTTTGATGCAGCAATTAATAAGGAAGTGAAAGCTGTATGGATTATTGGTGAAGATGTTGTTCAAACAGATCCTAATAGTGCTCATGTTGCTAAAGCTATGAATTCACTGGACTTACTAGTAGTTCAAGAAATATTTATGAGCGAAACTGCTAAACATGCAGACGTAGTTTTGCCTGGAACAACTTTCCTAGAAAAAGATGGAACTTTCACAAATACAGAAAGAAGAGTTCAAAGAGTTAATAGAGCAGCAAAACCTCTTCCTGGAACAAAACCTGATGGAGTTATAGTTACAGAAATGATGCAAAAACTTGGATACAATCAACCAGTATATGACGCTGATCAAGTCTTAGCTGAAATTGCAGATGTAGTTCCTTTCTTTAAAGGCATAACTCGAGAAAGACTTGGAAAACTCGGGTTACAATGGCCAGTAAAAGAAGATGGAACAGATACGAAAATTCTACATCAAAAAGAATTTAAACTAGGTAAAGGTAGAATTAAGTACTTTGACTGGAAAGAAAGTAATGAAATAGAAGAAAATAAAAAAGATTATCCATTAATACTAACTACAAGTAGAGTATTAGCACACTATAATGCGGCAACGATGACTAGAAGAACTGAAAATATTAAAATTGTAGATGAAGACATTCTATTAGTTCATCCAAAAGATGCAAAACACCGACAATTAAATACAGGTGATATAGCAAGACTTTATTCAGGTAGAGGAGAAGTTTCCTTAAAAGTTGAAGTGACAGAAAAAGTTAAAGAAGGAGTGGTATTCACAACTTTCCATTTCCCAGAGCATATGGTTAATATGGTAACGGGTCATGGAAAAGATGAAGAAACAATGTGTGCAGAATATAAAGTTTCTTCTGTAGAAGTTCAAAAAATATCAAATCAATTTAAAACAAGAGTTTCAACAGTAAAAGATCAAGCTGAAGCAGTAAAAGCTTAATTGAAAACCTTTGCTAGTAAAAATCCTAAAAACATAGATGCAATAAAAGCTAAAGAATAATTATTTAATAAAGCTAAAGATGATATTGCTGGGCCGGGACATAATCCGACAGATCCCCAACCTATACCAAATAACGAAGAACCAATAATTAATTTAGTATCGATTTTCTTTATTTCTGGAATTAAAAAAAATCCTGCAAATAATGGTTTTTCTTTACTTTTAAGCAAAAAGAAAAATGGTGAACTTATAATAATTGCTCCTATCATAACAAATATTAATGACGGATCCCATTGTCCAAATAAATCTAAAAAACCTAAAACTTTAGCTGGATTTGTCATGCTCGATACAATTAATCCAAAACCAAAAATTGTTCCACTTACTAATGAAATCATTTTATTCATCTTAAATTATCCCAATAAGCGAAACAGTAACTATTCCTGTAAAAATAAAAGTAATAGTTGCAACAATAGATCTTAATGAAAATCGTCCAATTCCGCATATTCCATGACCGCTTGTACAGCCACCACTCACTCTAGTTCCAATTCCAACTAACAATCCACCAAAAATAGTTAATAGATAAGAATCTGTAATTAAAAATGGAATTTTATTATTAATAAATATACTAAATATAATTGGTCCAATAACTAAACCTATAAGAAATAACAAATTATCTATTCTATTTTTTTTTGATGTAAGAAAATTGCTCGCTATACCACTAACTCCTGCTAGTCTGCCGTTTCCAATAAAAAATAATACAACCGCAAGACCAATAATTGCTCCGCCAATAAAAGCAGAGAAAGGCGTAAAGTTTACAATGTTCATAATACGTAAGGTTCTGGTCTTTTATTGTTTTCCAAAACTCTTTCAATAGCAAAACATGATAAATCGATTGATTGATAAGATCCTGTTGTGATTAATTCTGTTAAAGCTCGTCCAATACCAGGAGCTTGCATCAACCCTCTTCCCGTAAATCCTGTAGCCATAAAAAGATTTTCATACTTAGGGTGTTTTCCTACTACTGCATTATTATCAAGTTTATTGCAGTCATAATACCCAGCCCAGCCGCCTGTTAATTTAAGTTCTTCAAAAGCTGGTATTCTTTTTGCTAAAGCTGGCCAGACTGATTCTTCAAAATCATTCCACTCAGGTTCTAGATCTTTTGCATCAAATTTTGAAATAGGAGATCCTGCTAAATATTCATTACCTTCTGGTCTCCAATATACTCCTGTTGTTAAATCTCCCATTAATGGCATTTCAGGAATGTGTTTAGGGCATTTGACTCTAAAGACAGTATGCTTTTGTGGCACAACTGGAATATCTGAAAACAATTCATTAGTCCAACATCCTGCTGCTGATATGATTGTTTTTGCATTTATTTCTTTAATAGATTTAATTTCACCTTTAATAAATTCGGCGCCTAACTCAATTGCTTTTCCTTTTAAAGCATTATGGAATAAATGGGGGTCAATCCAGCCTTCAATTTTACTATCTGTATAAGTAGCGGTTTCAATTCCTTCATTGCTTACATAGGGGAATATGTTGGATAACTCTTCACCTTTAATATTTTTTGTTCCTGCATTGCACTCCTTGTGATTTTTTAATGCTTCATACTGTTCTTTAGCATGTTCGGGGCCAAATAATAATAAGTACCCATTAGGAACTATACTTGCTGTTGGATTTGGATTTTTTTCTGTCTTAAGTAATTTTGGTATTTGAAAAATAAAATCTTTTGCAAATTTACCCAGCAATATATTTTCTTTCTGAAAAAATTGCCTTCTAAAACCACCTAGAGATAATGGGAAAGATGCTTTTTTATAAGTTGGATCACGTTCAATTACTTTTACTTTTCTGCCAGCTTTAGATAAAAAATAAGCAGATGAAGCTCCAATTATTCCCCCTCCAATAATTACTACATCATCCATAAAATATTATTGTAAGGTATGGTCCTCTAATTAAGAAGAAGAATATTTAACTATTACAATGTATATTTAAAAAGATTAAATTAATTTATGAGTAAAAATATATGGATAACTGGAGCAAGTAGTGGGATAGGAAAAGCTTTAGCTATTAAGTTTGCTAAAGAAGGCTGGCACGTTGCAGCTTCTGCAAGAAGAGAAAATTTATTAGAAGAATTAAGCAACAAATATAAAAATATTGAAGCATATCCTTTGGATGTTACTGATGCAGAAAAATGCAAATATGTTTTTAAAAAAATACTTGAAAACTTCAAAGATATCGAAATATGTGTGTTTGGAACTGGAATTCATGACCCTCAATCTGAAAAAAAATTTAACTTGGAAAAAATAAAAAAAATAATGGAAGTGAATTATTTTGGAACAATGAATTCTATTAACTCTGTCTATGATTATTATAATGAAAAAAAAAATGGACAAATATCTATTGTTTCTTCTGTAGCTGGATACAGGGGATTGCCTGCAGCAGGTGCGTATTGTGCATCAAAATCTGCTTTGATAAGTTTTACTGAAAGTTTAAATTTTGAAATGATAAAAAAGAATGTAAGAGTCTCATTAATAAATCCAGGTTTTATTAAAACACCAATGACAGACCATAATGATTTTCCCATGCCCATGATTAAATCGGCTGAGTTTGCAGCAGAACAGATTTATATTGGTTTAACTAAAAAAAAAGTATTTGAAATACATTTTCCTAAAATTTTTACTTTTCTTTTAAAATTGTTGAGAGTATTGCCTATTAATATATATTTTAAGCTTGTAGACAAAGGATTAAAAAAGAGAACTCAATCAATTAAAAATAAATAATTATTATTTTTTTAAAAAGAAAACGGTTAATTCACCAACTTTTATTTCAATTTTATTAGGAATGTCTGGTGTTTTATTGATAGTTGGCAGTTCTCTATCAATACAAACTAGTGAACAATTTTTACTAACATCTTCTTTTTCTAAAATAGAATTCCAGCTTGACCACGCATTTTTATTTTCAGGCATAAATCGATGGTCTTTATGAAGATAAGCTGCATTTATTCTATATTTAAAACTACTTAAAATTTTTTTTTCATTAGTTGTGGGGCTTTGGATCAACTTTAGCGCTTCATCTGCGTGGGTTGCAAAAATAACCTTATCGTAATCAAAATATTCATTTAAAGATCCATAATAAAGTCTTACACCACTTTTACTTCTTTGAACTTTATTGATTTTATAATTTTTAAAATATTCACCACTAATAGTTTTTAAAACTTTATTCACATAAACTTTGCTTCTCCAGTTACTGTAAACCATTGAGGTCTATTTTTTATTTTAAAAAATCCATGATTCTTAAAAAAATTTAAAAATAAATTCATTGGCATTTTTTCTGCCAACTTGAGTGGCATAGACCATATTGCAGCCACCATAGGAATAATATGAAAATTTATGAAATAACCTGACATCTTTTTTAATCTCAAATAATCACCCAAAGTTTGTTCTTTATATTTATTTTCATTTATCTTCTCAGCTTCATTATAAAAAGATAAAATTTCTTTTATCATTTTTAAAAATTTTATATTAAAAATATTTAACTTATTAGAAAAAATTCCACTTAAACCATTTCCTGAATATTCTATATTAGAATTTTTAACAAAAACTGAAAATGACATATTGCTTTTTTCATACGGAACATTCAATTCATGAAAAAATTTTAATAAATTTGGATAGTTAATTTTATTGAATACAATAAATCCAAGGTCAATTGAAATCATTTCGTTTGAACTGCTTTCTTTTACATCTACTGTAAAAGCATGACCTCCAAAGTGATTAATCTTTTTCAAACAAATCAACTTTATATTTTTTTGATAAAAAATGAGCAATGCCTAACCCAGATATACCTGACCCTATAATTGCAATTTTCATAAAGATAATTTTTTTGTGTTGCTGTTTTTTTTAAATATAATAAAATGTCAAATAATCAAACTATTCTTTTGTTTTACTAAATAAAAACTCAAATAAAATTGCAAAAATTATAATTCCTCCGCCAGTAATAACGCTTATTGGTGGAATTTCATTTATAAACAGCCATGCCCATATAGGTCCAAGCACTGCTTCTGTTAACATAAGCACTCCAACAACTGCGGCTGGTGTTGTTTGTGAACCAACAGTAATTAAAATAAATCCAAAACCAATTTGGAAAACTCCTGCCAAAAAACCCAGAAAAAGATCATGTGGAGAAACCATTATTTTTCCAGCTACTAAGAAACCAATTATTGCAGCTATAGCGCCTGCAATAAATTGGGCAGGAACCATATCAACTGTTGGATATTTTCTTACAATAATTATTAATACAGCGAAAGAAATTGGCATTATAAAAGCTATGATGTTTCCTAAAAATTGTTCACTAGTTTGTATTGATAGAGAACTGCCAACTATCAATAAAACACCAGACATTCCTAATAAAATTGAAATAAAAGTTGCTAAATTAATTTTTTCTTTTAAAAAGATATAACCAAAAAATGCTAAAAAAATTGTCTCTGTAGTGATTATAAAAAGTGTATTAGCAACAGTTGTATAATACATCGCAAATACGTATGAAGAAAATCCTAATCCTAAAAAAAAACCAGCAACTAAACCGGGAAAGCCAGATTTATAAAAAATTGTAAAAAAATTTTTTTTATAAGTGATAAATAAGTATAAGGCTACTATTATTACAAAAAAGAACTGCCTCCAGAAAAGAATTTGCCATAAATTTTCGCCTTCAAATGATTTTACAATTATTCCACCAAAGCTTAAACATACTGCTCCTAGAAGAACTAAAATAGAACCGGGTATTTTATTTAATAATATCAATTTATCTCTTTAATATCTTTTATAATTTTTGAAATATTGTTGTATCTTTTTTTATATAATTCTTCGGCTTCATTAAGTTCTATACACTTAAATGAAATATTTGTCCCTGGTATTTTTTGAACCAGTAAGTCGTAGTCAGCTGTAATTATGTTAGCTATTTTAGGGTAGCCTCCTATAGTGGGACAATCTGTTAAAAGTATAATTGGTTGACCGTCGGCAGGTATTTGTATTGCGCCCTTAGTAATTCCTTCCGACCTAATATTGGTATTTATGATATTTTTCAAAACTTGTCCTTCTAATCTCATGCCCATACGATCAGTTAAGATAGAAATTTTATAAGATTGTGAAAAAAATATTTTTTTACTTTCATCTGAAAAATAATCATACTGTGGTCCTTTTAAAACTCTAATTGTATCATTGCTTTCCAGATTGACAGTAGCCTTAAAACTATTTTCATTTTTTCTATATTGATTAATTATTACTTTGTCTTCAATACCAATCTTATTTCCGTTGTTGTGACCAATACTTGCTTTAACTAAAGTTGAAACACTATTACAAAAAGAGTCAATTTTAAAACCTCCTTCTGCAGATAAATATCCATAGGCAGACTTATTGGTAGCTAAAATATCAATTTGATCTCCTTCGTTTAAATCATAAGTTCTATTGCATTCTCCTTCAAAAGAATCATTGTTTGAATTAACTATCTTAAAAATAACATTACCTGTTATGGCAATTTTAGTTTTTCCTTTAACTAACTTTAATAGGGGCCCTTGATAAGCAAATTCTATAACACCATAATTTTTTTTATTGCCTACTAATGCATTTGCAACTAAAAAAGATTTATAGTCCATGCATCCACCCGGAGGAACACCTAAGTGTTGCAAACCAAAACGACCTTCATCTTGATAAGTAGTATTAATTCCTGACCTTAAAACTCTAAATATACCATTATTCATTTATAAAATTATTAAACTCCTTCTTTGATATAGATTTAAATTTTACAATATCCCCAGGTGAAAGAAGGCATGGTTTGACACTATCTTTATTATTAAAAATTTTTTTTGGTGTTCTTCCTATAATATTCCAACCACCAGGACTTTCATATGGATAAATATTACAAAACTTTTCAACAATACCAACTGAGCCTGCTGGAACTTTAACCCTTGGTGTTTTTAAACGATTTAAAAAAAGTTTAGGATCTAAGTCTCCCATAAATGGGTGGCCTGGGACAAAGCCAATCATATAAATAAAAAAAGTAGTTTTTAAATGAATGTTAATAATTTCTTCTTTATTTAATTTTAGTTCTTTACTCATATTTATTAAATCCATTTCAAAATCATAACAAATAGGTATGGTCCATTCTTTTTTATCTTGAGAAAAATTTAAATTATCAAAATCAATGGAATTTATAAAATCACAAACTTTTTTAGAGTTTGTTATTTTCAAGTTAAAGGTGATTATTAATTTGTTATAAGATGGTACACAATTTGTTATTCCTTTTATGTTTTTTAGTTCAGTTTGTTTTTTGATAAAATTAAATAGTTTAATAACCCTATTATTAACTGATTGATTTACATCATCACCAAAATCACAGGCAATAGCCGAATCTCCAATATTATTTAGTTTCTTTAACATAAATTGATATAATAATTATTATTCCTTACTAAATAAACTAAGGATTTAAAATATGGAAATTAATATTAACTGTGATTTGGGAGAAAGTTCAAAGTTGCATTCGACAGTAAATGACCCACTTTTATTGAATATTGTAAATTCAGCTAGTATTGCTTGTGGTTACCATGCCGGAGATAACATAACCATGGAAAAAACCATAGAAATTTCGAAGATAAACGACGTTAGCATTGGAGCTCACCCTTCTTTTAATGATAAAAAAAATTTTGGACGAGAAAGAATGAATTTATCTTCAAATGAAATTCAAAAATTAATTATTGATCAAATTAATGTGCTTACTGAAATTGCTAATAATAAAGAAATTAAAGTGACTCATGTTAAACCACATGGAGCTTTAAACAACATGGCCTGCGAAGACTATGAACTAGCTAAAACTATTTCAAAATCAATAATAAAAGCAAATAAAGAATTGATTTTTTTAGTTCCAACCGGATCTCAAATGGAAAAAGTTGGAAAAAAACTTGGAATGAGAGTTGCCACAGAAATATTTGCAGACAGAAATTATGAAGATGATGGAACTCTAGTTTCTAGATCAAAAAATAATGCAATGATTACCGATCCAGAAGCTGCAAAAAAACATATTATTAAAATGATTGAAAATCAGTCAATAAATTGTTACTCGGGGAAACAAATACCTTGTGAGATAGATTCTATTTGTGTACATGGAGATGGTAAAAACGCAGTAAATACAGCAAAGAAAATAAAAGAAGGACTTATAAAAAATGGTGTGACTTTAAAACCATTAGATAAAATGGAAAAATTCATCTAACTATTTTTAGTAAAATGAAAAAAAGTATCAAATTTTTAATTATTATTTTTACAGTTTTATTTTTTAATTCTAACTTAACCTTTGCTGCTATGAGTGGAAGTAGCGATAGTGATAAATTATACTTGTATAAGCAAGGTAAGAAATTAGTTTATAAAGCTAAAAAACTTGAAAAAAAAAATAAATTAGAAAAAGCAAAAAAATTATATTTTAAGGCTTATGATAAGTTTGAAAAAGCTTATGCAAAAGATAAAAAAAATGCGGATATATTAAATTACTTGGGGTATACGCTAAGAAAAACTGGAAATTTAGAAAAAGCAGAAGTCTATTATCTTAAAGGTTTAAAATTAGATGCTTCACACTTAGGGATTAATGAATATTTAGGAGAACTTTATGTTGAAACTAATAGAATTGGTTTGGCTAAAGAAAGACTTGAAGTACTCAATGGTTGTCAATGCGAAGAGTATAGCGAATTGAAAGAACTAATAGAAAATAATTAAAATGAAATCCGTTAATTCTACGGAAATAGATTTATTATATAAAATATTTAAACCACAGCTAAGCCCAAAAAAAATGTTAGAGCTTGGAGTTTTTGGCGGATCATATTTTGCAGGCAAAATAAAAGAGTATCCAAAATCATGGTTCAAAAAAACAAAGCTGAGCAAAAGTTTTAATGTAGAAAAAAACTACTTTAGAATAAAAGCTGGATTATCTAGAAAGCACTGGATTGATAAAGGATGGATTTTTAAAGAAGACCCCCTAGGTTGGTTTCAATGGTATTGCAGATTCACAAAAGGTAGGCGTATTTCACATATTGATGCCATTCAAATAAAAAGGTGGAAAAATTTTACTAGACATGTATCTGCAATAAAAAAAAATTGTGAGCCAGGTAATATTCATTGTAGAAGAAGACAAAGACAAGCGATTTTGCAATGGTCTTATAATCCTTTTATTTAAGTTAATTTAATAATACAATTACAAAATATATACAGTGATAGAAGAAACCTTAATATTTTTTCAAATAATATTCATTGACATTGTGATGGCTGCAGATAATGCCATTATTATAGGTATGGTGGCAGCAAACTTTGCTCCAAGAAATAGAAAGCAAATCATAATGTGGGGGGTGTTTGCAGCACTTATTTTTAGAATCATATTTGCCTTTTCTGCAACTTTCTTGTTTCAGTTTGCTTTCATTAAATTAATTAGTGGCGCTCTACTTTTATGGATCGTTAACGAACTTAGACAAGATTTATTTACAGTTAAGAAGGTAAAATCACCAACAAAAAAATCAAAAGAACCATCTTTTATGAGTGGAGTTTATAAAGTTTTGATAGCTGATATTACTTTAAGTTTTGACAATGTTTTAGGAGTAGCTGGAGCAGCTAAAGAACATTACTTTTTATTGTTTTTTGGTTTGTTTTTATCTGTAGTTTTAATAGGAGCAGCCGCATCATATTTTGCAAAATATATTCAAGATCACAAATGGGTAGGTTATGTGGGTTTGGTAGTAATTTTACTAGTTGCAATTCAGCTAATTATTGGTGGTTTAATAGGCTACAATGTTCTAACAATTAATGAACCTTTTTCCTCTTGGTTTTAAAATATAGTTTTCTTAGAAATAGAGTAATTTATAAGATTAGATTTAGCTTCAATATTAAGTTTGCATAATTCTGATTTACCTAATTCTCTTAAACTTTGAACATTATTTAAAAACCTCTCAGATTCTTTATAATCAATAATATCTTCTGTTAGTGTTTTAAACTTACGAATATAATCTTCTCTCTGAAAAGGTTTATTTCCATTAGGGTGTGCGTCAGCTACACTTAGCTTAGTTTTAATTTTTGATCCATTTTTCATTTGAATTATAACCTCTCCTCCAAAACATTTTTTTTTAGGATTTGGGTCATGATATTTTTTTGTCCACTTTTTATCTTCACGGGTTTCAATCTTTCTCCACAAATTAATTGTGCTTTTTTTATTTGCTCTTTCGGTAGTATAAGAATTAATGTGATGCCATTTTCCATCTTCTAAGGCTACAGCAAAAATATACATTATTGAATGATCTAATGTTTCTCTAGAAGAGTTTGGGTCCATCTTTTGTGGATCCTTTGCACCTGTTCCTATCACGTAATGAGTATGATGGCTTGTATAAATTTTAATTCTTTTTATATCAGAAATATTTTTTATTTTTTTATTTAAATTTATTGCCAGATCTATCAAAGCTTGCGATTGATACTCGGCAGAGTGTTCTTTTGTATAAGTTTCTAATATAGCTTTTTTTTCTTCGTTAATATTTGGCAATGGAACAGTATATTTAGCTTTCTTTCCAGATAATACATAAGCTATCACACTATCTTCACCTTCATATATTGGACTTGGTGAACTTTCTCCTCTCATTGCTCTATCTACCGCTTCTATAGATAATTTTCCTGCATGCGAGGGTGCAAAAGCTTTCCAACTTGAAATTTCTCCTTTTCTTGATTGTCTTGTTGAAATTGTTGTGTGTAAAGATTGTTGAATTGATTGATAAATTATTTCAGTATCAAGTTTTAATAACGATCCAAGTCCAGCTGCAACACTAGGACCTAAATGTGCAATATGATCAATCTTATGTTCATGAAGACAAATTCCCTTAACTAAATTTACTTGAACTTCATAACCTGTAATAATACCTCTTATTAAATCAACTCCTGATAACTTTTTTTGTTGCGCCACTGCTAAGATGGGAGGAATATTGTCACCTGGATGACTATAATCAGCAGCTAGGAATGTATCATGAAAATCTAGCTCTCTTACTGCCGTTCCATTCGCCCAGGCAGCCCATTCACAATGAAACCTCTTGCTTGAATTTACCCCAAATATAGTCGCTCCATTATCTCTTGGATGTGTAAGAGCCATATCTCGTGCAGAAATTACAGCCTTTCTTTCTGTTGATGCTATAGCAACAGCTGCATTATCAATTAATCTATTGATAACCATATCAATAACCTTTTCGTTTAAAGGTGCATTGTCAGAAGCTATTTCAGCAATCTTCCATGCCAGCTGATCTTCTTTTTTTAGTCTTAATTTAGAAGGATAAACTTTAACTTTAATATTTTTCAAATTTTTTCTATCTTACAGCATATTCCTTAAAACGTACTGCAAGATACCCCCATGTTTATAATATTCAATTTCGTTAGCTGTATCAATTCTACATAGTAATTTAATTTTTTTAATTGTCTCATCTGCATATTTTATTTCACAATCAATGTCCTCCCTAGGACCTATTCCTTTTTCAATATCTATAATTGTAAACAATTCTGAACCTATAATATTTAATTTTTTCCTATCAAAACCTTCTTTAAATTGTAAAGGAAGTACACCCATACCAATTAAATTTGAACGGTGTATTCGTTCAAAACTTTCAGCTATCACAGTTTTTACTCCTAGTAATTTTGTACCTTTTGCTGCCCAATCTCTAGAAGATCCTGTACCATACTCTTTGCCAGCAACAACTATTAAATCAGTTTCTCTTTTTTTATATTCCGTAGCAGCTTCGTATATACTAACAACTTTTCCTTCAGGATATATCTTGGTAAAACCTCCTTCAGTTTTTGAAGCTATTTCATTTCTTATTCTAATGTTTCCAAAAGTTCCTCTCATCATAACTTCATGATTTCCTCTTCTAGCACCATAAGAATTAAAATCTTTTTCTTGTACTTGTCGCTTCATAAAGTAATCACCTGCTGGACTATCTTTTTTAATAGATCCGGCTGGTGAAATATGGTCTGTGGTAACTGTATCTCCCAAAATCAGTAAAGGTCTAGCATTAGAAATTTTTTTAAATCCCTCAGGCTTTTCTGTCATATTTTCAAAGAATGGAGGTTTTTTTATATACATAGATGTTTTGTTCCAATTATAAATGCTGCTTTCAGAAGTTTTGATGTCTCTCCAATATATTGGTCCTTCATATATATTCGAGTATCTTTTGTTAAACATATCTGCGTTTATTGAGGTTAAAATTAAATCTTGTATTTCCTTATTGCTCGGCCAAATGTCCTTTAAGAAGACTGATTTACCATTTTTATCTCTTCCTAGTGCTTCTTTATATAAATCAACATTCATAGATCCAGCTAAAGCATAAGCAACTACTAAAGGTGGGGATGCTAAGTAATTTTTCCAGATAAAACAGAAACTGCATACAAATTTCCTTTTTTTATAGCTTGAGATATATTTTGATCAAGTGGACCCGAATTACCTATGCAAGTAGTACAACCATAACCTACAAGATTAAATCCAAGCTCATCTAAATATTTATTTAAACCTGCCTTTTCAAGATAATCAGTAACAACTTGAGAGCCGGGAGCTAATGAAGTTTTAACCCAAGGTTTAACAATTAAACCTTTTTCTATTGCTTTTTTTGCAAGCAATCCTGCTCCAATTAAAACTGCTGGATTAGATGTATTTGTGCATGATGTAATTGCTGCAATAACAACATCACCATCTCTTAATTTAAAATTTTTCCCAGAAACATTTTCTTCTTTAGATGAAACTCTTTTTGTATTTTCTTTAAATTTTTGAGCAAATAATTTTGCAGCTTCTGTTAATAAAACTTTATCTTGAGGTCTTTTTGGTCCAGCAATACTCGGAACAACATTTGACATATCTAATTCTAATGTGTCTGAAAATATAATATCATTGTCTGCCCACAAACCTTGTTCTTTTGAATAATTTTCTACAAGAGAAATGATTTTTTCATCTCTTCCTAGTGCTTCTTTATATAAATCAACATTCATAGATCCAGCTAAAGCATAAGCAACTACTAAAGGTGGGGATGCTAAGTAATTT
>LWDU01032034.1_pt1 | contig 27552 bp, 16 predicted proteins | sample 727161 | NCBI WGS metagenome assembly LWDU01 (sample SAMN04566230, study PRJNA314399) | hydrothermal vent metagenome | isolation source: deep sea hydrothermal plume seawater | place: Mexico: Gulf of California, Guaymas Basin | collected 2004-07-11
GAATGATAAGCATCATAGTCAGCATCATATGCACCGAGATGGAATATTGTCTGGGCTCCAAGGTTCCTGAAAGTAACGTGGTCCGAGCGCCCAAATGTATCTTCATGAACGTCCATCGTTAGGTTATCATGCTCATCCCAATGTTGGTCGCAACCCGCACCATAATTTCCATCGATTGAAAGGTTTCTCGGTGCATGTTGGACATCAAATATTACGTGGTCCATGACATATGTTATTGGTTGTTCGATAATAGCAGAATCAGCATCTGGTCCACTCCATGCGTGGTAAGGGAATGGGTCTCCAGTTGATTTCTTTGCAGGCCAGGATATCCCCATCATGTCCATGTTGATGTAAAATCTTAATTCCTTATCCTTTGGTAAGCAATAGTCGCAGTCATTAGTTGCAAATGCACTGGAACCTCTAAGACCTTCTTCTTCGCTTGACCATAATGCAAGGAATGTATCACACTCAAATACAATATCTAATTCTTTGAAGGCTTTTGCAAATAACATCATGCTAACAGTGCCAGCAGTATTGTCGTAGGCGCCTTCGTATGTTCCTCCACCGGGAGGCCCTCCTGGTGGTGCGATATCCATGTGAGCGCCCATTCCTTGAACGCATGACGAATTTCGACCTTTCTGCCATGCTATCATATTCAATGATTCAGGCTCGCTTGGATTTAGGTGGTCAATAACTCGTAGAATATGAGTTTCATAGCCAAGACCCGCAAAATGCCCTTGGAAGAAGGAGGCTGCTCTCTCAAAGTTTGGATTTGGAGAGCCCATCCAGCGGTTGATATATGCTCCACATTTGGTTGAATCATCACAGACACTTGTGATGAAATCCATCTTCTGGTACCATTCCTGTCCAGAGACGATTGGAGTTTCATTTTCCAAGGCGACTTCAATTTCCAAGTTGCTTCCATCCATAGCCATCATTTTGAGTATTACAGGCTCGATTGTATATGGGGTCGCCAATATCTGGCCATACACTTCTTCATCATCGTCTAGATGGAGATATCCAGTTGGCACCAAACTGTGATTAACAAACATCAGCACATCATCTGGAACTTCTAACCAAGCACCCTCTTCTCCATAGAGAGTAAAGTCGATTGGCTGGCCTCGGGGAAGTGCGACAACACCAGCATCCTCGTGGGCAATTTGCAGATTCAGGGATTTGATACCTGCATCTGATTCGCTTGCTCCAAAGCAACCTGAAAGCCCAGCAGCAAGTATGACTAAGACGAGAACCAAGGATTGAGGTCTTCGCATATCCCAAGGCCGTCAACTGATACCTTTGAGTGTTCGCTTTATTCGTTGGATAAATGTTCTTTGCCAATTCGTATGCTTAACCATGCTGTAACCGCTACAGCAAGAGCGAATAATGGAATGTTTGATTGATATGCTAAGTGGTAAACCTCGATGTCGCTTCTGTTTGATGATTCAAACCATGACATCAGACCTACAATCAGGGCGATACCGATTGCTTGACCGATATATGTAGCAGCACCAGCCATACCGAGACCACGGTTTCTTTCTTCTTTGGTGGTGAATCTTGAGAGTAGCGAATCATTTGAGACTAATAGTAGTGGTACGATTGGGATTAAGTAAATGGCAACACTCATCCACGGGGATAGTCCAAGGCTGAAGAATGACCAAAGAAGGCCGTAAGCGATGGCTGAAGCGAGAAGGACTCGTTCAGCGCCATGGCGGTCGCATACCTTTCCAATTACCACATAGAGAATGATTAGGGCGAGTATTGCCCAAGATTCGAATAATGAGGTCATTGCAATATCAAAGCCCCTAGTTTCGATGTATCGAGGGCTTGTTAGGACTACTGCTCCACGAGGGATTGCTACTAGCATTGCCCCCAGTAAGCACCATTTCACCCACTTTGAATCAAATTTCGTCAAAGATGATGTATGAGTTTCAACTTTCTTTTGGATGGTTTCAGTTTTGTCAGTATCTATTCGCAGGAATGAAATGGTTCCCGCAGCGATAAGCAATGCCGAGGTTATGCAAGTCGCCCAAATACCCAGCCACTGATAAATCGAGCCATCGACTACAGCAAAGACTGCAGTGACAAGATAGCCAAAGGCGTAGAGAATCCCAATCGCCTCACCTTTTTGCTCTTCAAACCACTCACTGGCTAATGCAAAGTGCAGACGTTGAACTCCCAAGGCCGCCATCAAAATTATCGACATTCCAAAGAAAGCCCACAAGCCCATTGGAGCCATCAATAATGATGCTGAAACTCCAATGATACCAGCCATCTTGACAAGTGATCTTCTATTCCCCGTTTTATCGGCAATCCTTCCCCATAGTGGACCTGAGACTCCATAGATTAGAGCAAGAACTCCAAGATGAAGGATAATTTGGGATTCTGCAGCACCAAGATTTCTGATGTGATGATTGACAATGAAAAACATGATGTTTAATACTGCAATGAAGAAACAACAAGTCGAGAAAATCAGATTGTTGAAGGCTCTGTATTCGAGTTCCTTTAATTCCCCATCCTCTGAACAAAAGATTCGGTTTCGTTTGAATAACCAGTACCCAACTATAAGCAGTAGTGGGGCAGTTGAAAATTGCAATATCATCAAAGTTCCTTGGCTCAAGAGAGGGTCATCGCTTGCTACAGGAAAGACCCATTCCCAAGTAGTCGAGTTCCATCTTACAACGCCATCATCAGCCAACCAAGCAACAACTACTGAAATATTACTTCCATTGCCAATTTCTGGAATTAACCAGTTAACCGTGTATTGACCTTCTTCACCCTCGACCTCAGGCTCCAATATCTCTAAATCCGCATCCCCATCTTTAACCCACAAAATCATTTGGCTCATCATTGCCTTAAGATCAACTTTTGTTTCAATATCTGCTGAAACCATGATGTTTCTTCTTCCATAATCGCCATCATCATCATCGAAAACTTCACCTGGATCAGCCACTCTAACTTCCGTTGGGCGCACAAAGTCTGCTTCTAACTCCAAGTGAGAAGGGTACAACTCTTCACCCCACCTCATATTTACATTAGCAGGGCTATTTCCTCTTACTTCGTAGGTCAGAGTCAGACTTGCATCTTGGGTGATTAGTGCATCTGAAAAACCACTGCCAGTAACCACTACTTCACTAGGGTTTCCGTTGAGAGTGAGTGCTGAAGAGTCAACTTCTCCAATTATCCCTGTGTCTGTTTCAAGGATAACTTTCATCCACACATTTCCAGTACCAGAGAGGTACATACTTGCAGTCCATTCATCATTTGTAGGTGTCAAATCATAGTAAAATGGATTTGAGGCAAATGTCGCCTTGACGGTACCTCCCAAAGGACTCACACTTCCACTTTGAGAACCGGATGAAGGTGGACCGGATGTAGAGAGTTGGTTGAGACCAGAGGCATTGAAGTTTACTTTAGTCGAGGTGATTTCTTGTGAGATAGTTGCATCAGCCTGAACTTCACTTAGAATGGCTGGCGATGCAAAGGCTAAAATCAAGATTAGAAAAAATGCGGGTGGCGGGAATTGAACCCACGACATGAGGTTGGAAACCTCAGGTGATACCACTTCACCACACCCGCGTTGTACAGGCGGGGCGAACCGAATCCTCAATGTATTCGTTTCGGTCCCCTCCCTTGTTCATTTCTCTAATACTGCCAAGATGAATCCCTTTGCCATTGAGTTTGTGGAGGTGGAGGTGGGGGTTGCATGAAATCTCCAGTGTTCATGAATTTAGCAGTGCCTGCTCTCTGGGCTTTTGTTTTGGGTTTGGCTACTCGGAATACTATTCCACCAATGAGGATTAAAAGGACTGAACCAGCAGCGACTAAACGGAAGTTTTGGGCACTCATTTTTATTCCTGCGAATGTCCCTTCGCCTTCTTTCTGACTTTCACTTTCTGGTTCTTCGCCGGGGGTTGAATCACTAACAATGATATCAATGACTTGGGTATCAAGAGGTTGTTCACCACCAGGGTTCTCTATTTTGATGACAGTCATATATTCTCCAACGGATTCACCACTTACTCTAAGAAAAACCTGTTTTACAGCATCAGAACTTCCTTCGGCTGCAAGGTGAATTAATTGACTATTATCATCAGTATATACTCCCATTGGAACATCCCAAGCCAAAATCACCATCAATTCTACTTCTGCTTGATTTGATAATGTGCAGGTTATTATTGCTACATCAGCAGTCGCCATATCTACTTCGTGAGTGGGTGGTGAACAACTCAGAGCAACATCCAATGACCATTGTTCTGGGTCGTCAGGGTGATGATCGATTCTCAAGGCTCCAATGCTTTGGTTATCTCCCCAGCCATCGCCATCGCGGTCAATCCATTGACTGGCGAGTAGAGGAAAGGCGTCTGTTGAATCATCCCAACCATCGAGGTCTGCATCAGCACAACCCCTTAAGCCAACTGAGGAAGGGCCATTGATTTGTGGGCAGTCATCTCCATTAGTTCCCGATGAATTATCTCCATAACCATCCCCATCGCTATCTTGCCATTGGCTTGAATCATTTGCGAATGCATCTACAGAATCCACCCAGCCATCTGAATCAGAATCTGGGCAACCGAGTAATCCTTCAGTAGATGTGCCGAATTCACTCGGACAATTATCTGATAGAACACCTAGTTGATTGTCTCCAAAGCCATCTCCATCGATGTCGGACCATTGACTGATTTCATTCGGGAATGAATCAGCACCGTCTTCAATTTGCCAGATAGAGTCGGCATTAGACCAACCATCTCCATCTGAGTCTGGGCAGCCAAATCGATCTGCACTTGAGGTACCTTGAACGGAATTACATGCATCTCCTTGGGTCCCTAGTAATTCGTCGCCATAGCCATCACCATCTGAATCTGCCCATTGGCTGTTATCCATTGGGAATGCATCCCCTCCTTGATTTGTAGTCCACGATTGGTCGGTATCTGAGACACCATCTCCATCACTATCAGGACAACCCAGCCTGTCAATTGTAGAAGTTCCAAAGACATTCGAGCAATCATCTTCCAGTGCATCATCTAAGCCATCAGCATCAGCATCACCGGCTCGCAGAGGGTCGTTTGGAAAATCATCGTTAACATCGCTCATTCCATCGCCATCTGAATCGATACAGCCAAAGCGGTCGTTGGTTGAATTCCCTGGCACGAATGGACAATCATCTGGTTGGAATCCCGATTGGGAATCACCGAATCCATCACTATCGCTATCGATGTGTTGTGTTTCTTCATCTGGAAGACCGTCGATGCTGTCTGCAAAGCCATCTCCATCTCTATCACTACATCCGAGGATTCCACTTTCTGTTGATGCACCGGCCTCTTGAGGGCAGGAATCGGGATTAACACCGTTAGGCTCATCACCATAACCATCACCATCAGCATCTGCCCATTGACTGGATTCCGAAGGGAAGATATCTTGGAAATCTGCCCATCCATCTCCATCTGAATCAATGCAACCAAAGGTAGAATTCTGATTTGAAGTTCCTGTTATTGCGGGGCAAGCATCGGGTTGATTTCCCGTTTGCCGGTCGCCAAAGCCATCACCATCGCTATCATTCCATTGAGTTGAATCATTTGGCAAGTCATCCCCTGCATCGCTCCAACCATCCCCATCGCTGTCTAAACATCCGAGGCTGTCATTGCTGGAAGTTCCTGTGATGCTTGGACAGTCGTCTTCATCATCATCAAAACCATCTAAATCAACATCTGTATTTCTTGTTGGGTCATTTGGAAAAGCATCACCGCCATCAGAGTAGCCATCGCCATCTGTATCGAGGCAACCAAATCGATCGATAGTGGAGTTTCCAGAAGTATTGATGCAGGAATCAGGAGTTGTTCCATTCGTATCATCTCCATAACCATCTGAATCAGCATCTGACCATTGGCTGGAGTCATTGATGAATGCATCCGCCCCATCATTGGTCGTCCAAGCTGAATCGTTGTCAGACCAACCATCACCATCTGTATCTAGGCATCCATTTCGGTCTTGATTTGAGGTTCCAACAACCATACCGCAATAATCCGCACCATTCGTTGTAGTCCACGAGGCATCCGGGTTTGACCAACCATCTTCGTCGCTATCAATGCAACCATATCTATCCAAGTTTGACCATCCTGCTATCGTGGCACAAGAGTCGCCTTCATTTCCAGCGAGATTGTCGCCATAGCCATCACCATCAATATCAACCCACTGACTAGAATCTTGTGGGAATTCATCGGCACCATCGCTTATTGTCCAAGTTGAATCAGCATCTGAATAGCCATCTCCGTCACTGTCGAGACAACCCATTCGGTCCTGTGAAGAGGTGCCAGCAATGCTTGCGCAATCGTCGATATCGTTGTCGACTCCATCCATATCGTCATCGGTACTACCATTGATGATGGTGAAATTTCTGGAAAGCACCAGTGAGAAATCCTGTGGTCCAGTTGGAACACTTGTCCCAGATACGATTACTTCCCAAATCCCAGTAGCAGGATTTGACAAGGCGAATCCTCTTAGATTATCACGGTCATTAGATAGGTTGGTCCAACTTCCACTTGGACTCTTGAGAGATAAGTCAAGATCATTGACTAGATTTACACTGGCAGCCGAGGTCGAGGCTGGGTCAGTCCAAGAGAGGATAATGCGCAGGTCAGGTATTGCTTGTGAGATATTGAATCTGAAGCCTAATTGTTCGCCGGTTGACAAGGCTTCACCATCGAGGAAGGAAACATTTGCATTTACTCTCATGTTCACTCTCCCCCAACCTTCGTGCATATTCGGCGCAGTTTCACCCGCTCCATTTGTTGCACTATTGTATTGTCCAGTCATATCATCTGCTCCCGCTGCCATTATTGCTTTGACCAGAGCGGATGAAGGGTCCTGATGACCCACATTTTGCTTTAGATGTTGAATTAGTAATGCAACTGCTCCTGCGGTCAATGGGGTAGCCATACTTGTTCCTCCCATGTAAGTATAATCACTATCATACGGACTCCATCCAGTATCACTCGTAGAACGAGATTTTGTTGATAGAATCCAAGTGCCGGGGGCTGAGACATCGGGTTTTAAGCGAGAATCATCGGTAGGTCCTCGGCTTGAAAAAGCGGCCATTCCATTTGCATTGCCACCAGTTCTATCGCTAGAAATTGGACTGCCATAGGAATTACCCCAAGTACCGGTGTACCAGCATGTTCCATCACCTTCACAAAATGTGAATCGATCATTTTCAGTTGCTCCAACTGTTAGGACATTTTTTGCAGTGCCTGGTGAGCCCAAGGAATCGAGGTCTACTTCCCCATTCGAGTTTGTATCTTCACCATCATTTGAAGCAGCAAAGAGGATTGACATATTTGCATAAGTCCGTGCAGCATCATCTGCTTGCATGGCAGATGTTGTATATTCACCAGCAACTGAAGAGCCCCATGAATTGGTATGAACAAGAGAGCCATTTTCTGCTGCTAAATCAAAAAGGTCGCGAATATCGTCCGGTATTGCCCATAGTCCGTAGCCATCAGAAACTCCGGCATTACTGTTGAAATTAACATATTGTTCGGTGGCTTGGAACAGAAGGTTTGCTTCTGGAGCGGTACCTTTGATATCTCCATTCGATTCAGTCCCATCTCCTAAGACACTTCCTGAAACATGAGTTCCATGTCCACTATCTTCATCTGAAGCGCCATCGTCCCAAGAGCCTTGATATTGTTGAGCCCAATATTGTACACTTCCTGGAACAGGGACAGAAAGAATTCCAGTTGTGTGGTCTCTAAAATCACCGTGCATTGTTGAATCATTTACGCCGCTATCAATTCCAGTATCAGCGACAGTGACAATAATTCCGGTTCCATCAACACTATTGTAAGCAGAATTGATAGTACTGATATTGTTCTGATTATCTACTTGGTCTACCGCCATCCAGTGCTGAGCGACATCATTGAGAATACTGAAAACAGGCCGAGGTTCTATCCATTCAATTTCCTCAGAGTTTGCCAGTAGAGATATTCCAATGTTATTGGCAGTGGCGGTTGCAAAGCGCCCATCATGGCTGTGTAATAAGACTAGAGAATCTTGTTTGTATGGAAGGTCGGGCCATTGAGTCCCAGAAAGGGCAATATTGACAGTGAGAATACCTTTGCTAGCAAATGCTTGTTCCATCTCTCCAAGTAATAATGGGGCTACATTTGATTGTAATTTGTCACTTGGATCGAGTTTCATCATTGCTTCAACATCCAAATCCCCTAATGCTTCAACCTTCATTGTATTGACCTTACAATGAAATGAGTTTGGTGGGAGGAACGAGGCACATTCAATTCCTGCATTAGAGAGTTCATCTACCCAAGTAGTCGGAACGGGATATGAATGTTGCAACACCAGCCATCCATTAACAGAATTACTTGGCCATTCTTCAATTGAAATTGTCTCAGCATTCCGGTACCTCAACCAAACTTGACCTGCATCCCCATTCCAGCCATGTTCTCCGTCCAAAATCGGAGTTATGCCGATTTTTTCTAATCCTACTAAGTCGGCTTGCGTGTTTTCCGCATCCCTTTTCTGAGCCAAAGTTGGTACAGTCAAAGGCGAAAATGATTGAATCAAAAAAATGCTGAGAACTACAAGGACACTACGGCAATGACTGCGCATGCTTTTCGCAGGTCACGACACCAACATGAAGGTTCGGCCAAAGCGAACAACAGTCTATCGATGACAAGCATTGAAAACAGGGCTTCACCGGAGTTGAGTTGTGACTGCTGCTATGGCCGAGGCTCAAAAGGCGCGAGAGCGCCATGATGGGGTTGATGAGTCGGGAGATAAACAGGTGCTTGGCAAGCAATTATGGCGGATTATTCCTTTCATCAAACCCTACAAAAAAAGGTTCTTCCTTGGTGTCGGAGCAAATGCTGTTGCAAGAGCCTGTGACTTACTTCCTTTCGTTGCCATGGGTTTGCTGACTGATGCAGTTCTAAGAGGAGAAATAAGTGAAATAAAGGATTTTGCTTGGTACGGGGCACTAATTCTTGCCTCTTTTACCGGCTTAGCAATTTCGCAAGGAATCTCGAATTATTCATGGGAAACATTGGCTCAGTATTTGCAGCATGATATTCGAATGAAAGCATTTGACTCCTTGATAAAAATGGAGATGCGTTATTTTGAAGATAGACAAACAGGCGACATTATGGCGGTACTTTCAGCAGATGTCAACCAATTGGAGAATTTTCTCTCTGATGCTTCTACTTCGATTATTAGAATTCTTGTCACTTTCTCTGCGGCCTTTGCCATCTTGATGTGGATGTCTTGGAAGTTAACTATCGTATTATTCGTTCCAATCGCCTTCATTATGCCATTGGTTTACTTCTTCTCAACACGTATTCAACGCCGCTATCGAGAAACTAGACAATCATTTGGTGATATCAATTCTGTACTCGCTAACAATATCTCGGGAATGGGAGTTGTGCAAGCATACAATGCACAATCCTACGAAGCGCAAAGAGTGGGGGTTGAATCTGGTTCTTATATGGATGCAGCAATTAAAGCAACTGTGGTGAGAAATCGATTCCTCCCCGGAATTTATGTCATCGCTGGCCTAGCATTTGGAGCCTTGGCAACAGTAGGTGGTTGGCTAGTTGGTAATGGTGAAATTACTCCAGGTCAATATGTCACCTTCCTATTGATGAGCACAAGAATGTCGATGCCATTATTCATACTTGGAATGTTAGTAAATCAAATTCAGAAGAGCGAAGCAAGTGCACGCAGAGTATTCGCGATGATTGATTTACAACCTACAATCATCGACAAAGAAGGGGCTGAGGACTTGGCCGGTAAGGCGGAGCGCATCACTTTTGAGGATGTTCATTTCGGCTACCCAGGGGGCAATAAAGTTCTGAATGGCATCTCTTTATCATTGGAGGAAAATCAATCTGTGGGAATTGTTGGACCAACAGGTGCAGGCAAGTCAACAATCGTCAAGTTGCTTCTAAGATACTATGAACCTGATAGTGGAAAGGTTATGATGAATAATACAGACTTACAGGATTTGACTTTAGCAAGCATGCGGCAACAAATAGGATATGTCAGTCAAGATGTCTATCTTTTCCATGGCACAGTGCGCGAGAATATCGCTTATTCAGACCAGTCTGCATCGAAAGAGGAAATCGAAGAAGCGGCACGCTTGGCTGGTGCACACGAATTTATCGAGTCTTTCAAAACCGGTTATGACACGATGGTTGGTGACCGTGGAGTCAAACTTTCAGGTGGACAAAGGCAAAGGATTTCTTTGGCTAGAGCAATCCTCAGGAAACCAGCATTATTAATTTTGGATGAAGCAACAAGTGCTGTTGATACTAGAACTGAGGAAATAATTCAACGTAATCTAAACCAATTCAAGGATGGCAGAATGACAGTTGCAGTTGCCCACCGACTTAGCACTATTCGGGATGCAGATGTGATATTAGTTCTCGTCGAAGGGGTTGTGGTTGAAAGAGGAACACATAGTGACTTGCTCAGTAAAGACGGAGTCTATGCAGACTTATGGGCTGTGCAAACTGGAGACCTTGAGAATAGTACAGGTCAGGCTACTCAGCACGATGGTTAACGGCGGTTTTTGATAGGATGGAGCATAACTTGTTCCTTTCCAGAATCGATTCCAGGTGTAGATAGTTGACGTTTCCTTCCATGTTCATTATCTAGTGATTCAAGGAAGGAGGAAATCCAACGGTCTCCCCAAATAATGCTAAGTGAAAGAATCAAGAAAATGGGGATTCCAATTATCAAGGACCAAAGGCTGACTGATAGGCCAGCCATCATCATATCATCAAGTAATTCAGCCATCGCAATCATGGCAATGAAAGCAACGATTCTGGAAATTACTAACCAAGCTCTAATGATTCCCCAAATTTCTTCTTCAGCGCAGTCTTGAGCAGGTTTATTCATTGCTTCAAAGCGTTGTTTGAAACCAAAACTCATGTTAATACCCGCTCCTTTAGGGCATCTCTGCCCATTCATTCACTGAAGAACCCACTGTTAGTTTGCAACTTTTGAAGGTGATTTTCAATCTCTTGACTTATCGTCGATTTGAATTCCTAGTCCGGCCGCTGCTCCTTCTCCAAGATGAATCTGTTTCATTCCTTTCAGCACTCCAGTGCCATAGGCCCAATGAGCCATGAATATCATAATAGGGGAAATAATAATTGTTGCAAAACCTCGATGAGGAGAGGCTCCAAACATTGCACCTAACCAGCAGATTATGATGTAGACGATAACTAGGCTTGCGGTTGTATGTGCAGCGATTCTAGGGGCTCCCATTTCGGGGGAGTTGAGCGGGTCAGACCAATCTATTCCTCCTTGAGATAATCCCCATAGGAAAGTAGCGATACCAAAAATTGTCAGGATTGGGAATAGGGCGATGGCTGAATGGGACCAAGCTTTCAATGCCGGCCAACGGGCATTTGCCAAGGTGCGAACATAACCATAATTTCGTAATTGTTGCATATAGGGCTTGATGGGTTTTCTCCTCCTATGAGGCATAATGGCAGTTGGATCAAACCAGAGCCTATATCCAGCATCGAGAATTTTACGGTCCATAACCACATCTTCAGCACCTATACAACCTGCTTCAAATCCTTTCACTTCATCGAGAACGTGCTTTCTATAAGCGGAATTACAGCCAGGGTTATGGTCAATTTCCACTAATTCACCTGGTGGGACTTTACCGTATCTTGTTCCTGCGGTCACCCAACGTGCACAAAAAGCCACATCTGCCGCTTTTGAGGAAAAGGAATCTTCATCGGGTGCAAAATTTGGCCCACCAATTCCCCCTACTTCATCTCTATCGAACCAGCGAATTAGTTTTCCAGCCCAATTTGCAGGTGGGATTACATCATCATCTGTGAATAATAAGATATCACAATCAATGGCTTCAATTCCGATATTGCAGGCATCAGCTCGGTTTCGGCTGCCTTCGTCATCAATCCATCTGGCACCATGCTTGACTGCAACTGCTTCACCATCATCACCAGTTGGGCCAACACAAGCGATTTCTAATTTCCCATCCCAGTCCTGATTATTCAAGGATTGCAAAACTACATCCAATTGTTGGGCATTACGCAAGGTTGGGATGAGCACACATACTCGTGCCTGTTCCATATCCGTGGCACAACCTATGACCTTTCAATGAAACCCGCAGAGGAGGCAGTTATCTTCAGATATCGCCTTCGATGCGAGGAGCCAAGAAGTATGTGACATCGGCTGCACCATTTGCGAACTCATATTCAATTTTCAGTGGGAAGTTGTTGCCAAATCTCAAAGTAACGCTGTCTACAACGCTCATCAATTTGGAGATTGGCAGTAAGTGAGACAGACTGTATTGGGAGCGAACTGGTTCATCACACTTCAATTCTTGAACTTCATCCTTGGTGTACATGACGCTAACGCTGTCAGTGTCGCCACCTGTAACGTTGATTGTCAACCCCTCTTCACTGAGGCTTATGTTAACGAGTTCGCCGCCAAGTCTGGCTGCTCGTAGTGCTCTTGACAAATCTTCACCTGAAAGAGTGACGCTGGCTGGAAGTTCGAGGTCTGGAACATTTGGTGGTGAGATGGTTGAGTGGTCAAGCGGTCTGATGACACGCTCAATCTTTCCCATCGAGAGATTGATTCTGCCTTCTGCTTCATCGTGCTTCATTTCTATTAGGTCACCAGCATTACCCAAGGAGAGTAAATCTCGTATCTTCACTAATTCAAGACCAAGTGATGTTTCGTCAACTTCCCATGACTCAAATGCTGCCGAATCAACTTTCATTCGAATCATCGCTACGTGCGAAGGATCTACTACTCTAATTTCCAAATCATTTTCAGCAAAATCTAATCTTGCTTCTTCTACTAAGACACTAATTGTGTCGCAGATGTTCCTCATCAGGTCCTGTCTTGCTGTGATATTGAGCATGTCACGTTCCACCCTATAGCCCTCTGCTCTCCGGCGGGGGTCCATAAATCTCCCTAAAGGCAAAGTCTTCCTCATTATTGAGGAAAATCCCTTTCAGTACTCTCTCCAGCCGTGCTTACAAGCCTTACAAGTTAGGAACCTAGTCTCCGGTTCATCGCTAGCACGAGTTTGGTGAAGTTCGGAGAATACCTCTACGCCATTGCATTTTGGACAGATATAGGAATCAGTGGTTAGAACACCCATTATCTCATCAGCATCATTGATGATTTCGTATTCTCGAGTTTCAACTTTGGAGGATGAAACAGTTTCTGCGAGATTAATTTCTTTTCCATCAGCACCGACAATTTTGTTCTCCGCACTTCCTTTGTAACCGCATTTGTAGTTAGGGCAATCTAGGTTCCCCGATGGGTCAGGGAATGCAAGTGTACCGCATTCTGGGCAGAACATGGATACTACATCGGAATGCTTCAGCATATGAATAGTTCCCTAAACTCATATGCCATGTACATCTCGGCCTAACGTGGTCTGGATAGCATATGATTGGCGTTGTGCGATAGTTATCGATGCTGAAGGGCAAACCTTGGATGTCGAGGCATGGTCGGGTAAGATGTCTCAATTCCTGATTATCAATCGCTTGGAAACAATTGGCATGGGCGGCATTTGCGATGAGGCTCGGAAGTTAGCAGATAGATGGCCGGATGCCTGTTTGCATCAAGCTGGTGACCCTGACTTACCCGAGCATGAATTTCCAGAAGCAGATGAAGAGCTGATTCAGGCTCTCAATGAAGCAGCATTGGCGATGTCTGAGGCAGGAGTTTCTAGAGCAGCAGGTGACCCTGACAGAAGGTTGGAACATTTACTTCGGGCCAGTGATGAATTACGGGCTGCTTGGTTAACAATGGAATCACGAATGGTAGAATGGACTGCTTTGTTCCTTCCAACTGCAAGGGTAGAAAGAGACCGAGCACGCTTAGCAAGTAGTATTTCTGAATCTCCTTCCCTTGAGCACCTAGCAACTCAATTAGAATGTGAATTACCAGAGACTGGACCTGGTGAACTTGAATGGAAATCCTTGGTTGCATGGTCGGATTCAGTTAGAGGTCACAGAGGCAAACTCGAGCAAATGGAAGATGCAATCAGAGACCTTGCCTCAAATCATTTGCCATCTTTGTCGAAATTACTTGGTCCATTATTGGCAGCCCGACTTTGTGTCAGTGCCCATGGACGAATGAGATTAGCAAGACTACCGGCAGGAACAGTTCAGATTTTAGGTGCAGAGAAGGCATTTTTCAGCCATCTCCACACCGGAACCCCCCCTCCTAAACACGGTCATATTTTCATGCATCCATGGATATCTCGTTCTCCATGGTGGGTACGTGGAAAGATATCAAGAATGCTTGCTGCAAAAGCCAGCATTGCAGCCCGATGCGATGCATTTGGGGCTGAAACTTGGAAGGATTCCGCAGTTGAAGCAGTTGAATCTAGAATGCTGGAAATCAAGAGTGAACATCCCCGCCCTCCTAAGGGTAGGCGTAGTTGAGGTGAGCAGATGGCAGGGCGCCGAGGTAGAGTTCCAGGCCGTGAAATAGTGCCTGGCTTCCGAAAGCAAGGACGAGCCATTTGGACTCTCAATGCAACCCCCAGAAAGAATGTCTATGGCGAGACTCTTTTGCGAACTGATGACGGAGAATGGAGACGTTGGGACCCAAGTCGCTCAAAATTAGGAGCCGCTTTGGTGTTAACTGCAAATCATGTTTCAGACTTATTGCCCTTACCCGGAACACAAGTTCTCTATCTAGGGGCTGGCCATGGTACCACAATCAGTCACCTTCATGATATCTTATGCGGCGAAGACAATAATCGAAGAGGAAGAATAGTTGCTGTTGACCTTGCTCCAAGATGTCTAAGAGACCTGAACCATCTTGCCCATTCTAGACCGGGGCTTGTTCCATTATTGGCTGATGCACGTAAGCATGCAATCGTAGGGGCGATACAACCACAACGAGTAGATTGGCTATTCCAAGATGTAGCCCAAGCAAGTCAAGTTGACATATTTATCTCAGCATGCAAGAGATTTCTCAACAAGGGTGGAAGTGGTTTATTCTCATTGAAGGCAGCAAGCGAACGCTGGGATGAAGATGGTGAAAGAGCAATGTTTGGGAAGGTTGCAGATATGTTGCTAAATTCAGGAATGGAGATTGTAGAGCAAATAGATTTGGCTGGCTATGAAGATAATCACATGCTCTTTCATTGCCGTAATATTTGATGTGGTTAGAGATGCCAGAATTGCCTGAAGTAGAAACTGTAATGCGAGGCCTCTCTCCTCATTTGTTGAATCAAAGAATTACATCGGTGGAATTACGGCGAGCAGGATTGCGATACCCTTTCCCTTCAGATATGGTGGAAAAACTGGAAGGTAGGAAAATTGAAGATTTATCACGTCGAGCAAAATATCTCCTAATACACTTGCAGGATGATTTGACATGGTTATGTCATTTGGGAATGAGTGGTCGATTTACAATTTATGAAGATGGAATTAACAATTCAGAAAACGGAAAGCACGACCATGTGATGTTTTCACTTGAATCAGGTTGTGATGTAGTATATACCGACCACCGAAGATTTGGAATCATGGATTTACTGAAGACCTCCGAACTTAATAGGCACAAGTTGTTGGCTCACTTAGGACCTGAACCATTGATTGAGGAATTCACTGGGAAAGTATTGTACGATGCATTCCAAACTAAGAAATCTCCTGTTAAAACAGCGCTATTAGACCAAAGAATCGTCGCAGGATTAGGTAATATTTACGTCTGTGAAGCTCTTAACACAGTAGGCATATCTCCACGTAGAAAGGCCTGCAATATTTCAAAAGGTAAATGCACATTCTTAGTTGAGGCGATCAAAAACATCCTACTTTCATCGATTGCAGTTGGAGGCTCAACTTTGCAGGATTTCGCTGGAGTAGATGGCGACCTTGGATATTTCCCAGCCTCTTTCAGAGTTTATGGCAGAGAAGGTGAGGAATGCCAAAGCCAAGATTGTGATGGCAATATCAAGCGCATTAGTCAAGCGGGGCGTAGCACCTTCTTTTGCTCTTCATGTCAATATTAGAGAACTACCATTCGCCAATTATCATCATCTTGTCGAGAGGTTTTCTCTACATGCACGGCTATGGCTTTGTGAATCCGTTGCTCACGAAGCATTTGTTTGTAGACCTTTGATAGGACTTGGCTTGCAGTAGGCGCTTCAGGTTTTTTCCTCGTTTGGGGGCTGCTGTGGCCGATGCTTTTTGGCATGAGGATAGGATTTACTTCTACCCTATTCAAAGCAATGGTTGAACTGTTTCACATATTCCTTCGATATTGGCCACCAACCGAAAACAAGGAATCGGTTATTTGTCCAAGACTTGCCACTTTGACAGTCTCCATTAATTCGGTGAATACATTGCCGCCAGTTCTTGCCACTTCACATAGCCTAGCCAATGCTTCTTGGTCTGGAGTTATAGCTTCTGTTCTCTTTAGGCAGGCTTGTTTTTCCTCGGGAGTTGCCCTTGCTAATTCCATGTCGAAATCATCGGCATTGGACTCATCAAACACCTGAGCATTTGGATTTAGGAAGGTGTTGACACCGATGATTGGAAGACTTCCATCATGTTTTAGATGCTCGTAATACATGGATTCATCTTGAATCTTACCACGTTGATACATTGTTTCCATAGCGCCAAGCACGCCTCCACGGCGTGAGATGGCTTCGAACTCTTGAAGAACTGCTTCCTCCACTAAGTCGGTTAATTCTTCAACGATGAATGAGCCTTGCAATGGATTTTCAGTTTTTGTCCAACCGCTTTCTACATTGACAATCATTTGAATTGCTAAGGCTCTACGAACACTCTCTTCTGTTGGAGTGGTTATCGCTTCGTCATAGGCATTGGTATGAAGGGAGTTTGCATTGTCTTGGATAGCGAGCAAGGCCTGCAAAGTGGTGCGAATATCGTTGAAGTCGATTTCCTGAGCGTGCAGAGAACGACCACTTGTCTGAATATGATATTTGAGTTTTTGAGATCGCTCATTTCCACCATAGAGATTGCGCATTGCAACTGCCCAGATTCGCCGAGCCACTCGACCAATCACTGTATATTCTGCATCAAGACCATTACTAAAGAAGAAGGAAAGATTTGGTGCAAATGAATCGATATCCATTCCTCGACTACGATAATACTCAACGTAAGTGAAGCCATTTGCTAGGGTAAAAGCAAGTTGAGAGATTGGATTTGCACCAGCCTCAGCAATATGGTATCCTGAAATTGAAACAGAGTAGTGGTTCCTTACGCCTTGTTCAATGTAGTATTGTTGAACATCTCCCATTAATTTCAAGGCAAAAGCAGTAGAGAAGATGCAGGTGTTTTGTGCTTGGTCTTCTTTCAAGATATCCGCTTGTACAGTGCCGCGAACAGTTTGCAAGGTTTCAGCCTTGATTCTCGCATAGGTTTCTGCATCGACTAATTCATCCCCGCGACGGCCGACGGTTGCTAAGCCAAAGCCATCATGTCCATCAGGTAACTCTCCACGATAAGCAGAATTCATTATCTCCAAATTACCGAGATGCTTCTCCACTTGTTGATCGATAGCAGCGTTCAAAAAGAAGGCAAGAATAATCGGTGCAGGGCCATTTATCGTCATTGAAACTGAAGTGTTAGCCTCACATAAATCGAAGCCAGAATACAAACGCTTGGCATCATCAAGGCTGGCAATGGAGACACCCGAATTGCCGACTTTACCCCAAATATCCGGTCTCTTAGCAGGATCCCTACCATACAATGTGACTGAATCAAATGCAGTTGAAAGGCGATTGAAAGGCTGTCCTTGGCTCAGGTAATGGAAGCGGCGATTGGTTTTCTCCGGCTCTCCTTCACCAGCAAACATACGAGCAGGTAATTCATCGGTGCGCTTGAAAGGGAAAACTCCAGCACTGAATGGGAAAGTACCAGGGATATTTTCACGGCATAACCAATTGTAGAGGTCGCCATCATCATTGTATCTTGGTAATGCAACACGTGGAATTTGGGAATGAGACAGGCTTTCTGTAGTGGTCGAAACGCTGAATGCTTTACCACGTACATAGTAGGTAAATTCTCCAGAGCGGTATTGTTCAGCCAACTCTCGGTGTTCCTGAAGGAGAGACTCTTCTTGAATTTCCATTTCTTTTATTTGCTTTTCAAGGTCTTCTGCAATCGAATCTGCATCGCGCCCACGTGCATGTGCTGCGGCCTCTGTCAAGTGTTGCTTCAATCTCAATCTTTGAGCAGTCTCCTCATTGTATGCATGATATTGACGTAAGCAAGATACAATTTCGGAAAGGTAGGACACTCGTTCTGGAGGAATGACTCCTTTCGCTATTCCAATTTGGGTGATTGGCTCTGATGAATTAGCGCCCACGGCAGCGGCTACTTTTTGCCAAAGCACATCTATTCCAGGGTCAGCGAATTGGCTAGCGATTGTTGCAACAACCGGCAAGTCTTCATCAGCGGCATCGAAGAGATTGCGGTTTCGGCGAACTTGCTTGCGAATTGCCCGCAATGCATCTTCACTACCTCGCTTTTCGTACTTGTTGAGCACAACCCAATCGGCAACATCCAACATTTCAATTTTCTCAAGTTGGGTATGAGCTCCAAACTCTGCAGTCATCACATAGATGGAGCGGTCAGCAACTGAAGTTATCGCATCGCTACCCTGACCAATGCCGCTGGTCTCACAGAATATCAAATCGAATCCAACAGCCTTGGCAACGTCTATGGCCCTGTCTAGGTTTGTTGAAATTTCTGAGCCAGAGCCTCGACTGGCTAAAGAACGCATGAAGAGATTATTATTCGATAGGGAATTCATTCTAATACGGTCTCCAAGTAAGGCCCCACCAGTGCGCTTTCGAGTAGGGTCAACACATAGTAGGCAGACCTTCAGTCCGGGATTATCGCGTTGAATCCTAAGCATCAACTCATCAAGAAGGCTCGACTTTCCTGCTCCACCTGTGCCGGTAAATCCAATCACAGGAACATCGCTAGAAGATGAGCGACATTTTTCTAAATATTCATTGAAAGTGGCATCATCAGCAGATTCTGAAAGAGTTAGGAGAAGACTGACTTTGTCCATATCCTGACAAGTTACTGCTTCGTTTAGGGTTGAGAGTCGCTGTTCTGAAGTCAAGTCAACCTTACTTGCAATTCCCATCAAGTGGTCGATCATGCCAAGCAAACCCATTTCACGCCCATCTTCAGGAGAATAGATTCGAGAAATTCCTGCAGCATGTAGGTCGCGAATTTCTGGTGGGGTTATGGTGCCACCCCCGCCAGCGAAAATACGGACATGAGAGCAACCAGCATCATCCAATAATTGGCGGATGTAGGTCATGTATTCCATGTGGCCGCCTTGATAGGAGGTTAGGGCGATAGCATGGGCGTCCTCCTGAATGGCGCAATCTACCACATCCTTGGCTGAACGGTCATGTCCCAAGTGAATGACTTCTGCTCCTGCGCTTTGGATTAAGCGGCGCATGACGTTGATTGCAGCATCGTGCCCATCGAATAGTGAAGCAGCAGTGATTACCCTTACGGGGCCAGTCGAAGTCGAGAAACCTACGGCTTCTTCGGCTGTCTGCATATTAGTTGGCAGTGGTGCTGGCTTCAACAACTCTTCGACAGAGGTGGAAGCCTAAGAAAAGGCCATTTACCTTCATCAAGGACTTGATAATTCCTAATGAAATAATATCACCTTGGAATGAATGAATAATCAACCTCGGCAGTTACCGGCGGTTGATGAGCGAGAGCGGCTGGCTAATGCATTGGGCCGAAAGCGCGGTCTTTGATGCGAATGCAGCAGCCCTCGGGGTAGAACTTTCAGAATTGATGATATCGGCAGGTGCATCTCTTGCCAGTGAAGTCAGCAGTGGCGTAGGAGATAAGGGAGGCTTTGGCGAAGTTTGGTTTCTTTGCGGTCCTGGGAATAATGGTGGTGATGGATTTGTTGCTGCTAGTGCCTTGTATTCATTGTGGTACGATTTACCTTTGACGGTTAGAATCCTTGCCAGTCATGCTCAACAAAAAAGCGATATTTCCCAAGATATGCGTAATACAGCTAAGAGTGCAGGAGTATCAATTCATAGTTGGCAGGGCAATGGTTGGTCTATTCCAATTCCCCGTGACCGAAAGGTGTTAATGTTGGTTGATTGCCTCTTGGGAGTTGGTCCAGATGGACCAGGGGCGCCTGCTTTGCCAAGAGGATCTGTAGGCGAAGTTATGGATTGGTTGATGGCTAGATTTGAAGTACAGTTTCCACGGATACTTGCTTGTGATGTTCCGACAGGATTGTGTTCTTCAAAGCAAATGAATGTTGGTCGAACTTTGACTTTTCATGCGCCAAAAATGGGCCTCCTCAATGAAGTAGGCGAGATTGCAAATGGAGTTGGTGGAATCAAGGTTGCTTCATTACCTTGGCCAGATGAAACTATTAATCCTGGAATCGGTGATTTATTGAGATTCCCCGCCTTGAAAGATGATGCGAAAAAGGGAGATAGAGGTCGTGTTTTGGTTATTGGCGGGGGGCCTTATCATGGCGCCCCCATCTTGTCGGGAATGGCAGCAGCAAGGATGGGTGCGGATTTGGTTCATGTGGCGATGCCATCTTCCGCAAGTGCAAGAGTTTCATGGCCAACTGAATTGATTCCTGAAAAAATACCCGATGAAGAAATATTTTCCCTCAATAGTGTTTCAACCCTAGAACAGAGAATGAAAAGCGGTCGAGGAATTCAAGCAATTGTTATCGGACCTGGGCTTGGTGATGCAGAAGAAACCTTAGATGCAGTTAGGGAGTTATTGGTTATTGCAACAGTAAGAGAGATTCCAACCGTTATCGATGCTGATGCAATCAAAGCACTTCCCAAAAGAAGTATGTTGGCTGGATTGAAGGTTGTTATCACTCCTCACTCCAAAGAATTAGAATCATGGTTGGAAGGCAGCGCATGCACAGAAACACTAGAATCATTGATGAATGAATCTAATTGGAGGAAATTTACTCCTGATGAGGAAAACGCAGTAATTATCGAAACAGGTGCGGTGGACCATATTTCGGGAATTAATGGAAGATATTGCCAATCATCGCAAGGTTCAGCAAGAATGGCCATGGGTGGCACTGGAGATTTACTCGCTGGGGCAATTGGTGGACTGCTTGCCACTGGAATGGCGCCATGGCCAGCTGCACGCTTAGCATCTTATTTGCTAAGAGAGGCTGGAAAAATGGCTGAAGCAGAATTAGGCATAGGAATGGTAGCCTCGGATATTCCTCCCTTTTTGGCCAAGGCTTTGGCTCATCGAGCAGCGATGTAATCGGAATAATTACCTTTGTACATCTTTAGTTTGCCATTCTTTAATTCAAGAATCCAATTCACTGTTTGGTCTAAGAACCAGCGGTCGTGACTAACCATCATAAGAGAGCCGTCATATTGGTTGAGTGCCCCTTCGAGACTTTCTTTTGCATCGACGTCTAAGTGGTTGGTTGGTTCATCCATCAACAATAGATTATTTTCCTCAAGAAGTAGTTGGAGTAAGGCGACCCTTGCTCTTTCTCCCCCAGACAATTTCTGAAGTTTTGTGTCCACTTGCTCTTTTGCAAATTGAAAACGACCTAAGGCAGACCTCACCTCTCCATAATCTAAATCAGGGCGCAATTTTTCTATTTGTTTGATAGGAGTTAAGTCGAAATTAAGGGTTCTATGATCCTGGTGGAAATAGCCGATAATAACTCCAGGGCTGACCTCAAGTTTCCCCGAATCGATTTCTTCGTCCCCATTTATCATTTTCAATAAGGTTGTTTTTCCAACTCCATTGCCACCGACAATCCCTATTTTCATCCCTTTGTTGATGAATAATTCTGCATTGCTCAATATTGGTTGTTTCAATCCATCGAAGCGTTTGTAGACTGCTTCTAATTCGAGTACATCAAGAGATGCTTTGTCCACAGATTCTAGATTGAATTGTAGGCCCTTGCGCTGCTTTGGAACTCTTGCGACCAACGCTTTCCGCTCTTTTTGCATGCGCTCAATCATCTTATGTTTGGCTGAAATGGATTTATCGAACTTGTTATTTCTCTTCATGTGTTGAAGGCCTGAAAGAGTATGTTTGATTTTTTTATCAAGAGTATTTATCAGGTCTCCAAGGGCCGCTGCATTAGCGATTTTTTGCTTGAGGTGCTTGCTGTAATTTCCTGCATATTGCCATACCATTTGGTTCTCAATTTCAAGAATTCTAGTACAGACTTGATCAAGGAAATAACGGTCATGGCTAACCATGATCATGGTTCCATGGAAATCTCGCAGAAACTGTTCTAACCATTCTGTGGTTTCAATGTCCAAGTGATTGGTCGGTTCGTCGAGGAATAACATATCGATACCATCTAATCCTACAAGTTGCCTTGCCAAAGCCAGTTTTGCCCTTTCTCCCCCTGATAATTTGTTCACTTTCATCCCCATAGGGTGATGACTCAAGCCAAGCCTTTCGAGGATTGCTTTTGCTCTTAATGCAACATTTGCTCCACCACTACTTGCCAACATTTGTTGTAATTCTGCATAGCGGTCGAGGACAGGTTGCCAATTCCCCTCGTAAAACTCTGGCTTGCCCATATCTACTTCGATGGCAGAAATCTCCTCTTCCAATTCAAGGAATTGTCTACCCTTCCTTGCTAATTCCTCTTCAATTGTGGCATCATCTTCAATATCGCGAACTTGAGTCAAGTATGCTATACGAAGACCTTCGGCAAATTCAATATCTCCCATATCTTGCTTTTGCTCACTAATTGTATTGAGCAAGGTAGTTTTGCCAGCCCCATTATGCCCAACGATACCGATACGGTCGCCTTCATTGACTAGGAATGAGACATCGGATAGAACGTCGACTGCACCGAATGAACGGGAGATTTCTTCGACACTGATTAGTTGCCTAGACATACTACTCCCAGCCCGTCGGCTGGCGCTCCCTTGAAGTCTGTTCCGGTGCTTTAGTCGAATGTAGAAAAGGCTGAGGTGGCGCGTACTCTTTTCGAGTCATTCACACTTAGCACTCTTTTTCGTTCTCGTCTTGCAAGCATTTTAGTTCTCATGGCAGGACAACCTAATGTACAAACTACCAAGCCAAGTACAGAGCCAACTAATATTGAAGTCAGCATAGGAACACCTAACATAATCGAATTTAGACTTCCTGCGACTATTCCAATGAGTACTCCAATACCCAAAGGCCGCTCAATCCACAATCGTAACAAAGACTTCTTAGGGGGTGATTTGGCCAAGGATTCCCCTGTCATCAACATCTCCGTCCGCTACTTCATCCTCCTCGGAAGTAAATAAACCACGGGCCGACATTCTCGTAAAATTGCTGAAAAACAGCATTTCCTCTTTATTCCAATTCTCAATTCAAAGAGTTTATTTCCTCTTCGTGGCGGCTCATTAGGTTTCGTAACTTTACCTTTAAACTTGGAGTTAATAGATCATTATCGGTCGACCATTCTTCGGCATCTAGGATGATTGCATCTGGCTTTTCAAATCCTTTCCAGGTCGGTTTTTCCATGGCTTTTTCACGAAGTTCATCTAATAACCATGAGCGAACCGCTGCATCAGAGCATATTTCTGTCCAATCTCCACTTAGAATCAAACCAGATGCTTTGAGTGCTGGTTCCATCGCTTCCTTATTTGGGTGAATTATCAAGTAGGTATGTTTGCGATTTCTTCCATCAAGTACACATTGTTCAACCAAAGGAGAGAGTTTCAGATTCTCCTCAAGTGGTGCTGGGGAAACATATTTTCCATTCTCAAGTTTGAATTGAGATTTTACACGTCCTGTAATCGAGAGATAACCATCATCAGAGAGACGACCGAGGTCACCTGTTCTGAAACCACCATCATCAGTCATAACATCGGCTGTTGCTTCTGGATTATTCCAATAACCCTGCATAACATTTGGACCATAAACGATTATTTCTCCATCATCTGGATTGTCAGGATCATCCCAAACACTGGTGTCAATTTTTATTTTCACTCCACTGATTGGTTGGCCTACGGTATGGAGGCGCGATTTGCCTTTACCCATCCAACCATTTGCACTAACAAGGGGCGATGTCTCTGTTAATCCATACCCCTCGTAGATAGTGAATCCAACTTTTTGAATGAAACCGGCAATATCGGGAGAAAGAGCAGCAGCACCTGAGAGGGCGAAGCGGAGGTTTCCGCCAAACCGAGCACGCACTTTCTTCCAAACCAATGTATCGAATAATTTGTCGCTGAATCCCTTGGCAGGTACAGCGTCGCAATCGATTCCAGATTTACGGATACGTTTTGCAGAATACAGATTTGCCTGACCAGACATGAAACGCTTAAAACCACTGGTTTGGAATTGAGCATTAACACGGTCATGGAATTTATTCCAAACACGAGGAACAGCAAGCATGCAATGCGGTTTGATAACTTGACATTCATCTGCAATACGTCTTAGGTCGGAAATCAAATTGATGTGAACTCCTGAACGTAGCATATAATGCAGGTCGAAAGTGCTACCAAAAGAGTGTGCCCAAGGCAAGAATGCAGCATTCCTATCACCAACATAAATTTCGAAAACAGATTGAACCGCTACAACATTTGAGAGCAAATTCCAATTAGAAAGCATGACCCCTTTAGGATTGCCTGTGGTCCCACTGGTGTAAATCAAAGAAGCCAGTGAATTGTGGTCAGAACGGGGTCTTTCAAGAGCAGGAGCGGTCCTACTAGCACTGATAAATGCACTCCAATTTTCAACTTCAACACCCTCTGGCGGCAATTCGTTTGCTTCTTCTTCCCCGAGTAGAATAACTCCTCCCGATGGCCAGTCTTCTGCTTTGTCAGATAGGTTGGCACTCAATCTATCAAGCACACCGGTATTTGCAACGATAATGATTGTCGGAGATGAATCATCGATAATAAATTTCCACTCACTACCATGCTGGTGAGTATACATACCGGTATAAGCCGCACCAAGGCGGTTTGCTGCATAGGCTGAGGCCGCCCATTCGATACAATTATCGGTGATTAAAGCGATTCTCTCCCCGCCAATCAGGCCCTTAGAAACAAAGCCTCTAGCAACTGAATCAACTAGTGATGAGAATTCCAAATAACTGAGATTAACTCTCCCCATCCCTTTCTCCTGTATCCAACCAAAACAGGGGTGGTCACCAAAACGTTCTACGCTTTGCATCAACATATCATACAAGGTATGAGGGTCGTCTCCAGCCGGTTGACTCCAATCTCGATGTGCATCTGCCTTCGGCCAAGCCCATTGCATCTCTGTATTCGCCATGGCTTGTGAAAGGCGGTCCTACTTAAGAAAGGCCGGCCGGTCGGTCCTGCAACAATACTTCTCTAACAATGGCTCTCCAATCCGCTCCGCCATTCCGGTTTGCCAAAGGGCTTGCAGGACTTGGATGGGGGATTTTTGTTAGAATTACGCCATGATCTAAGGAAGATATTCTCTTGTGGGAATAATTACCAACTGCAATAATTCTATCAACATCAAGAATTTTTGCCACTTCAAGCAAATGTTGGTCACAGCGTTGCAATAATTCACCACCTTCGACATTATTCAACTTGTCAGGGGTCAAGTTTCCCCCAGTAGGAGTAAAGATCCACAAAGGGCAGTGATTGACAATGTACACATTTTGATGAATTTCTTCAGGACTGCCGTACAATTCACTCAGAAATGACCAAATCCGGCGACCAGAAATTTCTGGCTTGGGGCAATCAAGTCCGTATACAGGTCGCTTTGGATGAAGGACAGGTGGTTGATGAACTTCTAAGTCGCTTATCTCAAGAGTCTCACGAACTTGCTCGGGACAGCCGAATGGAATGCCTGTATTCCCCATTCCATGACCAGGGTTCATTCCAACTAGCAAGGTCTTAGCACCAAGGCCACCAAAGCGACGAATGTACTCATTATGTGGGGCCCAAGCATATTCCAAAGGATTGTAAAAAAGCCCGACTTTATCTGAACTCATTAGTGTCCTATCAGCAATAGCGCGGCAATCTGCAGAGAGAGATTTGGCGGCCGATAGCAGGGCTTCCATTAGTGAGTAGCATAAGGTGGCAGTTGAAAACATCTAGGGGTGTGACTAAGCATTGAAGATTGTAAAAGCCAATTCAGGAACTTCGCTCTCAAAGGCATCTTCCAAAGAATCAAACGCCAGCGCATCACGGTTTTTTCGCATTATTTTAGCGCGGTTGCTGACAATTCTCCAAGCAGTTTTCTCACCTATGCCTGGAATTGCTTGTAATTGTGTCTGACTAACTGTATTGATATCCAAGCCTAATTCAACTCCAGTAATACTTCTCTTCCCATGTGATGTCACTACGATATCTGATTCACTTTCCAATGGGATATGATATGAGGCGCCAATTAAAATCGGATAGGCGCCGATTTGACGGCCAAATGTAACGCCTGCCTTACCATGAATTGCCGGACTGCGATGTTCGTCTGAAAGGTTTGAAGGAAGGCGAATCCGATTGTCATGGCTCTCCCAATAGACTCTCTTCAATACTTGTCCGGTTGGAAACATTTCCTGCAGTAATGGTGCATCGATTTCATCGCGAACCCATTCCTTGAATTGGCGGAATGCTTTCTCTTCGATTTTCTGAAAACCCTCGCCCTCAACTTGTCGAATATTGATTCTACGAAGTTGTAGGCCATCATCTCTAAGTGATGTCAGCAATTCTTTGTTATAATTATAAGATTCAGTAGTTTCACCATTCAGTCCAGCGATGAAGTTGAGCCCAGGTAGTAACTTTGGTAGTCCTCGTTGACCCTTTCCTCTTCCGTATTTGTTAATCAAACGAACTGCAGATTTGAGTTGCTCGGCTGAGCAGTTGAGCCAGTTTTCAGTATGAACTGCAGGGTCAGCACTCTCTAAGCCGAAGGAAAGAACACTACCATCGGAAAGTGTGTCACAGAGAGTTTTGGTGATTTCAGTCGATGGTTCAATATTTTCTGCAATTATTGATGGGTTGCCATTATCAACTGCCAAAATATCCAGTCTTTCATCTTCTCTTAAGCCATGTAATAAATTTGCAATTGGTTCGGGGTTTGGGATTGGATATTCCATTTCCACAACTCCTTCAGCCATGTAAGTGAAGACATCTGTCATCCCTCCTAACCTGACGTGCTTTACGCCATTATCATGAGCTAATTTGACCTCGTTGATGATATCTTCAGGAGTTCTCCAAATTGGCACCCCTTTCTTTGGTTCAATACAGAATTTACAACCTTGTTTGTACCGTACACAGCCTTGATAGACTTCTACTTCGTAAGTCAGTGGTCCGTTTAGGTCAGGGTGGTCTGTGACTGCCTTTGATGTGGCTCCTGAGGAAGCCCAGTTTGACCATTGCTCTGTGCTTCTGCGTTGATGCTTCCATTCATTTGAATCGAGATAGTGAGACAGAGTCGCATCGGTATCTTGTACTGCAAGAAATAGATTTTTGCGTAATGGTAACCAACCTGCTTGGCGCCATAACCGGATTGCCCAGCCTCCACATAATACTGGAATATCCAGTGGTGCTGCACGTAGTACTTCATTGAC
>LWDU01040854.1_pt1 | contig 27547 bp, 17 predicted proteins | sample 727161 | NCBI WGS metagenome assembly LWDU01 (sample SAMN04566230, study PRJNA314399) | hydrothermal vent metagenome | isolation source: deep sea hydrothermal plume seawater | place: Mexico: Gulf of California, Guaymas Basin | collected 2004-07-11
TGATGCCAGCCCTGCCCGGCGACCACCGTGACGGGATAGCGCTCCGCATCCGCGAATGCCTGGGCTGCAGGGAGTACCTCGGCCATGAGGTCCGCCACGATTCCACGGCGCTTCATGTTCAGGGTATTGAGCTCGCTGGCGAGCTGCTTGCCCTTGGTGGGGTCCGTGGTCATCAGCGCTTCCAGGGCCGTGCCTGCGGAACCCAGGCGACCGGAGGCGTTGATCCGGGGGCCGATCTGAAATCCGATGTCATCGGCTCCGAGCCGACGACCGCCCAGATCCGCAGAGTGGAGCAGAGCGCTTAGGCCCGCAGACTTGGTTGTCTCCAGCGCCTTGAGTCCAAAGTGCGCGAGGATGCGGTTCTCCCCGACCATGGGCACGACGTCGCACACCGTGGCGATGGCCACGTAGGCCGTCAGGTCCACGAGCAGGTCGCGCAGATCATCTCGAACCTTCGCCCCGTTGCTGATCCGGGTCGCGAGCCCCCAGGCGAGTTTGAAGGCCACGGCGGCCCCGCAGAGCTCTCGGAAGGGATACTCGGAGCCCGGTAGCTTCGGATTCACGATGGCAACGGCTGCCGGGAGCTCACCTTGCGGCGGTTCGTGGTGGTCCGTGACGATGGTGTCGATGCCGGCGTCCGCGAGCTTGGCGATGGTCTCGGTGGAAGACGTTCCGTTGTCCACGCTGATGACGAGCTTGGCGCCCGTGGCCTTGGCCTTCTCCACCGAGTGGTCACCGAAGGCGTATCCATCGGTGAATCGGTTGGGGACGTGCCATGCGACCGAGGCTCCGAGGTGCTCAAACAGGCGAACGAGGAGGGCCGTGCCCGTCACGCCGTCCACGTCGTAGTCGCCGTGCACCAGGATGGTCTGGTTCTGTTCGATAGCCTCCATGATGCGGTCCGTGGCCGCGGCCATCGAGGGCAGCAGGGAGGGGTCGTGCAGGTTCGTAAGGCGTGGCGTGAGGAATTCCTTGCTCTGATCGATGGTCCGGATGTCCCGATTGACGAGCAAGGCGGCCACCGTGGGGTGGTGATCCCGGGCGAGTGCGGCGACGAGGTCAGGATCGGGAGAGAGGGTGGTCCATCTCTTCTGGGAAGTCATGGGCATGGGAGGAGTGTACGGAGTCGGGGACGGGATGTGTCCAGGGGAGCTGGTGCCCGGATCTGGGGAGATGACGATGGGCCGCCTCCTCCCGAGCCCGTACCCTCGCAGCATGTCCACGACCCTTGTCCTTGGTGGCACCGGCTTTCTTGGGGCCCACGTCTCGGCCGCTGCCTTCCACCAGGCCCTCTCCTTGGCCACTTTTGCCGACCCCCACGGGCCACCGGTCTTCGCCGTGGGCCGAGCCCCCCAGTCTGCACCCCGTTTCTGTACGCCCCGGGATGGGGTCCAGTACTTGCTCCGTGACATCGGTCCCCCCGCTGCGCCCGAGGCCCTCCTCGACGAACTCCAGCCCGAGACCGTCTTCTCCTGCGCCGCCCTCGCTCGCGTCGCCGACTGCGCGGACCATCCCGAGCAGGCCATGCGCCTGAACGGGGACGTTCCTCGGGAAGTGGCCACCTGGTGTGCGGCTCACGATGCGCGTCTTGTGCACGTCTCCACGGACCTGGTGTTCGGCTCAGCCCAGCCCCCTGCGGGAGGCTTTACTGAGGCCTGTGAGCCGCGGCCGCTGTCCGAATATGGACGCTCGAAGCTACGGGGCGAAGAGGCTGTCCTCATGGCTCACCCCGAGGCCCTGGTCGTACGCTTGCCCCTGCTCTACGGAAACTCCGGAGGGCGCGGGATCGGCGCCTCGGACAGCGTGCTCGAGGCAGTCGATCGCGGAGAGAGGCCTTGCCTTTTTCACGACGAGTTCCGCACGCCTCTCGAGGTGAGCAACGTCGCCGATGCGCTGATCGAGCTGGCTGGGACCGATGCCACGGGCCTCCTGCATCTCGCCGGTCCCGAGCGCATCTCCCGCTTCGGCCTGGGCCTCGCGGTGCTCGGCGCCATGGGGCTCGATTCCGACGAGGCACAGGGCTCCATTCAGCGCGGTGGCCGCTTGGACCACCCCGGTCATGAAGAGCGCCCGGTGGACGCGTGCCTGGATGGCTCAGTGGCTCGGGGCATCCTTGAGGTGCCCTTGCTGGACGTGGCCACCGGACTGGCGCAAGCGATGCGTTAGAGGCCTTCGTGCCCTAGACTCTGCGCCCCATGGACCTCTCCAAGCGATACCAGCCAGCCGATCTTGAAGGCCCCATCTACGCGGCCTGGGAATCCGGTGGTGCCTTCCAGCCGCCTGCCGAGGGCGAAGGTAGCGGCAAGCCATTCTCGATTGTCATTCCGCCGCCCAACGTGACAGGTGTTCTGCACATGGGCCACGCATTGAACGGCACCCTGCAAGACATCGTCATTCGTCATCGCCGCAAGTCAGGCTTTGACACGGTTTGGGTTCCGGGGACGGATCACGCGGGCATCGCGACCCAGGCGGTCGTGGAGAAGAAGCTCTTCGCCGAAGACAACAAGACCCGTGAGGACCTGGGGCGCGAGGCGTTCCTGGCCAAGGTCTGGGAGTGGAAGGAGGAGCACGGCAACATCATCCTCGAGCAGTTCCGTCGCCTGGGATGTTCCTGCGACTGGTCGCGCACAGCCTTCACCATGGACGAGGGGCTGAGCCACGCGGTGCGCACGGCCTTCGTGGATCTGTGGAGCAAGGGTCTCATCTATCGGGGTTCGCGCCTGGTGAACTGGGACTGCGTGCTCGAGACCGCCATCAGCGATGACGAGATCGAAAACGTGGAGCGTAAAGGCAAGCTGTGGACCCTGCGCTATCCCCTCAATGCGCGGCCCGGGGAGTTCATTTCGGTCGCCACCACGAGGCCCGAGACCATGCTGGGGGATACCGGTGTGGCCGTGCACCCCGACGACGAACGCTACAAGGATCTGGTGGGCACCACCTGCCGGCTGCCTCTGCTGACGAGTCCGTGGACCCGGACTTCGGCTCGGGCGCGGTCAAGGTCACACCCGGTCATGACCCCGCCGACCACGAGCGCGGCGAGCGCCACGACCTGCCCATCATCAACATCCTTGAGAAAGATGGTCGCATCAACGAAGCGGGCGGTGAGTTCGCCGGCCAGACCCGCGAGCTGGCGCGCAAGAACGTCCTGGCCGCCCTCGATGCGAAGGACCTCCTGGGCGAGATCGAGGAAATCCGCCACAACGTGCCCCTCTCGGACCGCTCCAAGTCCATCGTCGAGCCACTGGTCAGCGAGCAGTGGTTCGTCTCGATGCAGCCCCTAGCCGAGCCTGCCTTGAAAGCACTCGACAAGGGCTGGCTTGAGTTCCGCCCCGAGCGCTGGGGCAAGGTCTATCGCCACTGGCTGGAGAACGTGCACGACTGGTGCATCAGTCGCCAGTTGTGGTGGGGCCACCGCATTCCGGTCTGGTACGACGAGGACGACGTTCCGGTGGCCTCGGTGGACGAGCTTGAGATCGGGGCCGCTCATCCCGAGACGGGCAAGCCCATCGTGCGCCAGGATCCGGATGTGCTCGATACCTGGGCTTCGTCCTGGCTGTGGCCCATCGCCAATTTTGGTTGGCCCGACGCCACATCAGCGGATTTGGCACGCTTCTATCCGACGCAGTTCCTCTCCACCGCATCCGAGATCATCTACCTGTGGGTGGCGCGCATGGTCATGGCAGGCTACGCCTTCATGCCCGAGCGCTCAGAAGAGGATCGCAATCCCTTCAAGACCTGCTACATCCACGCCACGGTCCTCGACGGCAAGGGCAAGCGCATGTCCAAGTCTGCCGGCAACGGCATCGATCCTCTGGACATGATCGAGCAGTATGGCGCCGACGCCGTGCGCTACAGCTTGGTCTTGCTTACCAAGGAGGGCCAGGACGTGCGCCTGTCGCCGGACCGTTTCGAGCAGGGCAGTCGCTTCTGCAACAAGGTCTGGAACGCTGCTCGCTTCGTGATGATGAACCTGGACGGGGAGCGTAGCGCGGAGCCCGTAGAGTTGGAGGATCGTTGGATTCTCAGTCGCCTGAAGTGTGTCAGTGAGGAGGTCGGGCAGGCACTCGAGAGCTACCGTTTCAACGATGCGGCTTCGACTCTCTACCGCTTTGTCTGGAACGACTTCTGCGATTGGTATCTGGAGTTGGCCAAGGGTCGCTTTGGCGAATCGGACGCCAGTGCAGCCAGCTCAGCGGCGGCGCGCGGTGTTCTAACCCGCGTCCTGACCGACATCCTGGGTCTCCTTCATCCGTTCACGCCCTTCTTGACAGAAGAGCTCTGGACCGGCCTCCATGAGACCCTAGGCCAGACGCCTGAGTCCGATCTGATCCGCGCCCCGTTCCCTGACGGCTCGGCCTTGGCGATCGACGAGTCCTCCGTGTCCGAGATGGCCGTCTTGCAAGGCGTCGTGGGAGCCGTACGGCGTGTGCGTACCTTGACCACCGTCGGCGAGCGTAAGCCCTTGGTGGCGTTGATCTCGGCTCCGCGAGCCGAAGAGCGGGACGTCGTCGAGCGCCACGCGGGCACCATTCGCACCTTGGCTTTCCTGGGCGAGATGCAGGTCGGCGAGGCCCTAGAGCGGCCTGCCGGGTCGGCGGTCTCAGTCTTTGGCGGCCTCGAGGTCTTCGTCCCTCTGGGAGAGGAAACGGACCTCGGCAAACTCAAGGAAGTCCTCGCCAACAGGGCTAACAAGGTGCGCTCGGCCCGTTCGGCCACCGAGGCCAAGCTCGCCAATGAGAACTTCGTCTCGCGCGCCGACCCCGCCGTTGTCGAAGGAGAGCGCGAGCGACTCACGGAGTTGGGTGTGGAACTGGAGTTGCTAACCCGCAACCTGGAAGGGTTGTAGGGCGGCGGAAGCCAACGGCTCTCATGAAGGACTCGACGGTCTTCCTGCCGAAGATCGCAGGAGATAGGATGCGCCGAGACGCTGGCGGTCTTGCATAGCGTCTCCCGCGCAGGCTATCCCGGAAGGGCTTGTTGGGTCCTGATTTCCGGTGCGATCCCGGGGCGAAAAAACAACAAATGCAGGGCGTATTCATAATCGGAGAGCAACGCTCAGGATCCAACTTACTGCGAATCATGCTCGCCGGTGGTGGTCTGGCCGCACCCCATCCCGCTCACGTCTTGAGTCGGCTGTATCCCATTCTGCAATCGTATGGAGACCTCTCCAGAGAACCGAATTGGCTCCAGTTGGTCGAGGATTGCTGTCAGTTGGTGGAGCGGAATCCGATTCCCTGGAGCCCCCTGGAGGAATTCGATCGGAGCGACATCGCCAATCGCTGCCGGGAGAGGTCGCTTGTGGCCATTTTTGGAGCCCTGATGGATACCTATGCCGAGGCCAACGGAGCGACGGCATGGGTTTGCAAGAGCATGGGGGCGGTCAATTTCGTCGACGAGCTAGACGCCTACTTCGACAATCCCAAGTACATCTACCTCTACCGTGACGCACGGGACGTGACCCTCTCTTTCACGAAGGCCGTCGTGGGGGAGAAGCACCCCTACCACATCGCTCGGCGTTGGGCTGCGCGTCAGCGCTCTTGTATCGCGGAGCGTGAACGGCTCGGGGCCGATCGGGTGCATAGCGTCAGCTACGAGGAGTTGACTGCGAATCCGAGCTGGGTTCTCAAGGATCTCTGTGAATTCCTGGAGATACCGTTCACCGACGAGATGCTCCGGGGGCACGAATCCAAGGATGCGGTGAGTGCCGTCAAGAAGAGCCAACTCTGGGAGAACCTCGATCAACCCGTTCTCAAGACCAACTCGCGCAAATTTCTAAGTGGCCTCGACAGGGAATCTATTCTGATTGTGGAGTCCTTGGCCGGAGACGTCCTCGACCAGCTCGGCTACGACCGGGTCTGCGGGTCGGAGGGCGAGAGCGTGATCTTCTCAGAGGAGCAGGTGCGCTGCTTCACGCAGGAGAACGAGGCCCTGAAGGCTGAACAGCGCGCGGCGATGGATCCTGAAGATGCCGATCGGCGTCGCCAGCAGCTCATGCTTCTGACGGACAGGGTCTACTTCTTGAAGGACATCGACCGGGAGGATCGCCTGCGGTTCCTCTCCTTTGTGGAGGAGGAGCACTACCAAGAGGGGGATGTGGTGATCTCCGGTGAAGAATCTTCCACGGATATGTTCTTCGTGATTTCAGGTGTGCTCGAGATGATTCCGGACTCTCAACGGAAACGCCTGATCAAGGCGGGGGAGCCTCTCGGGGAGTTTTCCTTCATCACGGGTCAGGCGGGCAACGCTGCGGTGATCTGCCAGGAGAGGGCGCGACTGTTCCGGCTCACCCGCGATGCCTTTGCTGAACTCGAAACGAACAATCCCAGGCTTGCCGTCAGGGTTCTGCACCTTATTGCCGAGCACCTCTCCATTCGGCTTGCCGGATCCACCCGATGAAGTCAGAGACAGACTCCACTCGCAGTCCGCTGACTCTTGGGTGGGAGTTCTTCAAGATCGGCTGTGTTGCCTTCGGGGGCTTCATGGCCGTCATCTCGGTTATCGAGGACGTATTCGTCCGCAAGCTCGGCTGGCTAAAACAGGAGGAGATGTTGGACGGCGTCTCTCTTGCCAACGTTCTTCCAGGCCCCCAGGCGGTCAACACGGTGACCTACGTGGGCTATACCTGCGGGGGCAGAAAGGGAGCCTTGGCTTCGTTCGTCGGAATTCTCACCCCGACTTACATCCTCGTCACGGGCCTCACCTTCCTCTACTTCGAGTACGCCCAGGGGGTGCCCTCCATCGAGTCCTTCTTCACGGGGCTCGTGTTGGCCGTCGTCGCGGTGATCTTCAACGTGGTCTGGCGCATGCAAGGCAAGTGCCTTCAGGGGCCGCTTACATGGGGCCTGGCCCTCTTGGCAGCCGCGTCAGTCTTGACCATCCCCACAGATTGGAAGCTTCGGGCCACCCTGGGTGTTCTGGCGTTGGCCGCGCTCCTCGGCTCAAGGGTCTTCCGGACTACTCCCGATTCGGTTCCTGCGGAAACAGGCGACAAGGGCGGAAGCGTTCTACCCCTAGTTGCCCTGCCCTTGCTGCTCAGCAGTCTCTACCTGTTGGATCTTCCCATTCCCAAGGGCGGGCTGATTCACGTCGCGATCACATTCGCCGGCCTGAGCGTCCTTCTCTTCGGTGGTGGCTACGTCTTCATCCCCATGATCATGCACGTTGTTGTGGAGCAGGAGGGTTGGCTGACTCTCGGCCAGTTCAATGACGGGATTGCCATGAGCCAGGTGACTCCTGGACCCATCGTCATCAGTGCGGCCTTCATTGGGCAGAAGGTGCTGATGGAGCAAGGGGCCCTCTGGGGCATCGTCGGAGGTCTGGTGGCGACCCTTGCAATTTTTGGTCCTCCAGCCCTGCTCATGGTGGCCGCATCCCAGATGCTCGAGCGGGTCAAGGGAAGCGGGCGTGTCCAGGGAGCTCTCAAGGGAGCACGAGCTGCGATCGTGGGCATGATTGCCGCTGCGGGAGTGACGATCCTCCTTTCAGAGCTGGGTGGGGCAGACCCCACTAGCGGCGTGGATCCCATTCGAGCGGCGCAGTCGTTTGGGATTCTGATCCTGTCCTTGCTGGCCCTGCTGCGCTTCAAGTTGCCCGTTGTCATGGTCATCCCTGCCGCCGGAGGCCTGGGCCTGCTGCTGCTCTGAGCCGGGTACCGGCAGGTTCGACACTAGATCCTCTCCCCGTGCGCCCCCCTTGGGGCTTCGATTCTCATCCTTGCACCTTGGCCCTAGTGACTAGTGAGTGAATCCGGGGATGGCCTGTTTGTAGCTAAGCTCGAGGTGCATGGGTCGGAAGGGAACCAAGACGGCATCCACGCTTACCAGCCTCTTGTCCTCCAGGACCGAACCATAGGTCCCGAATCGTGTGCGTGATTTCCATTCCCGCGCTGGTCTGAACCCTCCGGATAGGACGCTGACTTCGAAGTCCTCAGGTGTGGCAATCGCCCATTCGATGTGCCTTTCAGTTCCCTTCGCCCTTGGTAGATTCAGTTTGCACTGGCCCATGAAGGCCAAGGACACTGGATTGGATCGGATGCGCAATTCCACGAGGCGATCTCTCCCTGGCTTGGGTGCATCACCAAGGGGGACCGTGCAGATTTCATCGGCGATGGATGGGGAGGCACTTTCGACTCCATCGACACTCACTGACGTGACCGTGCTCCCGGCTGGGATGGTCATGGCAAGCTCCTTCAAAGTGGAGTCCCTTGTGATCGTGAACTGCGAAAAGTGCAGCACCTCCCCGTCGGCCTCGATGATGGTCAGGTGACGGCTATCAGCCACGTCGAGCCCGTAGACTCCAGTGCCTTCAGTAGGCACCACTGGCATTTCGATCACGGCTTCACTGCCGAGTTCAGGTTTCAGGTTCCAGGTGGCCTCGAATGAGTTTTTTCCTGAGACGGCCAGTTCATAAACAGTCTTGCCCCCCACGATTTTCTTGGACCAGATGATCGCGTTGGTGAATCTCACGTTGGGTATGGGGGACTCGAATTGCACCCACCCAACGGAGCTATCAAACAGGGGGATTTTGCACGTCGTGCTCTTAGCAGAGGTCTTGCTTACAGCTCCATAGGTGCACCAGATTTCCCCTTGGCATTTGCCGGAGGCCGATACGCTGATGCCCGAGGGGGCAACCTTCATTTGGAGTTGCTCCGGCAGCGTGATGCTCCTCAAGTAGGTTGCAGCGGGTAGGAGCAGTTCGGGAGTGGATCGGGCTGCGGTCACCTCCACCGGCATGTGGGCTTGAACTTCCACGATTCCAGCACGGACTTTTGCCTCGTAGCGGACGACTCCACGGATAAACATCCCCTCCTCGGGTTCCGGTGTCGCCGGTTCCGCCGGGGTCTCAACGACAAGGAGTTCAGCGGGCAGGCTGACCCGAATATCCTGGAGGGGGGTAAGCGGCGGGAAGATGGCGCAGGCCGCAAGAGCGCCGCTAGTCAATCGCTTCTTCAGCTTTTGGGTCTGTAGATCCACTATGACAAACAGGGTGATCGCACTGAGGCTTAGGAGGCACATCCCCCGGTCCCACCTGGCGAAGGCCATCAACGTCGGGACGACCTGGAACAGCCCAAGCAGGCAGAGGCCGCCCAGCACACCCTTCTTGAAGCCCAATAGGAAGCGGGCGTAGTTGAGCAGGATGGCCGAGGACGCAACGAAAGCAATGATGAATGCCCAATGGAAAGCGTAGTTCGCGTTCAGATACAGGAGCAGGGGGAAGTAGTAAGCGTAGACACCGGTCAGGAGTATTAGTTCGGAGGGTTGAGCCTGACGACCGCGTTTGAGGAGGGCTAGCAGGGTCACGACGAACATGCCGCCCACTAGGGGGGCGATCTCGAGCAGTCTCTGGAGTGCTCCATACACGCTGTGCCCCTCCTGCAGTCGAATACCAAATCTGGCGCTGGACAGCATGTTCTCCCGACTCCACGACTTCGACTTCACACTGACCCTCTTCCCGGTGTCGCTTCCCCCCTGAAGGACTAAGGGGACGTCCTGATCAAGCTGGACCGCAACCGAGACCTTCTCCATTCCCTTTGGTGTCTGCGGATCAACCGCGACCGAGACCGACGTGACGGCAGGGATCTTGTAGCCCACATTCATTTTTACACGTTGTCCGGCCGCGAGTTGTCCGGACCAGAGTGTTGCATGGGGCAACTCCCTGATCTCTCCTTCCAGCCCTTCCGGAGCTTCCAGTGCAAACGAGGACACGTCAATCGGCCCGCCCCGCAACTCCGTCGGTCGGGGAACTTGGAGGAGGATGTGGGAGGGTTCCGCGTAGGGATTCTCGATGACAAAACTGCTATCGCATACTCCACCCAGGCTGCGGATCACCTTGAGTCCGCGCGTATCTTCGTTGGTCTTGAGGTCGAATTGGACGTCACAGGTGCGTGGGGAGTGCTGTGTGTAGGCGTAGCTGGGGTCGCCCACCTTGCGTGCCACAAATGACGGACAATCCTGCACCAGCCACGACTCTCCAGGCTGCGAGCCCATCCCCACAAATTGCGGGCGCTCGCTCAGGAGTTGATAGAGCAGCGCGCACCCTGCCCAAAGACCCGCGATTGTGAGTACTGCGGGCAGCAACATGGGCGGTCCACTGCTGGGGGAGGGAGTCTTCGGGTTGGACCTGGGGGGCATCTCCTGGGTCGTACCCTCAGGCAGATTGGGCATTTCGTTGTCGGATTTGGAATTCATGACATTCATTTGGAGGGGCAGGAGGTGGAAGACTGGGGTGCACGCCCGGCATCGCGACCGCTGAGGTCCTGATGGCGAGCGGGGCTGCGGTCTTCAATTGGAGACCGCGCACCCCGCGCTTCGACTGGGGAACAGGGGAGGGAGTGCGGAGCGGACCTTCCCTGGTCGGACTTTTCCTCTTTTTCCATTCCCAACCCCAGGGCGGCGTCTCAGGGGTGAAGCTCTACTTGCCCTTAAGGAGCCAGTCGACCCTCTCCAGCAGAGCTTCGTCCGTCAGGGGCCAGCGCAGGGCCACTTCCTGGTCGTCTCCGCTGAGTAGTTCTTGACCGTCCATGCTGAAAGCCAGCGAGCGCACCGTTCCGGCGTGACCACGCAGCTTGCGCACGTGGGCCGGGGATGAACCCGGTTCCGTCGATCTCAAGCAGATCAGGCCATCCGCCCCGCCAGTCGCCAGCCACCGACTGTCTTTGGAGAAAGCGATGCAGGTCACCGGACCCGTATGCTCGGTGAATGACCCCTGCCTGATCGGTTCCGTGGGGTTGGCCTCAAGGGTGTAGATCGTGCACTGACCCAACTCCGCACGCTCCGTGCCGCCTGCCATGGCCAGGTACTGCCCGTCTGGAGAGACACGCATGGCTGAGACGGGGTGGGGGAGTGGGCTTTCTCCATCCTGCCACCACAACCGAACCCCGTTCGAGTCACTAAGGACCGCGAATGGCATCTCGCTCTGTGCACCCGCAGCAAGGACCCAACCGCCCATGGTCGTCAGGGGCGTGTCGGGCAGGCGGAGCCCATTCTTGCCAAGGTCGAGTTCGTACAAGCCCTTTTCACACAGGACCCAGACCACGTCCTCTCTTGATCCGCAGGCGATCTGTCGAGCAGGGCCCCATGCCGCCGGTAGGGAACACATCGCACTTTCGCCTAGGTCGCCGAGTTGCCAGATGTGCACCCTGAACTCACTCCCTGCAGGCTCAACCTGCGTGAGGAAGACCGCCCGCTCTCCCCGTTGGCCGACCGAGGCGGCATCGATGATGCCCTCCCCTTTCAAGCGCAGGCCCTGCACCTCTGTTGGGTGGGGGTGGGACGGCTGAGTCCGGTAGATCTCACCGCCTGAGGTCGTGATCACATACCCAGCATCCCCCAGGGGTAAGGTCGAACTCACCCCTCCTCGGATTCCGGCCAGGAGAACCTGCCCAGCGGGCAGCAGGGTCCACTCTCGCACGCCGTTCCCGACGGAGCCGGTTACCAGGACAGGGGAACTGCCGGGCAGGAAGCAGGCCGTGTGAAGCTGGCCGCTGGCGAGCGTTCCGGCGGCAAGGGTGGCCCGGGATCGGCCCTGTTCATCGAACACGCGCACCGTGGAATCTCTGCACCACACCTCAAACCAGTGGGTGCCGGGTCGAAAACGGGGTGCGCGCGGTGTGGGGAGGTCGGCCATGGTGTGCTGCAAGTTGCACTGCTCATCCCAGACTCGCAGCACGCGGTCGTCATGCACGCAGGCGATGAGGTGTTCCTGCTCTTCTCCGAGTGCTTCAGAGACCACGATCTGGGTTGCCGGGTGCATCAATGCGCCAGACTGCAGGGCGCCACGCTGATGGATTCCGCCGTCCTCCACGGCCCAGACCTGGGCGGGCTCGACGCGGAGTTTCCCATTCTTGCTGGCGGTGACCACAAGCTCGCCATCTTCAGAGCAGACCACACCCGCTGGGCTCTCTGCCTTCACATGCACGTGGGTCGGGAGGGGGATGTAGCCGGCTGCGGACCAGTTCCACGCCCTGAGTCTTGCCTGATCCTGATCTACCCGACCCACGGCGAACAGGCGTCCGGTTCCGGGGGCAACCAGTGCTGTTTCCCAAATCGCGTCATCCGTCTCCTCGAGAACGTGCATCGACTCGACGCCCTGTGGAGTCCGCCGACCGACCTGTAGGCGTCCCTCACCATCCAGCTCCACCCAGAGCACGCCATGCGGATCTTTTTGGGCGCACAAGAGCCCACTGCGCTCGAACACCGGATCGGTGTCCTGGCCGTCGAACAGGAGCAGGTGGATGTTGAACGGAGTCTCGCCCTCGCCAGCCCAGGTCACGAGCGCACCAGAGTCTGTGGGGAACAACTTGGCCGTGAGGAGATTGAATCCGAGCTGGGACTCAAATGTCCACCTCTCGTGGAGCGGTGGGCTACCGTCTTCCTGAGCGAATATCTGGTTGCCGATACCCACCAACAGCCGGTTGCCGGAAGCCTCAAACTCGCATCCCCAGACGGACCCGGACATCTCCTCCGCACGCCGCAGGAGTTTGAAGTCGCGAAAGCCCACCACTCGGTTGCGTAGCACGTCCTGCACGGTAGAGCTGTTTCCTGCTCCCCCAAGTGCTCGCACCGCCCTGCTCACCTCTCGCAGGACCTCCAACTCATTGCCCCCCGCAAAGGCCTCGATAACAACTTTCCGGGCCGAGGAGGCTCTTGCCTTGGCCCGGTAATCGAGCCCGAACCAAGCCAACAACACCAGGGCCAAGCCGGTGCTTGCCCCATAGGCGGCTGCCTTCGGGCGCCGCTGGATGAGGCGCCAGGTTCGCGAGAGAACGCTTGGCTTCTGGGCTCTCAGCCTTAGCCCCACGCGGGCCGCAGCCAGATCAGCGGCCAACTCCCCGGCGTCTTGGTACCGATTCCCGGGTCGCTTGGCCAGGGCCGTGCGCACCACCAGTGCCAGCGCAGGACTCACGGCGGGATTCTGAATCCGTGGGTCCGGGACGGGGGCGCTGATGATCTCGTGCATCATGGCCTGCGCCGTTGGCCCGTGATAGGGGCGTGTCCCGCTCAGGCATTCGAACAGTGTGGCGCCCAGGGAGTAGATGTCTGTGCGCGGATCCAGGCTTCCACCGGTCAGGGCTTCGGGGGACATGTAGGCCGGGGTGCCAACGCGTCCTGCCTCATCGGTCAAGACGTCGGAATCGGAATCGAACCGTCGCGCCAGTCCGAAATCCAACAGCACCGGCTCCCCCTCAGGGGTCACCATGATGTTGGCCGGCTTGAGGTCACGATGCACGAGGCCTTTCTGGTGGGCAGCGTGCAACGCCAGAGCAATCTGCTCGACCTCCCGCAGCAGCTTCGTGATCGCGGCATCATCAGGAACAAGGCTGCCTTCGATGCGCTCCTCCAGGGTCTGGCCCTCCACCAGACGCATGGCGATGTAGGGGGTGCCGTCGTGCTCGCCGACCTCGAACACCTCGCAGATGGCGGGGTGTTCGATGAGGGCAGCCAGTTGCATTTCACGATCAAACCTGCGCCGCGTATCGCTGTGAAAGAGACGTCCGGGCCTCATCAGCTTGAGAGCTACGGGCATCCCGCGCTTCGTCCACCAGGCCAGGTAGACAATCCCCATAGCCCCGCCACCCAGTGGAGCCAGCAATCTGAAATCCCCGAAGTCCTCGCCGCGGTCCGGCGGTCCGTCACCGCTGGCAGTCAGGCCCAGGTCCGAGAGCCTCCCGAAACGTGCCCGCAGCTCGGCGGCCCACTCGGGCTTCTCTTGACACGCCTTCTCGACAGCCGGGGCCCACGTGCTCGAAGGGCCCTCCAGGCAGGCGCCCAGGAGCTCATCGGCAGCGGTATTCTCTTCGTCGTCGGGCATGGGGGCCGGGGAATGGGCAGTCGTTGGACACTGGGGCGGGAGCCCCCTGTGGAGTGAATGATAGGATAGGCGGACAGGACCCGAAGTGATCGACTCCAAAGACCCCGACGAGGGGCCATTCATGGCCCTATTCGAGGCAGCGCAGACTGGGGATACCTCAGCTCAGGATGCACTGCTCAAGATGTACCTGCCCGAGCTGCAGGGCTACGTTCGCTTGCATACCAACCGCGCCTTGCGCGCCAGGGAGTCCACGACGGACATCCTGCAGTCCACTTGCCGTGAGGTGTTGAGTCACCTGGATCGATGTGAATTTCGCGGTCAGGCGAAGTTTCGTTCGTGGCTCTACACGATCACTCTGAACAAGATCCGCCAGAAGGGGCGCCATCACTTTGCGGAGATGCGCCGCCCCGACATGGAGGAGGGTGGAGCGGATCTTTCCCGTCTGGCGGATGTGTATGGCAAGGTCGCGAGCCCCAGTGGTGCCGCCATACACTCCGAGCAGGTCGAGCGCCTCGAAGCCGCGTTCGATCAGATGCGACCGGAGTGGCGGGAGGTGATCACCCTGTCGCGATTGGTCGGCATGTCCATGGACGAGGTGGCTGACAAGATGGGGCGCTCCAAGGACGCGACCCGCAGCCTGCTTGGACGGGCGCTGGTCGAACTGTCCAAACTGCTCGGTGCCGACTAGGTCCGTGCTCTCTCTGGGCGGTCGGGAAGCTCGTGAGTGCGAGCCTACGCGCCGCTGCTGGCCGTGGCCGAACGTAGGGCCCGCCGCACGTAGACCGGCACCATCTCGCGTCGCCATTCTGCGTCGCCGGGGACGTTGTCCAGGGGACGGCAGCGCTTGTAGGCCAGCTGCGCCACCTCTTCTACGGCCTGATCGAATGCCTCGCTGCCTGGCTTTGTGCCCAGCAGAAGCTCCTCGACTCCCTTGACGCGCATCGGGCGGGCGACGAGCGCGACGGCTGCCAGGTCTGCACCGCTCACCGTGCCCTCTTCGTCCAGGTCCAGCCGGACGGCGCACCCGAACAGGGGGAAGTCGATGGAGTCCCTCCGGCGCAACTTGGCGTAGGTACCGTGGTGTCCCGGAGCCTGGGGTGGGACCTTGATCGCGATGAGCAGCTCGTCCGTGCTGACCTTCTTGTTGACGATGCCATCGTTGGTCCAGAGGTCGGCGATGGCGACCTCGCGCTCGCCATCCGGCCCCAGGAACACCGCACTGGCGTTGAGGGTCATCAGGGCGGGGGCCGTGTCGTTTGAGGCGGCCGCCACACAGCGCGCGCCTCCCTCCACGACGTGGCAAAGTGTGCCGTCTTTCTTGAGGCAGTAGCCCAGGCCCTTACGCCAGAAGTAGGTCTGGTTGTACCAGCGGCAGCGGGTGTCGAGCATCAGGTTGCCGCCCAGGGTGCCGACGTTGCGCAGTTGAGGTCCGGCCACTACTCCGGCGGCCTGGGCCAGAGCGGGTGCCCGCTCGATAATCAGCGCATTCTGGCTGGCGTCGGCCAGAGTGGTCATGGGGCCCAGGCGCAGGCCCGCATCCGAATCGCTCACTCCTTCGAGACCCTCGACCTTGGCCAGGGAGATGACCGTCTTGGGCTCGAACAAGCCGTGCTTCATGTTCGGAACAAGATCTGTTCCCCCCGCGATGAGCATGGCCTCACCCGGCTCGTCGGCCAGGAGCTTGACGGCTTCCTCGGCGCTGGAGGGTTCGAGCAGACGGTAGGGGGGGAGGCGTAACATCGGGTCAGGCTCCGGCCGCGCTTTTCATCTCCCGCAGGGCGCGCAATACCTTGGCGGGTGTGAAGGGCAGGTCGGTAAGTCGCAGGCCCACGGCGTCGTAGACGGCATTGGCCAGGGCGGGGATTGAAGAGTGCAGCGGACCCTCTCCAGCCTCCTTGGCGCCGTAGGGTCCTTCGGGATCCACGCTCTCCACGATCAGCGCCTCGATCTCGGGCGTGTCGAGGGTGGTCGGCATCGGGTAGTCGAGAAGTGAAGGGCCATCGTGCAGGCCGAAACGGTTGACCTTGTGATCTTCGAGCAGGGCCTCAGCGATGCCCATGTAAACAGAGCCCTCAATCTGACCTGCGACGAGGCGCGGGTTGAGGGCGCGACCGCAGTCGTGGGCACACCAGACCTTCTTCACGCCGATGAAACCCGTCTCGCAGTCCACGTCGACCTCGACCACGTGGGCCGTGAACGAATAGGCGGGCGAGGCACCAATGGCGCCACCCCTGTAGTCCCCTCCAAGTTTGGGCGTGTTGTAGGAGCCCGTCGCGCCCAGAGTGTCGCAGGCGGCCTCGGTCAGCTGGAAGGCCTCACGCATGGGGATGGCACGCTCGGAATCTTCGAGATCGAGGGCCATTCCGCGCATCAGGCGCACGCGCTTCTTGTCGCACTCCCAAGTCGCGGCCAGGGTGTCCACGATCTGGGCCCGCAGCTTGCGGCAGGCGTCGATGACCGCGTTGCCCACCATGAAGGTGACGCGCGAGGAGTAGGCTCCAAGGTCTACGGGACACAGGTCCGTATCGGCGGCCACCACCCTCACGTCCGAGACCTCCACCCCGAGTTCTTCGGCCACCAGGTAGGCGGCAACAGAGTTCGACCCTTGGCCGATGTCATTGCCGCCCGTAAAGACCGTCACTAGACCGGAGCGGTCAACCTTGAGCTGTATGCCAGCCTGCGGCATGTCATTGGGATAGATGGGATAGTTGGTCCCGGTGATGTACATGGAACCCGCGACGCCGAGCCCGCGCCCGAAGGGCAGCTTGCCACGCCGCTCTTTCCAATCACTTGCAGTCTCAACCTTGTCCAGGCACTCAAGGAAGCCATTGGATGTGATGCGCTGACCATTGATCGTCTCCGTGGAGTCGCCCTGGAAGTTGCGCCGGCGCAGCTCAATGGGGTCGAGTTCGAGCTTCTCGGCCAGCTCATCCAACTGGATCTCGAATGCGAAGCGCGGCTGCACGCTGCCATGCCCGCGCTTGGGCCCGCACGGAGGCGTGTTGGTGAAGACCCGCGTGGAGTCGAAGCGATAGGCGGGAAAGTGGTAGGGGCCTGTGAGGAGCTGACCCGAGTAGTAGGTCGTGACCAGTCCAAACGAACTGTAGGCGCCACCGTCCAACAGAATCTTGGCGTCGACCGCGGTCAGGCGTCCATCGCGCGTCGCACCCGTGCGGTAATGCATCTGCGCCGGGTGCCGTCCGCGGTGGGCGTAGAAGACCTCCTCGCGCGTCCAGAGCATCTTGACCGGCCGGCCCGTGATCATGGCCAGCTTGGAGACACAGAACTCGAGGCTGAAGGGATCCGACTTACCTCCGAAGGCGCCGCCGAGGCAGGGCTGAATGACGCGCACATGCTGGGGCTCGATGTCGAGGACCTTGGAGATCTCCCGTTGGACGTAGTGGGTGATCTGGGTCGATGACCAGAGGGTCAGGTTTCCGTCCGCTCCGAACTGGGCCACGGCACAGTGCGGTTCGATGGCGCCATGGGTTGTGCCGTGGAAGGAGTAGTCGCCCTCCACGACGACCTCGGCCTCTTCAAAGCCACCATCGACGTCTCCGAAGTCCAACTTCACGTGCTTGGAGACGTTGCCATCCTTGCGGCCCTCATGGATCTGAGGGTCGCCACGCCCGAGAGCCTCATTGGGGTCGAGAAAGGCGTGCAGGGGCTCGTAGTCCACCTCGATCAACTCCAGAGCCCGATTGGCCGTGTCCTCATCTACGGCGGCCACCGCCGCCACCTCGTCGCCGATGAAGCGCACCTTGTCCACAGCCAGAGCGTTCTCGTCGGGCGTCCAGGGGATGACCCCGTAGCACTCCGGCAGGTCGCTTCCGGTGATCACCGCATGCACGCCCTCAAGAGCAAGGGCCTTGTCCGTGCGGATGGCCTTGATCTTCGCATGGGCATGGGGGCTGCGGAGGGTCTTGGCGTGCAGCATGCCCGGCAAGACGATGTCGTCGGCGTAGATTGCGTCGCCTGTTGCCTTGGCGAGACCGTCCACCTTGCGGTGGCCTTTACCGATGACCTGAAAGTGCTCGCCCCAGGGTGGCTTGGGCCCGTGAATGTCCCTGGCGGCCATTAGTTATCGCCCTCTGCGGTGGTGGCTTTCTCTACAGCCGGGGCCAGGGGCAGGTCCTCTCCATCACGGTCCACTTGCCAGGCGGGTAGGACGGGATCCACACCTGCCGCATCGGCGACGACTAACTCAACGGCCTCGATGATCTGGGTGTAACCCGTACAGCGACACAGATTTCCTGACAGGGCTTCTTGGATGGTCTTGCGATCGGGTTGGGCATTCTCGTTCAAGAGCGCGCGCGCAGAGAGCATCATGCCCGGCTGGCAGAACCCACACTGCAGTGCGTCGCAACGATCAAAGGCGTCCTGTACGGGATCCGTTCCCTCGCCGCCCGCGGCGCAATGTGCGGGTCGTAGGCCTTCGATGGTCGTGAGCTCGTGGCCCTCTGCCCGCGAGGCCGGCAGGATGCAGGACAACGTGGGCTTGCCATTCAGCAGCACGGTGCAGGCGCCGCAGTCGCCCTTGTCACACCCCTGCTTTGTTCCTGTCAGCCCGAGCCGATAGCGCAGGACCTCTATGAGGGTCCAGTGGTCGGGGGCGGCGACAGCTAGTCGGTCGCCGTTGACCAGGAGGTGCAGGGTGCGCATGGGGCTATTGTTCCCACCCTTGGTGGGTGAGGCAAGCGGGATCGCCTTGGTACCGGGCTTCCCGCTCACTTCAGCCGCATGACCACCCGGCGTTCGCCTCCCTTGAGCGTGACGGGTTTCTTGGCGCTCTGGTCTCCCGCCTGACCGTGCACCGTGTACCGGCCCGGGGGGAGGGGCCCGAATCGATGCTCGGTGGGGGAGAAGCCGCCCTCGATGTAGAGGTACTGCAGGTCCTGGTAGCCGAAGAGGTTGGCGTAGTCGCGACCCGCCGCGTCGAGGACCCGCACGCTGCCGCGCACCGGCTCACGGGATTCCTTGCTCTGCAGTTGCACCTTGACGATCGTGCCGACGCCCAGGTCGAGACGGAGCTCGGTGACCTCGTTCGCGCGCACACGCACGGCGGCGCTCTCAGGGCTGCACAGATCCTTGGTGCGCGTCAGCACCGTGTAGTCTCCAGGAGCCAGGGACTTGACCAGGAGCTCTCCATCCGGGCCGGTAGTCTGCATGGAGAATGGCTCAAGGGTGCGGCCTGAAGCGTCGCGCACAAAGACGGCGGCTCCACTGGCGGGACTTCCGTCGGGGGCCATGACGGTGAGTTTCAACGCACCCGGTTCGGGGAGCTCCAGTACGAGTCCATCCAATGCCTGATCCTCCGCCAGCACCAGGCCGCCCAGGGTGACGCGGCCCAGGTGCCCTTCTCCCAGGCCCATCATGGGTGCTCCTCCCGCACTGACCCGGTAGGTGCCCGGACGCAGAGGCAGCACCTCGAACGCGCCGTCTTGGCCACTGACCAACTCGCTGTACTGGCCTCCGAACATGCGATCGCTGCGGGCGTCGCTGTCGAGGGTTACGGTGACCCGCTCGCCGGAGATGCCCCGGCCATCGGGGCCCACGACATGGCCCGAGATGCGGCCGAGGGGGAGCTCAAAGTCGTGGCGGTATTCCGTGGCACTGGGAATCTCAAGGCGGTACTCGATCGTGCTCTGCTGACCGGGCCCTGGGCCAATCGTCTGCAGGTTGGTCGTGTATCCACCGGGTCCGTCGAGGGTGACCTCGTAACGTCCGTCCTCTCCAACAGCTGTCATGGCCAGGTTGCTGTACAGCTGGCCGCCTTCGGGGAACAGGCTCAGGTTCGCGCCAGCGAAGGGTCTGCCGCCCAAAGTGACTGTTCCGAACAGGCGCACCGGATCCTCGGGGGGGGCTCCCAGGACTACGTGGGTCGTCTCACCCTCGATGATCGTCGCCTGCCCGATCTCGAGGCTGGAGAGGAGCGTTCCCATGTCGGCCTCTCCACTCAGTCCTTTGGCTGTGTCCATGGCTGTGACCTGCCACGTGCCAGCCTGCAGGTGCTCGAAGCGGAATTCGCCGCTGGCGTCCGTATTGCCGAGCTTCTGGGAGATGCCCGCCCCTCCCGTGATGGAATCAAGGGCCACGGCGGTGACCATGAACCCCGAAGCCAGCTTGCCGGCAGAGTCGTAGACCTCACCGGTCAGGGTGCCCCCCCTGGAAACCTCGATGCGTACTCCTTCGCGCACCTCACCCGGGGCCACCTCGATAGTCACTCCTGGACTCCGTGCCCAGCCCTTGGCTTCGGCGATCAGCTGCGTACCCCCTGCCGGGATTCCCGTCAGGGTGAAGTGGCCGGCCTCATCCGCAGCGACCTCAACAGCTTCGAGGCCCACAGCCATCAGGTCCTCCATGGAGCTCCCGTGCCCAGATCGGACCCCGGCTCCGGGAATCGGCGTGCCGTCTGTACCGACGACATCGCCTGACACGGTGGCCGTTGATCGGACCCGAAGCACGAGCTCTTCGGTCAGCGGCGCTTCGAAAGAGAGGGCCGCTTCGGATGCGTGCGCATCGTCCTGTACCCAAGCCATATACGATCCCGGCGTGAAGTCCTCGAGGACGAATTGTCCCTCATCAGATTTAACGGTTTTGGAGCGCTTGGACACCATGGATGCCAGACCACCTGCTGGGCCATCGCTGCTGCGTGCGTAGTGGATGCGGAAAGTCCCTACAGGGGTGTCGCCCTCATCCACCACACGGCCGGCAATGGAAAGGGGAGGGACCAAGGTCAGTTGGAGACCCTGTGTCCCGGGCTGCACACCGCTGGCTTGAGCCTGCCACCGCACCTGGATGGGCTCTGACCCATCGGATGTTGTGGAGACCAGTGGTGCCAGGGAGCTTGCGCCCACCACGAAGGGTCCCTTGCCGAGACCGAACAGAGTGAAGTCTCCATTTGAATCGGTGACGGTCTCTGCGGAGGCACCCCGCAGCGCATTCAGTCCTCCCAGCCCCACTCCGTGGGCCACGTCAAACTGGGCGCTGACCGTCACCTCCACCGCAGGGCGCCCATCGTTCCAGTGCAGGCTGCCGGTGATGCTCTCTCCTCGGCCCAAGGTCAGTGTGACGTTCTCCTTGCTCTCCTCCTCCAGGAGATCAACGGTCACCGAGTCGCTTTCAAGAAAGCCACTGGCCCGTGCGCGCAGGGTGCTCTCACCGCTGCCGAGGCCTCGCAATTGGAAGCGGCCCTGTGAATCGCACTGATCTTGACGCTCAGAGGCAGCTCCCAGGGTTCCGAGCAGACCGGTGCCGGCGACCTCGACGCTGGCTCCGGCTACGGGCTGGCCGCTCTCATCCACGACCACGCCGGCTACGCTGGCTCCCTCCACAAGGGTCAGGAGGAGTTCTATCTCCTCCCCGCCGGTCGCTCCGACGACGGTGACCCTGTCGCTCCGCAGGGAGGGGTGCATGGCCCGCACGCTGTAGTCGTGTCCGAGAGGCAACGCGTCGAAAGAGAACTTGCCTCCCGGTTCCATGCTGAACTGGATGGGGAGCATGGGGGTCGAGGCCACCAAAGCCATGGGATCGAGTTGAGCGTTCTCCGGATTGACTTCGAGCATGAACGATGCATCAAGGGCCCCCTCAACATCTGTCTGCACGCGCCCTCGCAGGTGTGCACCTTGAACCAGTGTGATGGCCTTGTCGGTGGCGCCCAGGTCCGTGGCTTGGGGGCTGTAGGAGAACTTGCCGCGGACGATGACCCAGGCGGATTCGTCCTCGGGATCGCCAGGTACGCGGAAGCTGCCGTCCTCCTTCACGGGGAACGAGTCAGGGGAGGACCCTGAGCGCGCGAGCCAGAGCAGGAAGCGGGGGTAGTTCATCTCTCGCGGAATGGCGAATACAGCGAGTTCTCCCGCGGATTCGTGAACGCCCTCGGGCCACTCGATCCTCCCTGCAAGCCAGGTGCTGTCCTCGGTCATGGCCTGGCGCTCGCCACCCGGATCCTGGCTCGGGGCGGCGAGCTCCTCGGCCGGTGTGGGCTCGGGTTCCGCTCCTCTCTCCGCATTCTGGGGCGCGAGGGATTTCAGGGGGTTGTGTGTGACCGGATCATCCGTGAGGCTCGAGTCCAAGACCATCCAAAGGCAGGTCCCGAGCGCCACAATGGCGAAGAGGGGCAGAATTCGTTTCATGCGCGCGTGAGCTTGCTTGTGTGGGAGACGGTCTCGACCTCGGGCCATTGCACCAGATTGGTCTGCCATGCGCGAGGTATGCAGGGGCGGGGGAGAGTAGCAAGATTGGTGACAGACTCTCCGGTGTCCCAGTTCCTACGCCCCGTCCCGCCTCCCCATTCACCGGCCACCTTCAATCCCTGTGGTTGGCCCCTTGCGCGGCACCCTTGGCCTCGTACCCTTTGCAGGGCCTCTTGCGGGGCCCTGCGCTTCCAATGGCTGCTCCCGAACCTCACCCCAAGCCCCAATCCGCAGGGGCCCCCGCGGCCCTCAGGGGGGTGGTCCAGGGATTGCACCACGTGGCCATTGCCGTACGCAGCCTCGCGGACGCACAGGAGTTCTACGCGGGGGCCCTGGGCTTGGACATGGGTGAGCCCGAGTACGTTGCCGAGCAGGCTGTCAACGTGGTCGTCGCGCAAGTGGGGGGAACGCGCATCGAATTCGTGGAGCCCGTGGACGGGGAATCCCCCGTGGCGCACTTTTTGGAGAAGCGTGGGCCCGGCCTGCATCACCTGGCGTGGAAGGTGCAATCCGTTGAGGAGGCCTTGCAGCAACTGGCCGCACGAAACGTACGCTTGATCGATACGACCCCGCGCCCCGGCTCGCACAACACGACCATAGCCTTCGTTCATCCCAGCGCTACCGGTGGGGTGCTGATGGAGTTGGTTCAGGATCCCGATTGAGGCGCGAGGAGCGCCCTTCCCCTCTCACATGGCCGACGAATCCCCAAAAGAACTCCTCCTGCGTCTGCGTGAAGAAACCCTGCTCGGCGGCGGCGAGGAGCGTATCGCCGCCCAGCATGCCAAGGGCAAGTTGACCGCCCGCGAGCGCATTGACTTTCTCGTGGACGAGGGGTCTTTCGTGGAGCTCGATCGATTTGTTACCCACCGCTGCACCGACTTCGGCATGGAGAAGCAGAAGGTCTTGGGGGATGGGGTCGTCACGGGGCATGCTCAGATCAACGGTCGGCCCGTCTATCTGTTCAGCCAGGACTTCACGGTCTTTGGGGGTTCACTGTCGGAGACCCAGTCCGAGAAAATCTGCAAGGTCATGGATATGGCCTCCAAGATCGGCGTGCCGGTTCTCGGCCTCAATGACTCGGGTGGTGCGCGCATCCAGGAGGGCGTGCAGAGCTTGGGGGGCTATGCAGAGATCTTCTGGCGCAACACGCGTGCCTCGGGGGTGATTCCCCAACTCTCCGCCGTGCTTGGCCCTTGCGCGGGCGGTGCGGTCTATAGCCCGGCCATCACGGACTTCATCCTGATGGTGGAGGGCAACTCCTACATGCACATCACCGGACCTGACGTGGTCAAGACGGTGACCCACGAGGACGTCACCAGCGACGATCTCGGTGGGGCCGAGGTGCACTGCTCCAAGAGTGGCGTGGCGCACTTCTCCACGCCAGACGACAAGTCGTGCATGAATCTCATGCGGCGCCTCTTGGGGTACCTGCCCTTGAACAACGCTGAGGACCCGCCGTTTGTCCCGACTGATGATCCGTCGGATCGGCGCGAGTCGGCCCTCGACACCCTCGTTCCCGACGATGCGCAGAAACCCTACGACGTCACACGCGTGATGGATCTGGTACTGGACAAGGGCTCATGGCTGGAAGTGCAGTCAGCGTTTGCTCGCAACCTGGTGATCGGCTTTGGTCGCCTGGGTGGTCGCGTTGTGGGCGTCGTGGCCAACCAGCCCGCAGTTCTGGCTGGCTGCCTCGACATCGAGGCCAGTGAGAAGGGTGCACGTTTCATCCGTTTCTGTGACGCTTTCAACATCCCGATCGTGACCTTTGAAGATGTGCCCGGCTTCCTGCCTGGCACGGACCAGGAGCATCGCGGCATCATCCGGCACGGGGCCAAGCTGCTCTATGCCTATTGCGAAGCCACCGTTCCGAAGATGACCGTTATCACCCGCAAGGCCTATGGCGGGGCCTATGACGTGATGGCCTCCAAGCACATTCGCGCCGACGTGAACGTGGCCTGGCCGGGAGCCATGATCGCTGTCATGGGCGCGGCCGGGGCGGCCAAGATCATCCACCGACGCGAGATCGCGGCGGCTGAAGATTCGGGCGCGGTGGAAGCCGAGCGCACGGCGGAGTACGAAGAGACCTTCAACAACCCCTACCGCGCTGCGGCCCGTGGATTCGTGGACGACGTGATCGAGGCTTCGGCTACCCGACCCTATCTGATCCGCGCGCTGGAGTTGTTGGCGAGCAAGCACGAACCCGGTCCCGTGCGCAAGCACGGCAACATTCCTCTCTAGGCCTTCGCCCAACGGATCATGTTCAAGCGCATCCTGATCGCCAACCGTGGGGAGATTGCCCTACGCGTGATACGCACTGCCCGCGAGATGGGTATCGAGTGCGTGGCGGTGTACTCCGACCTGGATGCCCAAGCGCTGCATACGCGTATGGCCCACATGGCGGTGGCCCTGGGCGGCGCGGTGCCGGCCGATACCTACCTCAACGTGGACAAGATCTTGGCCGCGGCCAAGGAGACCGGGGCCGAGGCCATCCATCCGGGCTACGGTTTCCTCTCCGAGAACGCTGGCTTTGCGCGGGCGGTGACCGAGGCTGGGTTGGCTTGGATCGGTCCTCCCCCGGAGGCCATCGAGGTCATGGGCGACAAGATCGAGAGCCGTCGGGCGATGCAGGCGGCCGGTGTCCCCTGCGTTCCAGGTTTGACCGATCCGGTGGCTGATCCTGCGGCTGCCACCGAAGCTGCCGACGCCATTGGTTACCCGGTGGCCATCAAGGCTGCCGCCGGCGGGGGTGGCAAGGGAATTCGGATCGTGCGCGAGCGGGACGAGATGGAGAGCGCCTTCCGGGCAGCTTCCGGAGAGGCGCAGTCCTCTTTCGGGGACGGGCGCCTGTACCTCGAGCGCTATCTCGATAGTCCACGCCACATCGAGATTCAGGTCTTGTTTGATGCGAACGGGCAGGGTGTGAGCCTCTTCGAGCGTGAGTGCTCGATCCAGCGCAGGCATCAGAAACTGATAGAGGAGAGCCCCTCGGTGGCGATCAATGCCGAGCAGCGAGCGGCGATGGGGGAGATCGCTCTGCGCGCAGGGGCCTACGTGAACTACCGCGGGGCCGGCACGGTGGAGTTCCTGTGGTCCGGGGGCGAGTTCTACTTCCTCGAGATGAACACCCGTCTGCAGGTGGAGCATCCCGTGACCGAGATGGTGACGGGGATTGATCTCGTCGCCGAACAATTGCGTGTCGCAGCGGGTGAGCCGCTTGGTTTTGATCCCGCTGAACTTCGGCTGACGGGACACGCGATCGAGGTGCGCATCAATGCGGAGGATCCCTACAGCGGGTTCTTGCCCTCCACGGGGACCCTTCACAACCTGCGTGCTCCCGGGGGACCCTGGGTGCGGCTCGACAGCTCCATGTACCGCGGTCTTGAGGTGGGGCTCAGCTACGACCCCATGCTGGGCAAGCTGATCGTCTGGGGCGCGGATCGTGACCAGGCCATCCGACGCATGCGACGGGCCATCGCGGAGATGAACGTGGGCGGGGTGCGTACCAGCCTCCCCGCCGTCCTCCAGGTCCTAGAGACCCCCGAGTTCGTAGCCGGTGAGTACGACACCCACTTCCTCGAGTCCCTGCAGCTGGCGCCGCCTCCGGAGTTCGAACCCCTCGTGGCCGCCGCCTCCGCGATTTTCCGCCACACTCAGTCTCGGCGGCGCGCGCTGGAACCCCAGCATGCCTCCCGCAGTGCCTGGCGGGACCGCGGCCGCCGCTCGGCCAGCTCGTTCTCCCGCCGCGCGAGCGAGAAAGGAGATCAGGCGTGAAGTACTTCATCACCATCGGTGATCGGGTTCACGAGGTGGATCTCGTGCGTCGACTGGGCGAGCTAATCGTCACGGTGAACGGCGAGTCACTGGACCTGAACTACAGCGAGGTCGACCGGCACGGTCAGGTGACCTTGCAGCACGATGGTCGGAGCTTCGGGGCCTCCATCGAAGGCACGGATTCGGAGGTCTCCGTCACCCTCGCCGGCCACAGCTACCAGATGCAGATCGAGGACGAGCGCGAGCACGCGGCCCACGTGGCCGAGCGGGCTGCCTCCAAGGGTGGAGGCACACTCATGGCCGTCATGCCCGGCGTTGTCGTCGAAACCCTGGCCGCGGTCGGTGACGAGGTGGGCGAGGGCCAACCGCTTCTGATACTCGAGGCCATGAAGATGCAGAACGAAATCCTCGCTCCCGGTCCGGGAATCGTCGCCCGGTTTCACGTCGAGCCCGGGCAGGCTGTGGCTGCTGGAGAGAAGCTCGTGGAGCTTAAAGGCCTGGAGTAGCGCCTCTGGTGAGCGCGAGGGCTCCGTGGGCCACGGGACTCGCTCGAGTGGGGTAGGCTAGAGCCATGCTCCACTTCGGATTGCATCCCGGTGTTTGGCACCGTCCGCTGGGCCGTCGCCTCATGGCCTTGTGTCTGGCTGTGGGACTGCTGGTGCCCCAGGCCAGGGCCACCTGGTCCGTGGTGGTGATCAACAAACTCACCGGCGAAGTGTGCAGCGCTACGGCGACCTGCATCCAGGGCACGGGTCTCGAGAACGCGGTGCCCGTGATCGTGGTGGGCAAGGGAGCCGGCGCCAGCCAGGCGTTCGTGCTGAGCAACGCCCAGAACCGCAAGATCATGTTCTCGGGCTTCAAGAACGGCCTGCTGCCGGACCGGATTCTCGACATCATCATTCAATCGGACTCTGGCATAGGCTCCCGTCAGTTCGGCATCGTCTCCTTCGACGGGCCGCCAGCCTCCTTCACGGGCGCTGACTTGAACGGCCAGACCGCTTCATGGGCCGGCGGCTTGAGCGGGGAGACCTCTGAGTTGATGTACGCCATCCAGGGCAACAGCTTGACGGGTGCCAATGTGGTCCTGGCCGCAGAGCAGGCGCTTCTGAATACGCCAGGAGACCTCTCCATGAAGGTCATGATGGCGATGGAAGCGGCGCGCTCCATGGGTGGAGATGGACGCTGCTCCTGCAAGCCGGGAGCGGCGGACAGTTGCGGGTCGCCGCCCCCCTCCTTCGACAAGAGCGCCCATCAGGCCGTGATGTTCCTGGCGCGACCCGGCGACAAGAACGGGTTTTGCAACGGGACGCAGGGCTGTGCCAACGGTGACTACTATCTGGCTCTCAAGGTGGGCGGCAACTGGAGCAACGTCGATCCGGTTATTGAACTTCGTGATCAGTACGCACTCTGGCGCGCGTCGCTGGCGGGTGTACCGGACCACTACAAGTCCGAAGTGACGGTCGACCGCCAGAGTATCGTGGCGGATGGCCGCTCTCGGGCACACGTCACGATCCGACTCAAAGACCTTGATGGCGCGCCTCTCACCCAAGGCGGCGCCATGCTCAAACTGAAACGCCAGAATCCGTTGCCGCGCAAGGCCATTGCCGGCCCCATCACCGACAATGGCGATGGGACCTACAGCGTGGATCTTGTGGCAACCACTGCTGCCGGACTGGGTCAGTGGCGCGTGGACGTGGATCTGGGAGGGCCGAGGACCATCCGCCTCTCACCCTTTGTGGAGTTGTCGAGTGATCCCCTTACCGAGCTCC
>LWDU01039566.1_pt1 | contig 27531 bp, 11 predicted proteins | sample 727161 | NCBI WGS metagenome assembly LWDU01 (sample SAMN04566230, study PRJNA314399) | hydrothermal vent metagenome | isolation source: deep sea hydrothermal plume seawater | place: Mexico: Gulf of California, Guaymas Basin | collected 2004-07-11
GTAGAGTTGGAAACGAAATTCGGCGGCATCGTTGATGCCATCGCCATTGGGGGTAAATGGATTGGGCGCGATGCGCACCTGCGCCAGCGGGTTCGAGCCCAATCCATCAGTGCGCACCCCCAGCGAATTGCCGGGAAAATCGACATTGGCGTCGCCCGGATCGATCAGTTGTTTGACGCCATTGCTCCCGCTGTCGAAAACCCACCCCTGGAACTGGGTACCGTAGCGCACCACGTGCACATCGAATTCCACCTCGATGAGCTTGAAGGTATCATCGGCACCCGCGAGTTTCGGCAAGGCAACGATAATCCGGTCGTCGAGGATCTCAATGGGAAAGTCGTCACCCAATTCGACCCCATCGACGCGCACTGCACGCACCTGATCCACTCGCGTCAACGTAAAAATCTCCAGACGGTCGAAGCCGGTGTCGTTGCCCTCAAAGGTTGGGCGCACACTATAAGTGAAAGCGGTGCTCTCAGTGCGCGAGGCATCTTGCGGCCAAATCTCGCCGACGATACCCAATGCCGACGGGGGCGCAAACTGGATCTCCAACTCGCGTAACTGCCCGGCCCTAGTCAGACTGGACAGAAAAATCACCTGGACCTGTAGATAACGACTCGGCCCCGGCGAAAGAATCGGCGTGCCGTCGAGCCAATCGGCCGCCAACTGCGAGTCGCTTTGGCCAGCGGCCAATGGGTAGGGAGCCGACCAGAAACTCCAGTTTTCCGTATCGAGGGTAGTGAAGCGTATCGACTGGTCGGCGCGTTCAAACTCCACGCGGTCCAGTGACGTCGGCTCGCCTTCGATATTGCTGGGCACCCAGTAGAGGTTCGGGTCCGGGTCGTTACCCGAGCGAGTGCGGATAATCACATTGGAATCCTCGTTGAACAGGCCGTCCCAACGGATCTTTCCCCAGGCCATCGGCGTGCTGAAATCGAGTACAGCGGTGGTATAGACGGCACGCTCGACATAGCCCTCACCGAAAATCTCGAACTCGGCTATCTCCCAGTTTTCGATCGGGTTGAGCGGGCGCACGGCGACCCACTGGAACTGTTGGCTCGGAAAACGGATATCGACGATCGCATCCAGGTTTTCGGTTTCTCTGCTCAACGTGATCAGTCGCGGGTCGTTGGGCGCGTCGACGCGGTTGCGGCTGATCGAATTGAACCAACGATTTTCGGAGGTGCTCAAATAGCAGTGGGAGGCGAAACCGTGTGAGCTATTGGCCCCTGAGACCTCAAACCAGGGCAGAAAATTCTCGGTGAAGTCCTCCTCGGCCAGGTTTTCCTTGAGCAACCGGGGCTCCCCCATGCGCTCGAGTAACTCGTCGATTTTGGGATTGGCAGTGCCCAACCGCGGATAAAAGCGAATCCGGTTAATCGGATAGTTGACCCCCAGCTCGACAATCGAATTCTGCACATACAGCCGGCTCTTGATCCCGCTATTCTCGCTGGTGCTGACATTGAAGAACGCCGCGCTATTGGGGTCGCCGTCAAACATCGGACCGACCTGCACCAATTGCGTCGAGATATTGCTGCAGTTTCCGCTGGTGGTGATGTTGTTAGAAATCCCGCGAGCGATGCGGGTGCGGGCATCCGGATGGGCCAGGTTCAGGTCCGGCGGCACAAAAAAGGGACGCATCCACCGGCCACTATCGATATCGACGATCTCGTTGAGCGTGTCTTCCCAAGTGGAATAAGAGATATTGGAGGCTATCGTCTCGGTTGCAATGGAAACGCCCGAAGCATTGAGCACGGTGTAATTACCCGGCTCAAACGACAGTGCAGTATCCCAGGCATTGCCATCCTCGCCGCCGAGTTTATATACATTGAAAGCCGATACGGGCGTGGCGGTTAGGGCCACGACGGCCACTACAAGCAAGACGCTGAGCGAAAAGCCGGAGAAAGACATACTTTGCACCTCGACTTCTAAAGGAGTAAGAACAAAATAATAATAAAGAAAATTGCCGCATTTGTGAATTTATTTGACTAATTTTAATATTGCCTTATATAAACAGAACGCTCGTGTATTGTATCTACCTTAAAAGGCAGGCGCGGACATGGTGCAACGATTGGTGCGAATCTCTACTTTGTTGAGTATTTTTTGCGGGATAATGTCGTTTAGCACCGATCTACTGGCCTTGGACACCCTGCGAGTCGGCAATAACGGCAATGTCTCCTGGGCCGGGACCCCGTTCGGCGCAGCAGTAAGCACGACTCCCCCCGAATACAAAGTCAGCCGCTTCTCCACCGAGATAGGTAATGTACCGGGCAATCTAATCGATCTTTCCAACCTCGACGCGGTCAACCCGCAAGTCCTGGTCAAAACCTTGGTCGACGCCCCGCCCGCATTGCTCGCCGGAAAGGTCGCGCTGGTCGAAGAGGCCCTACTCGAAGCGCTCTCTTCCCTGCCAGGAACGACCGCCATTACACCTTCTACCAATGAAGGGCTGTCGCTAATCCGTCTCGATTTTGCCGACAATATCCCGCTGACCGAGGCCGTGGCCCGAACCACGGCAGCCATCGACGCGATACGACCGATTCCCGCGACCAACACAGAGCCCAGCGAGGCGGCAGGCAAATTCCTGCTCCAGGACCCCGCGGGTCGACTATTAGGCGTCGACCCGATAATTTTACCCATTACGCTGAACCCAGACCACGTGGCTAAGGGAGAGAATGTCGCCTCGCGCGCCCTGGGTTGGGGCGGCCGTATTACAGCACCGGCGATCAAAGACGTAACGGCGGCCGAGTTAGAAGCTACGCTGCTCGAACTCATCGAACCGGGCGGCGCCGAAGACGCCTTCGTCCGCAAGGGGTTATTCGGCGCGCTAGGTACTTTTATTGTCCTCGACCTAGGCAGCCCCATCGGCATCAATCGCATCCGCTTCTTTCCGCGCAATACCGTGCAGAACGCCCCACAGTATCCTTTCCAAACCGATTTTATCCGCCAATTTGAACTACTAGTACACGATGGCCAGGATCTGGTTTTGGACGGCACCGGCCGTCTGGTACCGCAACTCGACGATTTCGAAGTATTGGAACGCACCACGAACAATGAAGAGGCCGTGGTCGAAGTCATACTGGACCCAGCGCAAACGGCGCGTTTCGTACGGCTAAAATCCACTTCTTCTTTTCCCTACGAAATCGACGAGTTTGAGGTCTTCGGCCAGGGTTTTATCAGCTCTAGCCGCTATATATCCCATGTCTACGACCTCGGCTCACCCGCGACCTGGGGCAACCTGGGCTGGATTGAACAAATCGTGGACCTGCGCGTATCCAATAATCTAACCGACCAGGTTGCGGCAGGCGGCGGTTGCCAGGTCAACTCGCAGATATTTATCACGGCGGACGACATTCCCGACACCTGGGGCCATTGCGGCACCGTAGCGCGTTTCACCGAGCAATTCGGCTATGGCAATGTCTGGCAATGTTTTCAGTCGGAGTGCACGGATAGCAATGGCGATGTCTCTGTGCTACCGGGCCGCCAGGAGAGCGGCAAGCCGGTAGCCTCCAAGAGACTGGCCGACGACTTCTCGCAAGTTATCGTCCGCACCCGCACCGGCACCGACCCAACCCCCGTACTCTACAAACGCAGTAATGTACAGCGCGTTTCCGACGATCAGCTCTCGACCTCACTGGTCAACGGCGACGAGCAAATAGACCGCGACGAATACCTGGACCTGGTGCCCAACTTAGAAGCGACGCCGCCGCAAGTATGGGGCAAGGGCGAAATCGAAGAGGATCTGCAAAATTGGAGTCCGTGGTCGTCGCCCCACTTAGGTGGCGAACGAGAGGGCGGCACCCCGGTTCTCTCGCCCGGGCCTAGGCGCTACATCCAATTTTCGGTGGATTTCCTCAATAGCGAGATCAACGCGACCAAAGTATTAGAACAGCTCGCGATCGAATACCTTTTGCCGCCCATCGCCGAAGAGTTGGTCGCCGAGATCTTTCCCCGCGAAGTCGATGTCTTCGAGCCAGTGGATTTCACCTATGCCGTGCGCGCCAAAATGGAGTTCGAAGGCGTCAAGGGTTTCGATACCTTTGAATTGCTGACGACCACCCGGGTTCTGAGTATCGACAAGATCGAGATCTGGGAAATCCCCGACCAGTTGGTCACCGAACAGGAACTGAACGTCGATGTAGTGACAGACTTGAACGGTCAAGCTGCAGTTCAGACAGCCGACGGGACACAACACCCCTTGCCCTATACGGTGCAATCGGAGACCGGCGAGTCCTTTACCATCCAAGCAGTCACCGAACGCAATGTGATCGTTCGCTTTCCGCAAATCACCAGACCCGAGGGCGGCGGCGAAATGCTGCTGAAGCTCAAGTTCAGCGGCCGGGTGCTCTTGTTCAGCACCCTATTCAGGGGCCAAGCCGTGCTCTCGTCGCAAACCGGCAGCATCCAGCGCATTGCCGCGGGCAATGCGGACTTCCTCGGCGCAGGCGATCTGCCCGCCTCCTCGGGTATTACCGTCTTGAGCCCCGATATCAATAAGGGCGACTTGTTCGGATCTTTCGCGGCCGTGCCGCAGCTATTCACCCCCAATGGCGACGATATCAACGAGACCACCGAAATCGGCTACGATATCCTGGCGGTAACCCGGCCGACTGATGTAACCGTGCAGGTTTTTGATTTATCTGGACGGCTAATAAGGTCGCTCTATAGCGGATCGGACTTAAGCGGGCACTTCGACGCCAGGCGGGTGCCGCAACTGGCCTGGGACGGCCGCAACCAGGCGGGTGACATCGTGCCGCCGGGTCTATATCTGGTCACTCTGACCGTCGCTGGGGATGCGCGCCAGACCCGGCGCGCCCGCACCATCGGCGTCGCCTACTGAACACATACTCAGTGCTGCGGCCCTTGCAGCTTATCGTCCCACTGCTGCTTGAGTTGCTTGAAAAGCTCGGCTGAACGCCCTTCCCTATAATACTCCGTAAAGCGGTCCAGGTATTCGACGCCTTTGATCGTGTCTCCTTGTGCCATATACAGATGGCCGACCAGGCGATTGGCCTGCTGATGCTCCGGTTGCATCGCCAGAATCGCCTGCACCTGCTCCATCGCCTCGGCCGCGCGGCGTTCGACAATATACTGGGTCGCCAGCAACAAGCGCGCATCAACAGCCTGCGGGTCCAAAGCAATGGCCTGCTCTAAATGCGCCCGTGCCATTTGCGGCTCGTCGGCGAAAAAAAGCAATCGCGCCAACCGATGGCGCACTGCTGTCTGGCTCGGATCCGCCGCCAGGATCTTCTCGTATTCGCTACGAGCGATATCCGGATGTTCTAATGTTTCATGCAACTGCCCCCACTGAAACCGCGCCTGCAGCGAATCGGGTTTTACCGCGATCAGCGCGCCATAGGCCTCCACCGCCTCTTCGAGTCGCCCCGCCTGGGTATAAGCATACCCCAGACGCCCCTGTAAATCGGCTGAATCCGCACCCGGTGCAGTCAGCAAGCGACGGTATTCACCTATCGCCTCTGGATAGCGCCGGGTCTGCAGATAGACATTGCCCAGGGCCAAGCGCGCCCGTTCAACATCGGGAAAACGGCGAATAAAATCGCGGTAGACGGCGATTGCCCGGCCATACTCGCCGCGCCGGGCGTATTGCGATGCCAGGTTAAAACGAGCCCACTTGATATCGGGGTCCAGTTCCAGGGCTTTGTGGTAAGCGGTAATGGCGTTAATTGGCAGTCCTTTTTTTTCGTAGACATACCCCAATCGATAGTGGGTCTGCGCGTCACCGTCCATATCCATTGCCCCCACCCCCCAATTGCAGACCACGAGTAAAACCAGCACCGCGCTGCACCCCGCGAGCAAGTCGCCATATGCCCGTTGCCGCCACAGCCGGTAGAGTTCCCAGCCACCATAAGCGGCGAAGAGCAAGAGCAGCGCAACCACCGGCAAACGGTATCTGGCACTAATAAAAAAAGTGACCACAGACAGCATATAGGTTGCCGCGAACAACCCGAGTAGCAAAAACTCAGGACGACGCAGCATACCACGACGCCAGCCCAGAGCGAAACCCGTCAACGCCAAGGGTGCCAAGAGACCGAAGGGAAAGGCCAGGCCGTATTTCCACAACAAGATCTGCAACAAGGAAGAATATTGGCGGGCGAAATAAAGCTCCTGGTTGCGGCCGATCTCGTCGCCGTTCCAGAATAAATACAACTTGTAGAACTGTAATTTCAGGAAGGCCGCGGGCTGGTTGCGAATAAAGTCCCAGGATTGCGCGAAGAAAAAGCGGGATTGCGCCGAGGGTTTCGTCACGCCGGCCTCGACGCGCGGTCGACTGGTCAGATCCAGCCAGGCCGGTCCCGGCTGGATCGCCACAGTCTCGTGATACTGGGCATTGTTGCCGATATAAAAGTTGAGACCGGCATTCGACGAAACCAATACCAGATCGTCGCCCACCAGATAATTGCGCAGGGTAACTGGCGCGACGGCCAAGACCACGCCCAATAACAACACTGCCGGGCGCAGCAACCGCTGGCGCGCGGGCAAGTCTCGACACAGATACAAAAGCCAGCCGGCAGCCACGGGCGCGAACAATAGGATATTGGCGACGCACAAGGCCGAAAGCCCCAATAGCAACCCGGGCAAGAACAGCCGCCGCACCGGTCCCTCAACCGCCCATAAGAGACCCAGCAACACCAACAGATTTAATAGAATCGCCAGAGCCGGAGGGAGAAACTCCCCTGCGAAGAAAATAAAGGGCCCGTAAAAAACAGCCAAGCACGCCGCGCACCACGCAACGGTAGAAGAAAACACCCGCCGGCCGAGCCAATAGATCAGCAGGCAGGTCGTCGCCCCCAGCGCCGCCTGCACCAGTCGCGGCAAGGTAAAACCAGGTTCAACAAGAGCAAAGAGCACGCCGAGGAAATGCGGATAGAGCGGGGGTTGCCAGAAGGGCTGGCCGTCCCCACCCCAATGTCCCAAGGCCATCGCCGTAGCCGCCTGCACATAAGTCTTGGCGTCGACCAGGGGAAAATCGTAAAAGGGGCTCTGCTGGCTCTGGACGACATAGAGCAGACGCGCAGCAAAGGCGGCGGCCCAGACGGACGCGAGTTTTGTTATCTGGCCCATCGACGCAAATCAGTTGCCCAGCCCGGCGTAGACGGTGATAAACCCTTCGGTCACAGTACGCGTTTTGATGTCCGGATCCTTGAAATCGCGCGCATCGAACTTCAACCCGACCTGGGTCGTCAAGACATAACCCTGGTATTCAGCCACATTCGTCACTTGGGTGGCCGTAATAAAAGACTGGAAGTTGTTGATCTTGTCGTTCAAATCCTTAAACAACACATATTCGACGCCGGCCGATACCGTGGTCCGGCGCAAAATCGGCCGTTCAATGATGGTGCCGAAAATCTCGGTCAATTCTTCGCGGTAGTCACCGCTAAACAGATCGTAGGTCTGACGGCGGTACTCGCTTTTCCAACGCGGTAATACGCGTATCTTGGACAACTCAATTAGATAATCGGCCTTGTTGAGGATGCCGAAGAAAAATTCTTCCTCGCCGAGACCGAATTCGGCCCGTTCGGCACTATCGAGACGTTGGTTCCACAAATCGTATTTAAGCGAATTTTTGATGGTCAAGGCTTCGAGCGGCGAATAGGTATGACCAACATAAAGGGAGTTATAGAGCGCGTCGCGCCCCAATAGCGGGTCGATCACCTCGACGTTGCGCGAGTCGCGCAACGTATTGCGGCTGTCCCACTGCAACAGGTCATCGGGAATATTGTCCTTGACGCTCTTGAGCACCTCCAGGACCTTGAGCCGCCCCCAAGTCGGGTGGTCGGCATCGACGGTGATCAAACCGTAGGTGGCGTTGTTGCGCTGGTTCGAGGTGATCCGGTCCTCGCGCATATGACCGGCGGTCAGGCGGATTTCCGGGGTCAGGTTCGCGCCCCCATATATATTGAAACCCTGGCGGTCGCGCTTGTAGGGGAAGTCCGGTTGGTTGTCGTTTTCGAAGCGGTCCACCCAACCGTTGTTGTTGGCGTCGATGCCGTAGAGAAACTCCGGCCGGTCGACGTGCTGGCGCAAGAAGGGTTCCTCGTAATCGGGAATAATATTGATGACGCTGCCATTATCGTTCTGGTTGAAGTCGGGAATAAAATCGTTGTTCTCGTCCCAACCCGGGAAGACCGCCCGATCAACCGATAGCGCGTCGTTGCGGCCCCAATCGGGGATCCGGTCCTGGTCGTCGTTGTCTTCAACGAATTCGACCAGGAAACGCTCATTCCTACCCGGGTTGTGGTCTTCGTAATAACCCGAATTATAGTCGATAAAGCCGTCCTGCTCGCTGATATAGGTGGATGTGGCGTAGTCGGGATCCATATGAAACGCCTCGCCGAAAAAGAAATAGGGATCGGCGCGCTTCCACAGGTTGAGCATCCAGGCGTCGGACGATGGCTGGTTAGATATACCCGACGAGGTGCTGTGGTCGGTATTGCCCTGGTCGGTACTCGGATAGGGGTATTTGCGGTAATTGCGGCTATTATCCCACTCGCCGTAGAGGTGAAAGCCCTTAACGTCCTCCAACGCGAGCGTGAACCCGAAAATCTGCGTGGCGGTCGGCAGCCCGTATTCGAACGAGACGACGCTGAGGTTGGTATTGTCCTTGACATTGCCTTCGGCCCGGGTGACCAACAAGAAAATTGGGTCGTTATTGCGCCCCGTCTGACGGTTGGAAGTCGACTGCACTTTATAGTCGTTGCCGAGCACTATATCAAATTCGACTTTGCGGATCTGCGATTTGTCCTGCGAGGCGACCAACAAGAAATCAGCGCTATTAAAGTCGTAGCGCAGACGGATCTGCTCGTTGCCATCGGCTGAGATAAAACCCTCCTGTGGGAACCCGCCTTCGATCACCGGTTCGAAACCGACCTCTTTGCCGCGGTCGACGCTGCCGTCGAGGTAGGTGATGATGATATCCGAACCGGCCGGGAAAAATGCCGCGCCGCCTTCGCCGTCGCCCGGTGAGTCATCGCTGAGCAAAAGTTCGATCCAGGAGACGGCTTCATTTTTTTGGTCCACGGTCAACTCGCCCGCAAGGGGGTTGCCGCCGAAACCGTCGGTGAGGGTGTTCGATTGGTGGGAGTTGACGAAATTGAAACCCAAGGTGGTGAAATCCCCGACCTGGATCGTAGTACGCCCGCCCATCAGCGTGGTGTTGTTGGTGCGGTTGATGCCCTCGAGATTGGTTTGGTCGCCACCCGATTCGCTCAAACGCGAATATAGGAAGGTGAGCATGTATTTATCGGTGGCCAGGTCGAATTGGACCCCGTCAAAATCCGGTTTGGAGAATGTCATCGGCGTCAGGGTCGTGCGCAGGCCGTTGCCGATCGTCAGGGCGTAATAGTATTCGCCGACCGAGTCGGAGGCCACCAACAGACTATTGAACCAGTTATTGAAACGACTGTCCTTGAATAGCTCGTTGCCGCGCTGCAGCGGTTGGCTCTGACTATTGTTGAAGATCAGCCAACCGCGATTGACGAAGTTGCCGAAGAAGTCGTAGAAATAACTCCCCTCCAACACCGTATCGACATAGCGCTGATAAGGCCTGCGGGCGTAATTCGAGTATTCCCATTGACGCCAGCGGTATTCGTTGAAGAGCTCCTGCGGGATATACCATTTTTTTACGGCCGGATCAATTGCGTCAAAAAGGACGCCGGCTCCCTGGGGTTCGAATGTAGTCCTACCGCCTCGCTGGACGCCAAGCCGGTTGCCGTATTCTTGGGTACTGGCCGCGCCGGCCAAAAGCCAAAGCAAAGACAGAGCGAATAAAGGCGTTTGCATAACCGGACTCCCTCCCTATACAAAAAATGAGGCGATGGGCTGGTCCGCCCATCGCCTCGAAACCGAATATCTAGTAAGCGATCCTAGTCAGCAATCAAAGATCGCGTTAGCCAGAGTTTTAGTACTTGAACTCGGTCTTAATGCGGCCCCAGCTATTGGACTCGACAGCCGTGGGCTGGTCACCCCAAGCGATTGAATCGTCTAACTCGCTCATAACCATGTCGTTATCCGCGCGGCAGCAGCCATTGGGTGAAACCGACCAGAAACCCTGGTAGTCTTCAAGCGCAGCACCACCGGGCGTATCGAAATCGCCGAAGGTCCAGCTAATGGCGATGACCTGGCCCTCTTCAAGATCAGTCTCTTCGGCCGCGGCCCGATCGCCATCATCGGGAATAAAGTCGAAGGGGCGGATCCACGCTTCGTAAAAATAAGTGCTCTCGCCAAACTCTTCACCGGAGAAGGTATAGGCCATGCTCCACGCGTCGTTATTGGCGGGATCGACGACCCAATCAAAGGGAGGATTGTAGCCACCCCATGCGCCAGCGGTGGGCGGCATCGAGAAGTTGTAACCGATTTTGATAATACCTTCCTGGCCCGGTGCGTAACCCCCACCGCCCTCAATCTCGGGATGTGTCGGGGAAATATAAATTTCCCAGGCGTCATCCGCCCACCAGGCATTGGGAGTTTCAGCATCGCGACTATGCACGTTGTCGAACACCTCAGCCATCAAATAGATCAGGTTGGTATTGTCGTTCCAACCGACAACCTGACGCACACTCAAATCGCTGACATCAATCTCGCCGCGCAACTTGCTGTAGACGGAGTCGGAGTAGCGATCATTGCCGACTTCATAAGGCACCTGCGGAACGACGCCCCAATCGGCGTGATTGCCGTCGATAACCGGAATATTGGCATCGGGAAACTGCACGGCAAAAAAGAACTCGCCCGGAGGAAAGTGAGCCAAGGCTGGTAAGGCCATGGCAACGGTAAGAACTGCACCTAAAAGTATTTTACGCATCTTCTACGATCTCCTTTTGAGAGATAATGTGAAAAACACGAACGAGAAGCGCACGAAAACGACGATCTTAAAGCTATACACTCACCAAATAATGCTGTATCCAAGATTTGACAACCCCATCAAAGCAAACGAAAACAAAAGTAAAAATCAAGTGTTTTCTTGCTTTTTTGAGTTTCTTCTATCTATTTTTCAAATAATAAGACAAGTCAAATAATATCAATATCTTAGTGAATAAATAAGCCTGATAATAATTAACATTTATAATATTCCACCTAATAAAGAGACACCGTTTGACAATTAGCACATACAACAACACTTTACCGAGAAATCTGCTGTAATAATCGACGAATGCGCTCACTTTCCTGGTGGTTCGGCTGCAAATGCAGCAAAGTCGTCCAAGCGCTGGCCATCTCTTGATAACGCTGCTGAGCATAATACACTTCGCCCAGACGGTAATAAGCCTTTGACGCATTGCCATCTAAGCCTATAAGCATGGTGTATTGTGCAATAGCCGCCTCCGGGCGATCGATGCGTTCATATGCTCGACCGAGATTGTAGTAGGTTTTAAGATGGCCCGGTTGCAAACTGAGCACCGATAGATAATGCCCTATCGCCTGCTCGTAACGGCGGGTCTTCTGATAGGTCAGCCCTAGATTAAAGTGGCATTCAACATGGTTTGGATATACGCTCAGTGCAGTTTTGAACAAAGTGACCGCCTCGTCGTAGCGCCGTGACTGACTATACAACATCCCGAGATTAAAGAGCGCCCGCAAACGCGTCGGCTGGATGGCGACGGCCTGTTGATAATGGTGTATGGCTTGTGTGTATTGCCCTTGTTGGTAGTAGGCAAAACCTAAATTGTCGTGGGCGCGAGCATTTTCGGGATAGTGCTGCAACACCGCTGAGAACAAGCTAAAATCGCTATGCCAATCCCGATTGCGGGAGACGGTGCCGACGGCAAACATTACGACAACGCATAATATCACGGCCCAAGCACCACGCCGCGTCGCCCATTTGGCGCCTTGCCATCCGCCCCAGCCCGCCATCAGCGACAGCGGAATCATCGCCAAATGCAAATAGCGCTCGGCCATACCACTAGGTGCCAAAACAAATAGGTTGCTCACCGGCAACAAGCATATCCAGAAGAACAGGCTGTTAAAGCCGAACAAGCGCGACCGCGTATACCACGGCAGGATGACGAACACCGCGATGCTGAGCACGCCGACTGCAAACCACGGGTCCACTAATGAGCTAACAGGAGGAATCGACGCATAGGAATAATCGGCCGACAGGTGCCGCGGCACGACGAGCAACAGAAGATACCGCGGCAAGATCGCGACAATCGTGCCGATCCGTTGCCAGGTGTCGAGGTCCGCGAGAAAATTCGTCGAAGCCGGTCCGGCGGGAGCCCACGAATCCGCTAAGGCGAGCCAACGCAAAACCAGCGCAACGAGTAACACCGCGCCATAACCGCAATTGCGCTTGATCCAGGTCCATAAAAAGACGGTCCGACTATCTTCAGGTCGCTCCAGATACCAGGTGTGCAAAAAAAGCACCGCCGGCAAGACCACGGCCGTTTCCTTAGACAGAATGGCGGCACCGTACAAGATCCAAGCTGTGATACGCCAGCGCCACAAGCCGCGCCGGTGGGCCAAAAAAGCACAGAGGAAAAACAAGGTCGCCAGCAGATCGCCACGGGCCGAAACCCAGGCCACTACCTCGGTCTGAATCGGATGGCTCACATACAATAAGGCAGTCCACAACGCCGCCTGGTCCTGGCCGAGCAGATCTCTGGCGAGCATATATAGCAGCACGCCATTGATCGAGTGCAAAACGAGATTGCTCAGATGGTAACCTAGGGGATTTTCCTGGTAGAGAGAGAAATCAAGGCCCAACGAAAGCAAAGTGAGGGGCCGGTAGATATCCAAGCCCAGCCAGTTGGTACGCAATAAATCACCGATGGCCGGGTTCCTGACCAGCGCGCTGGTCAGATAAGCAGAGTCATCAAAAACAAAACCATTGCCCAAAGTATTGGCATAACATATCAGCCCGAGCAAGGCGATATGCAGGTGAGACGGTATGGTAGCCAACAAGCGTACGATAAACCCCATAAGGGCGAATTTCCTTGAGTGAGCCTAATATTTATGTATCTTTAGCCGTATGTCGGGCTCGGGAGCCCGAGCGCAATGTAGTCATCGACACCGGAGCGGAAAACCCCAGGGAGCAGGTTTTGCGGCGAAGAAATAATAGTGTAGATATGGGTATGGGGCGATACTTAGCGATGTGGGCAGCGCTGGCCCTAGCGACTGCATGCGGCCAGAACCGGGAACAACAAGCAACGCAGGAACCGGTCGCGCAAGTAGGCGATGTGCAGATCACTGGCGAGCAATTGCGTCGTTTTGCGTTAGATGTCCTTCCTGGATTGCGTCCGGCCAAACAAGGCCAAGCCGCGCGGCAGGACTATCTGCAAACCCTGATCGACCGCCAGTTGATGCTGCGCGCCGCGCGCGATATGAAACTTGCAAAAGAGCCGGCGATACGGGTTAAGGGCCTGCTCCAGCGGCGCGAGTATCTCGCCAACCTGTACCGTCAACGCGATCTGCACCCCCGCGCACAGATCGACGACGCCGATATCGAACGTTTTTTTTATGAGCAAGGTCTAGATCGCGAACGCCAAGTAACCGCTATCATGGTGAGCACCGAGGCCGAAGCGCAAAAGGTTCGCCAGCAACTAGTCGCCGGCGCTTCGTTCGCGGAAATGGCCGCGCAGCACACGCTGGACCCGCGCGTTGCTGAACGAGGCGGTAAACTTGGGTATATGAATCGCTCCATGGCCCGCAGCATAGGAATCCCCAACCAAGTATTCGACGACCAGCAGAGCAATGCCATTTCCGCTCCATTGCCCATCGGTCCACGTTTTCACCTAGTGCGTTTTATCGATGAACGCCGGGCCGAGGTGAGCAGCCAACGCGAATTTCTCGCCAAAGGCCTGGTCAAAGCCGAAAAAATAAAAATAGAACAACAACAAGTAGAACTATTCGCCTACGAACTGAACTGGCAGTTGACAGCACGGGGTCTGGCCAATGTCAGATCGCTGGCCAAAGCCCAGACCGAGGCCGATCGCCAGCACCCCGCCGCAAATGCAGCGCTATTCACTTATGACGGCGGCCAAGTCCCCGTCGATGAGTATCTCGAAGTAGTGAAAAAACACCAGGTCACCAATCCCGCAGCTCTGCAAGACAGCGCCGCCATTGCAGCCTTCGCCCGCCGCACGATCCTGCCCGAACTGATGTTGGCGGAGGCCGCACAGAAAGCCGAGTACCACCAGCAACCGAAGGCCGCCAGATGGTTGGCCGGCGCCGCCGAGGAATTATTGGTCAAGGCCATCTACCAACGGCAAGTCGGCGATAAGGTGGCTGTCAGCGAAGCGGAAATCGACAGTTATATCGCAGCGCACCCCGATCGTTTTATGATCCCCGAGTCCATTTGTTTCGACGAGCTTATCGCGCACGACAAACAAGAGGCGCAACAACTCAAAGAGCATTTGACGGGGGAAGAAGAATGGGTGACGCTGGCCGAAAACCGGAATTTAGAGATCAGACCGCGGGGTGAAAACGGGTTGGTATGTATGCACAGTTATAATAGCATCCCCTACCCCGACCTTTGGCAAGCGCTGCAGCAAGCGAAAATCGGCAGCGTAGAAGGGCCAGTGCAAACCCGCGAGGGATTCGCTCTCTTCAAGGTCGCCAGCAAAAGGCCGGCACAACCTGAACCGACTCAACAAGCCCAACAAAGGGCGCAGGCGATGTTGTTACAACAAGCCGAGCAACGTCGATTCGACCAATGGTTAGCAAAGCTGCATATGCAGTATAGAGACGAGGTCAAAATTGACGAAGAGCAACTTACCGCGGCGTTGCCCGAGGCTTTATTAGCCAGTCTAGTCCGAGAAACACAAGACAATTAACGCGGGGCTTATCGTCCAGCCCAAGGATAAGAGCGATGATGACTAGACGCCCCGTAAACCAGTATACCGGCTTACTGTTCTTCCTCATCACAGTAAGCCTTAGCGCACCGCAGGCGGGCGCGCAAGAGGGCTTTGCGCTCACCGGCGACGGACTGGTTGTCGATCTAGCGGCGCAGTGGGAACAGTGGAGGCGGCCCAAACACGCGGTACGCATCGACCCTATAACTCATATCGTCACACCGCGACGCATATCCCGGGAAACCAACGCCATCCTCGACATCGACGGCTTCCAGACGTTGATCGGCAACAAGAAGGCCTACGACAAACTGGTCAAGGACTTGAATCGGGCCGACCGCCCCATACCGCTCAATATCCGCACCGCGCCGGCGACAGTCGCTGGCGTGCCGATTCTCCATCTGAAAGCGAGCGAAAAAAATAATATCGAAGTCGGCGACCCGATTATCTGGTTCTATTTCCACGGCGGCATTCGCCAAGCCGGCACCAGTGTCGCAACCGCATCCGCCACCATCGACGGCGATCCCACCACGTATTGGGAACCCAGCACCCTGGTCACCAAGGCCGACTACAACGATCTGACGCCGGCAGTAAAAGGCCCGACCTATTTCTACTCGCTCAATACGGACGGCGAAGACAAACGGGTCGACAAAGCCACTTACGACGCGGCATCCAACAGGGACCGCCGTGTCGAATACCACAGCCATTCGCTGGACAATTGGACGCTCGACATCGACCTCGGCCGTTTAGTCCCGGTTGCCAAGGTGGTCCTTCGTTTTTTGCCCAGCAGTGAGGGTGAACCCTTTCGTCAAGTGCGCCTGCTCGGCACCCCCTCGGATCTGCGCGGCGCGGCCCTATCGCTAATAGACCGCACCATCGCCCCGGTCGAAAACAGCACTGTGGTGGAATTCAACCTGGACCCCGACGACAAAGGTGTCTTCGAGCAACTGCACAACCTGCGCATCGCAATTACCGACAGCAAGTTCGATAAATTCAAGGTCATTACGGCCGCCGAGTTCGAAGCGCTGCCGCCCGGAGAACAGGGCGGTATTGACTACCACATCGTCAACGCCGCCGGCAGCGAGACCAAGGTCGCGCGAGAAATCTACGATGAGGTCAGCCCCGAACGCCGTGGCCGGCTACTCTATTATAGCCGCGAACGCCCCCGTTTAGCCGAAGTCGAAGTCTGGACCCAGGGCGACAATATCGCCCTCGAAATCATCAACGGCGGCGGCAGCGTCGAACTGACCGGCACCTTCGGCGGTCTGCCCGGGTTTGACGGTCGCTTCGAGAGCAAGTTCCTGCAATTCATCTGGTCACCCGATCCGCGTTTTGAGGACCGCGGCATTATGATCCTGGACCTCGGCGCCCGATTCTGGCTCGACTACTTTCGCATGGTCGGCGAGATTAGCGGGATCGACGAGATGGTGATCCGCATCTCGGACGGCACGCGCGACTCCAATGGCAGCCTCAAATGGCGCGAAATGCATCGCCAGACCGGCGGCACTGTCGAGAGCCCCTTCGAAAAACCCGAGCAGGTGCGTTACCTGACCAGCCAGATTTTCACCAGCCAAGGCGGCCGCGCCGGCGGCTACAACACCGGCGATAATATCCGCGAGGTCCAACTATTCGGCGAAGGTCATCCGTCCGAAGTTACCCTCACCTCCCCGATGATAGAGTTGCCGGGTTCGGTTATCCTCGGCCGCATAACATGGGAGGCGAACCTGCCCGACGAGGAGATCGTAGATCTGCAAATCCGCACCCGCACTGGCGACCGACTAGTCGAAGTCGTCGAATTCTACGGCAGTGGCGGCGAGACCAAAACCGAAGCCGATTACAACAACCTTCCCACCAGCTTTCAAGGGCCGATCGTCAACCGTCTGATACCCGGCGGCGGTTGGAGCAGTTGGAGCCAGCGCTATACCCGTTCGGGCCAACTGGTCTCCTCGCCCAGCCCGCGGCGCTTCCTGCAGATTCAGGCCAGATTATTATCCACCTCGCCCGAGCTGGCCGCCAGCCTGCGCTCGATCAATGTCGAGTTCCTGCCGCCGGTCGCCCGCCAAACCATTGCCGAGATCTGGCCAAATGATGTCACCGCCAGGGAAGACCACGAATTCGAGTTCTATCTCAATCCGACCTTTGTCGAACGCCAACCCGGCGGCCAAATCAGCCAGCGCTTTGACGAAATTCTGCTCGACGCCACCCCGATAGAAACCATCAAACTGCTCGACGTTTCGCTCGGCCGAGAAGAGGATTTCACTACCGGCGAGAACCGACAATTCTCCGAGCAGGGCCAATCCCGCGACCCCGCCACTGGCGCGATAACCCCCTGGTTTACCAACGCGGACGGCCAGCGCTACCAAGCCCTAATCAACCCCGACAGCGGCGATTCACTGAAGGTCTTTCCCGCCGCAACCGGGACCGGCCTACTATTGCACCTACCGCAAAAGATCGCCCTGCAGCCGCAGGGCGAAGATACGCGCCTCTATTACCGGGTCATAGAGCAAGACGGTGAAGAAGTCCCCGTCGACAACGACGGCCGGATCCTCAACGAACTCACTTACCTCGGGCTACCGCTCGAAGAACAGGGGAATATTCTCTATTTCGCCATCCGGGGCCGCGACGCCGACGGCAAAGTGATCCAGGAGGCCATAAAGAAATTCGCCTATCTGAGCCTAGCCGACTCGCTGCAAGGCGAGACCCGCTACTTCCGTAAATTAGTCGGCAAAGGCGGAGAGTTTCCCTTTGATGACGAGGGCAACGCATTGACCGAAGCCGCTTACAATGCCCTATCCCCAACCCGGCAGGGGGCCATCGTCGCCGCCGGCGAGTTGGTGCGGGTGCGCTTTAGAGCCTCAATCTTGCTCAACGGCACCACCGTAGACGCGTCGATTCGCGACTCGGCCTTCCCCGAGACCTGGCAGCAGGTTGACCCCGGCGACGCCACCGACCTGAGACCAGGTGCCGCCTTGAGCATTGCCGTACCTTTTTCGCCCCGCGTGGTGCAAGAAGTCGAAATCTCACCGAACCCATTTACGCCCAACGGCGACGGCATCAACGACGGGACCAGTATTCGCTTTGCCTTGGGCAACCTAAATACCACGCGCGACATCCGGATCGACATTTTCGACCTTGCAGGGCTCCGGATCTGGAGCAGCAGCCTACAGGGTTTCGGACAGCAGGAATTCGCCTGGGACGGTCGGGCCGACGACGGACGAACCGTCGCCCCAGGGGTCTACGTGTGCAAAATCGATGCCGAGGTAGACGCCGAAACGGCGTCTAATACCAGCGAGGTACATCTGATCTCGGTGGCCTACTAAGCAACCGTATCATGTCACATCCAGCACGCCGAATTCTACTCAACTTCCTGGCGCTATTGCTGAGCCTCGGCGCAATCGGCGGCGCAGAGACCCTGCTGCGCCTTTTCGATATCGGCCCGTCAAACCGACTCTTCCTGCCCACCCGAGACCACAGGGAACTGACCTACGCGATCAATCCGCTAGCCGCCCACCGCTTTTTCCAACCCCAGTATTTGCGGCATGTGCCCTTCGACGCCCGGTTCCCGGCAGACAAAGCCCCGGATACAGTGCGGATCTTCGCTCTCGGGGCTTCCACCTTGGTCGGTTTCCCCAATCCCCCCGAGACCGCATTCCCGCATTTTCTCGAGCGCATGCTCGCCGACGCATACCCCGACAAGCGCTTCGAGATCATCAATTGCGGCATAACCGCGATCAATACCTTCTGTCTATTGGATTTTGCTGAAGAGGTCCTCTCCTACCAACCCGATTTATTGCTGATCTACGCTGGGCACAACGAATTCGTCGGCCCCTACGGGGCGACGACGCCCTTCGTGTATTTTGGCGATAATCGCACCATGGTCCGGGGCCTGATGCACTTGCAATCGTCGCGATTATACGGCGTCTTGCGCGATATCATCAGACGCGTCTTGCCCGAACCGCCGCAGGGGCGTTTCGGACTGCACTTAGTAACCCGCCAAGTCGACATCCTCGACGATGCCTATCGCGCCGCAGGCGATAATTATCGCCGCAATCTGGAAACAATCATCGCCGCAGCCGCCGACCGCGATGTCCCAGTCATGTTATCAACGCTGGTATCCAACCTCAAGGATTTCCATCCCCTGCGTTCGGCCTGCTCCGAACTGGGAGGACTCTCGACCGCCAACCTCGCACTACGGGGTGAACAAAGCATCAAGGACAAGCTCGGGCAATCTCCCTATTGCGCCGCCTTGCATTTCGAACTCGGCCGATATTACTACGAGCGGCGCCAATCCACCCAGGCGCAACAGGCCTTTGTCCGGGCGCGCGACATGGACCGCCTGCCCTTTCGCGCACCGACTTTTTTCAACCAGATTCTGCACCAACTGACCGACGACAAGGATCGGGTCATCCTCAGCGACACCGAAGCCGCCTTCAGGGCGGCCTCGCCCCAGGGCATCATCGGCAGCGAACTGATCACCGAGCATCTACACCCCACCGTCTACGGGCACTATCTGATTGCCCGCACCATGGTCGAGACGCTGGCCCCCGAAGACGCCAGCCGCCACTGGGGCCAAGCCGAGTTGGCACGGCTGCGGCCCTACGACGAATACACCCGCCAAATCGGTTATACGCTCGCGCAACAGGTCGACCGCCGCAACGCGCTGATCCTCATGCTCAAGCAAATGCCCTACCAACAGCTGCCGCCGATGCTGTACCGACAGATCACCGGCCTTATCAGCCATCAAATCCGCGACATCCCGCACCTGTCATCGGCTGAGATCGCCGTGTTCCGCAGCAAGGGGGGAGACCGTTTCCTGCGACAAATGCTGGAATTTGCGACGCCGGGCGAAAGAGCCGCGCTGCACGAACAGCTCGACGCCCTCTTTATGTCGTCTTAAATAGCGAACCCCGGTGACCGGGAATGCACGAGCATGACCGTTGCAGCCGGAATAGCCCGACATAGCTGAAACGATGATTGACAGCCGCCGGGCCCGGCGGTACCCTATGCCCGTACCAGCGGTCAAATCCACGTCGAGAAGCCAGGTAGTTTTGCGCGAAAATCCACCAACTCCGCAGCAACCGGGCCTGCGCGCCCTTCTCATCGGCACCGTCGGCGCCTTTGCAATCGGCACCGTTATCCCCTACTGCAATATGGTGCTGCACGGCTCCAGGATCGCCTCGTACTTCAACCCCCCCGCCGCCATTATTCTATTCTTCTTTTTGGTCTTCGTCGGCAATACCCTTATCGGCCTGCTGCGCCGTTCATGGATGCTCAGCCGGGCCGAGTTGGCGCTTATCTACATCATGTGGATCGTCGCCACCTCCATTCCCGAATGGGGCCTCACCGCCTTTCTCCTGCCCGATATCACCAGTGTCATCTACTACGCCACACCCGAAAACAACTGGGCCGACCTGCTGCAGCCCCTCATCCCCGATTGGATGATCCCGCACTACGACTTCAACCAGATCAAAAATTTCTACGAAGGCGCACCCAAAGGACAGGGCATCCCATGGGCGCTGTGGCTGCCCCCTTTGGCATTCTGGGTGCCCTTCGTGCTGGCCCTCTACCTAGCGATGATCTCGATCATGGTTGTTTTGCGCAAACAGTGGATCGAAAACGAGCGCCTGGTCTTCCCGCTGGTGCAGCTGCCGATCGCCATGCTGCAGGAGGAAGAGGGGGACGTTCGCCCCGGACTGCTCAACGCCTTTTTCAAAAACCCGCTGATGTGGGTCGGTTTCGCGGTGCCCGCCATTATACAAAGCATCAACGGTCTCAATTTCTACTTCCCCTACTTCGCCCGCATCAGCCTCGACAGTTCGATTCCGCTCTTCCGCGATACCATCACCATTCCGCTCAGGCTGAGCTTCCAGATGCTGGGCTTCAGCTATTTCGTCAATCGCGATGTCGCCTTCGGGCTGTGTTTTTTTTATCTGCTCAACACCTTACAACAGGGACTCTTCAATGTGCTCGGGGTTCAGAAAATCGACCCCGTATTGGGCGCCTACAGCACCTATACCGGTTCGATCATCGTGCACCAGGGTTTCGGCGCCGTCATTACACTGGTCCTCTACGGTCTATGGAACGCCCGCGGCCACTTGCGCGACGTCTGCCGCAAGGCCTTCACCGGCACGCCCGCGGTCGACGACTCCGACGAAATCCTCTCCTACCGGGCGGCGCTGCTGATCCTCAGCGGCAGTTTGACTTTTATGGGGGTCTGGATCTGGCAATCGGGCCTGCCCGCCTGGATCACCCCCATCTATCTGTTTTTCGCCTTCGTCCTCTTCATCGGCATCACCCGCGTCGTCGCCGAAGGGGGGCTGGCCTTTATTTTCGCGCCGATGATCGCCTCCGACTTCATTGCCGCTGGCTTCGGCACCCGCACCCTCGGCTCCTCCGGCGTCATGGCCCTGGCCTTTACCTATATATGGGCCAGCGATATTCTCACTTTCGTCATGGCCTCCTGCGCCAATGGCCTAAAGCTCGCCGAAGAAACCATAAAAAAAGGCCGCCGCATCGTCTTCTGGGCTATGCTATTGGCCATTCTCGTCACTCTGTTCAGCTCGATCTGGTCGATCCTCGATTTGGCCTACCGCTACGGCGGCATCAATACCGATGGCTTCTTCTTTGACGGGGCCGCGCGCTATCCCTTCGACAACGCCGCCGCCCGGATTCAGTCCCTCGACGGACCGCATTGGGAGAATTGGGGGTATACCGCCATCGGCGCCGGCATTATGGGACTGTTGATGATGGCCCGCCAACACCTCTTTTGGTGGCCCTTACACCCCTTGGGTTTTCCGATCAGTGCCGTCTTCGGCACCATGTTCTTCAGCGTCTTTCTCGCCTGGCTGTGCAAAAGCCTCGTCCTGCGCTACGGGGGACCGACACTCTACCTGCGCACCCGCCCTTTCTTTATGGGGTTAATCCTCGGGCAGTTCGTCACCGCCGGCATCTGGTACGCTATCGACCACTTCGCCGGCGGCAGCGGCAATACCGTGATGACTTGGTAAGCTGCCCATCCGTTTCTAAGCTAGATACGGGCGAGACGCTTATGGGCTAAGCTTGTCTAAGTGCAAAACTCGCTTACTCCGGCCCCGACATCTACACAAGAGCCGCGCACTCCCCTGCGGAACGCGGGTCGCGTTATCCCATTGAATATGGACTCATTGCAATCCATCCTCGCGCGCCTGACCGCGCTACGCCACCGCGCCTTGGGCCTGACCTTGGGCGCTGGAGCTGTTCTGGCTTTAGCTACGGGTTTAGGGCTGGCGTTGTTGTGGGTCGCCTGCGAGGCGCTGCTATTCCTCTCGCCCGCTTGGCGTCTGACCGGCGGCGTCTTTGTCCTGTTCGCTGCCGGGACGGTGTCGGCCCTTTTCCTCAGACGCACCTTGCCCGTCGTCTTGTCGCAGCACCGTTTTGCCCTCTTCGTCGAAAAACGCTATCCACAACTCGGGCAACGGTTGATCAGCGCGCTAGAGCTTTGCGCCGCCGAGGGCTCCGTGCAACAGTCACCCGAACTACTCGCCGCCGCGACGCAACGAGCCGCCGAACTACTGCGGGAAACCACTGCGGGCCAAATCCTCGACCACCGCCCCCTCGTCGTCCACCTGCGCCTGCTCGGCGTGGCCACTGCCCTGACCTGCGTTTGTTTCGCGCTATTCTACGACGATCTCGCCGTCGCCGCCGGGCGTTGCGCCCATCCCCTTACCGCCTACGAGCAACCGCCGCGCACCCTGATCGAAATACGCCCCGGCGATCTCGAAGTGGTCAAGGGCGAAAACGCGACACTGCATATATACTTCGCCGCGCACAAGCCGCGTCTGGCCCGCATAATGCGCCGCCCGAACCCCGACGCGCCTTGGCAGGACCAGACCCTCATCGTCGAACGCGCCGACTCGATACGCCACACTTTCCGCCAAGTACAGCGCCCTTTCCACTATGCTATCGCCGCCGACGACGGCCGATCGGCCGAATATCAGGTCCACGTAATCGACCCGCCCGCCGTCGAACGCTTGCGCTTGCACTATGAGTATCCGGCCTATAGCCGGCTGTCGGCCCGCATCGAAGAGGAAAGCGGCGATATACAATGCCTGGCCGGGACCCAGGTCGATATCGAGATTTTCGCTAATAAAGAGTTGGCTGATGCGATCTTGGTACTCGACGATACCTTGAGCGTCCCGGCCCGCGTCGACGGCCAGACCGCGCGCGTCTCCTTTGAGATCCGGCATTCGGGCTATTATCAGCTAGCCCTGACCGATCGCAAGGGCGTGCGCAACCGCGACCCGATCCGCTACGCAATTCGGGTGAGCGAGGACATGCCGCCGGAGATAACTATCGTCGACCCCGGCCGCGACATGGATCTGCCCGAGTCGCTCAATATCCTGCTCAAGGCCGAAGCCATCGACGACTTTTCAATCGAGCGGATCGTCCTAGTCCACCGAACCAACGACGGTCCGCAAAGGCGCAGCGAATTGCACGCGCGCCCCGACCGCGAAATCCTGATCAACCATGTCTGGGACCTCGCAGCAGCGAACCTGCTACCCGAGGACCGGGTCTATTACCACCTTGAAGTCTTCGACAACGACCAAGTCTCCGGCCCCAAGAAAGGCCAAAGCCGCCAGTACTCGCTGCGCTTCCCTTCCCTCTACGAACTTTATGAAGAGGCCAATAAAGCCCAGGAAGAGCAATTAAATGACCTCGAAGAATTGGCCCGGGAAGGGCAGGAACACCAAGAATACCTCGAACGGGTGCGCCGCGAACTGCTCAAGAGCGAAGAGCTCAGTTGGGAGCAGAAGAAGGAGCTCGAATCGACGCTCGAACGCGAAGCCGCCCGCGCCCGCGCTTTAGAAGAGCTGACCGCCGAACTGGAAGAGACGATCGAAGAAGCGAAAGAAAAAGGTACTGGCAGCGAAAACCTACTCGATAAGCTCGAACGCATCCGCGAATTGATGGGCGATATCGCCGCCCCCGAATTACAGCGCGCGCTCGCCGAGTTGCAGCAAGCCGCGGAAAATCCCGACCCCAAAGCCATGGCCGAAGCCCTCAAGCAGTTCAACGAGGACCAACAAGCCTTCCAAGAACGGCTCGACCGCACCATCGCCCTGCTCGAACAGGTGCAAACCGAGCAAAAACTGCAAGCCGCCGTCGAGCAAGCCGCCGAACTGGCCAAACGCCAGGAGCAGATTAACGACGAACTCGCCAAAGAACAAAACGGCCTGCGCCAACAGCAACAGGAGGGCAGCCTGCAGCGCGACACCGAAAGGCTCAACGAGCAATTGCGCGAATTGGGCGATTCGATGGAAGCACAAAACCCGCAGACTGCCGCGCAGCTCGCGCAACAAGCCGACGCGATGGAGCAGGGAAAGATGAGCGGACGCATGCGCAAGATGGTGCAGGAGATGCAAGCCAAGGCCAACACCCAGGCGCAAAAGATCGGCAAGGGGCTAGAAGAAGACCTCGGCAAACTCGCAGCGAACCTGCAAGGTATCCAGGCCGAATTCAACGCCGGCGAAAAAGACCAGTTGAGCCAAAAGCTGCGACGAGCCATGCGCGAAGTCGTACAACTCTCACAACGCCAGGAAAACCTACTCGATACCACTGGCGATACCCGTCACCCCACCGAGGCAACGCTCGCCGAAGACCAGTTCGCTCTCTTGCTGGGCACCGGCCAGGTTACCGAACGCCTCGCGGCGGTCGGCCGCCGCACCATGAGCTTGGCCCAGGGGCTAAACGCTACCATCGGCTACGCGCTGCGCCACATGAAAGAAGCCGCGGAAAACCTGGGCCAGCGCGAGACGCAACGAGCGCAGAAACCGCAAGAGCAAGCCATGCGCTACCTCAACGAAACGGTCCTGTTACTACGCGAGAGTCTCGACAATCTAGCTCAAGCGCAATCGCCCTCCGGCTTTGGCGAAGCCATGCAGAAGATGCTCGGTCTCTCCGAACAGCAATCCCAACTGAACGAGGCTTCGCAACAGGCCCTGGCGCAAGCACAACAACAGGGGCCCGGCCAAGGCGGGCAGGAATTCCGGCGTCAACTCGGGCGCATCAGTGCCGAGCAGAGCCGTCTGATGCAGGCCCTTGGCGAACTCGGGCGTTCGCTGCGCGGTAACCGCGGCGCACAACAGCGCGTCGAGGCGATCGAAAAAGACATCCGCGAGGTCCTCACCGACCTGGGCCAACACCGCCTCGACCAGCGCACGTTGCAAAACCAGGAACGCATCTACCAACGCATGCTCGACGCCAGTCGTTCGCTGCACAGCCGGGGCTTTAAAGAGAAACGCCAAGGCAAAACGGGCGCGGACCAACCCTATGCCGGCCCGACCACCCTACCAATGGACCTCGGACAGGTGCCCGACCGCTGGCGCCAAGCCTTGCGCGAAGCCCTCAAAGGCCCCTATCCCGATGAATACCACGCCCTGCTCAAACGCTATTATGAGCAGGTCTACCAGGACGCCCAGGAGCGCGAAACTCAGTGAGACCATCGACTTTTTTTCGTGCCTTAGCTCTACTGGCTCTGATCCCACTCGCCTTGCACGACGCCCACGCGCAAAACGACGATGCCACACTAGCAAAACGCGTGCAGGCTCTAGAGAGAGCCGGACGCTTCGCCGAGGCGGTTCCCCTCTACGAAGAATGGCAACGCCTCTCCCCCAACCAGGCCCCCATCATCCGCGGCCACGCCCGCGCGCTGAGCGCCATTGGCGCGCACCAACGCGTCATCACGCTACTCGACGCTTGGCTGAAAAAACGGCGTGATAGCCCCGCCGCCCTATTGTTAGGCGACGCCTATCACGCCCTAGAAGACGACAACAAAGCCGTCGCCAGTTGGCGTCTAGCCATCGACAAAGCCTCCGCCGCCAGCTACGGCCCCGTCGCCGACCGCTGCCGCCTCGCCGGTTTGCGCCAGCAAGCGATCCGCATATTGCGCGAAGGGCAAAAAGCACACGGCGGCGAAAGCATATCAGGGCTTTACAGTTGGGAACTGGCTGCCCTCTATTTGGAAGAAGGCGACTACCGCCCTTCCTTCGAGATGTTTATCGCCAATATCGAGCAAGTCCCCCAGCGCCTGCCCGTCGTCGCCGGCCGCCTCGAAATAGTCTGCCGCACACAAGGCACCAAAGCGCTGCAAACGCTACAGGCGCTATCCTCCGAGCGGCCGCTCTTCGTCGCTCAGCTTATCGCCTCCTGCGCCCTTGCCGCCGGCGATCCGGAAAGCGGTCTAACCGCGCTGGACGGCCTTGCGGGCCAGGACGTTGAACACTTCTTCCAATACGCCGCCCGCGCCGAGGCCATGGGCTACGCCGAAACCGCCGCCCGCGCCTACGCGCTCTTCGCCGAACGCCGCCCGGATTCACCCTATCGCTACCAGGCCCTCAGCCGCCAGGCCGCGTTAACTGCACGCGAAGACAGCGATACCGCGCTTGAACTCTACCGTCGCCTGGCACGCGATTTTTCCGATCGCCCCGAGACGCTGCAAACGCTGGTCGGCATAGCGCGTTTACAACTAGAGCAAAACGGAGATATCGAAGAAGCCATACGCTCGCTGCAAAGTGTTATCGACTCGCCGCGTCGCGGCGAATGGACTCCTCAGGCCCTGGTCCTGCTCGCCGAGTCCAGCCTGCGTTTAGGTGATTTTAATCGCAGTGAGCGCGCTCTCGATGCCCTAGAAAAGCTAGGCCCCAACGCCTACGAAGCCCGTTATCGCCGCGCCGAGTTGTTTTATTTTCGCGGAAATTTTGCCGTAGCGGAAACCCTATTGGTCGAATTGTCCACGACCAACCCGGGCCACCACCTCGCCAACGATGTTTTCGACCTCTTGCTACTTTGCGAAGACCACAGCAAATCTCCCGGGCTTGCCACACTCGGCCGTGCGCAATTATTAGAACGCCAGGGCAAGAGCAAGAAGGCGCGAGAACAATGGATTTGGCTCGAAGAAAACGCCGAACCCGCGCTCGCCGAACGCAGTCTGCTCACCCGAGCCCGGTTGCGCGAGCAAGAAGGGCATATCGCGCAGGCACTGAGCCTCTACGAACGCCAGGCATCGCGTTTCCCCGACGGGGAGTATATCGTCTCGGCACAATTGCACCGGGCCGGCCTTTACGAACGCCGCGGCAACCGCCAACAAGCGCTCAAAACCTACGAAACCACCCTGCTGCAACACCCAGGCGACGCCCTCATCCCCGAAATTCGCCTGCGTATACAACGCCTCAGGCGCTTACACGAGAGCGACTAAAGGAAATAAATGCGACTCCTATTTGTGCTATCTCTGTCTTTTTTCAGCCTCCGCCCCGCGCAAGCCGAGCGCCTGCTGATCCCCATGGACACCACCCAGCGCGACCACCTAAAATCATATGGCTTGGCCTTTTGGATTCTGGAACACGGCGGCACTATTGAATGGCTACTCAATTATCGCGGCGGTACTTTCCTTATCGATTTCCAATCGTCGGTCGCCGCCGAAGCCCAGATACGAGGCATCACCACTGCCCGTATATCCGAAGTCCAGGCCGCGCAAATCTACGCCGAGATCGACGGCGGCAACATGGATATCGTCCGCCTGGAAAAATTACCAAAAATCGCCGTCTACACCCCGCCCAACAAACAACCTTGGGACGACGCGGTGACCATGGCACTCGAATACGCGCAAATCGACTACGAAAAAATATGGGACGAAGAAGTATTAGAAGGCGCCCTCGACGACTACGATTGGCTGCACCTGCACCACGAGGATTTCACC
>LWDU01040022.1_pt1 | contig 27527 bp, 23 predicted proteins | sample 727161 | NCBI WGS metagenome assembly LWDU01 (sample SAMN04566230, study PRJNA314399) | hydrothermal vent metagenome | isolation source: deep sea hydrothermal plume seawater | place: Mexico: Gulf of California, Guaymas Basin | collected 2004-07-11
ATCCGAATTTTTTCAGAAGTCGGTGCCCTTGGGTTCTTGCGAGACCATCATATGTAAGAACCCAATGACGCCCATTTCTGAAAAAATTTGGATGCTCAGAACGCGCACGGTTTCGCCGCTTTCCACGTCCCAGAACCGCACGGTTTTGTCATCCGAAGCTGGAACAAGATAACGACCGTCGTTGGTGAAGATCACATCGCGGGTCTTCGCCTTGTGCCTCCGGTGTCAATTTGCAGGATAGATTTTTCGAGGGCGTGGAGCAGGGTCAGCAGGAACAGGAGGATGAACAGGGGAGGAAGAGCTTGAGGAAGATTTTGATTTTTTTCATGGTACCCTCTTGCAATTGACAGTACTCTTTGCCTCCTCTGGAAAGGGCTTCCCCTCGGCAATCAGAGGGGAAGTTGCTGGGAAGTGTGCCGCTCAGTACTTGACCTTGCGGGGGTACTGAACCGGATGCGAGGCCCATTTGGAGGGAGCCACCACGTTCAGTTTGCCGTTTTGAATCTGCCGCAGCACCATCGGCTTGGCGATGTTGTTGCCTGCGCTGGAGAACTTGATGTTGCCGTAGAAGGTGGACATGTTGGTCGCGGCCAGCGCGTCCCGGACCTTCGCGGTGTCGAACGAGTTGGCCCGCTCAAAGGCGTCCTTCCAGACCATCACGGCTGCCGAAGCCTGCGCGGCCTGATAGGGCACATTCTTGTAGCCCTCATAGGTTCCCTTGAACAGCAGATCATAGGTCGACGCCGAGCCGAACAGGTTGTCGCTGTAGCTCAAGGTCTCCGCCCACTGCGTCGGGCAGAGGTAGCCGTTGCTTGAAGAACCGAATTTGCTGATCACCTTGGCCGCTTCGCAGTGTGTCATGGCGATGATCGGCACCTGAATCTGCATCTCCTTGATCTGGCGAGCCGCCGTGGCTGCGCCCTTGGAGTGTCCGGAGAGGATCAACAGGTCCGGCCTGAGCGCCTTCACCTTGGTCAGCGTGGCGGAAATGTCACTGAGGTCACGGGGCATTTTGTCGTCAATGACCGTCTTGATCCCGTACTGCTTCATGTCATCCAAAACTCCGGCACGCACGTCCAGCGAGAAGGGGTCGTTCTCGAAGACGAGAGCGGCCCTCAGGCTGGAGGAACTGCGCCCTTCCTTTTCTGCAAGTTCTGCTGCCAAAGCGATGGAACTGGCGAGGTACTGCTCCGATGTGGACAACACGGCAAAGAGATAACGGTAGCCCTGCGTGAAGAGCGAACGAGACGCTCCTTCCGCTTCCACCATTGGAATCTTGTACTTTTCCGTCACCGGCGCTGCGGCCTTCGTGGTCGCGGAACTGTACGGTCCCAGCATGTACTTGATGCCATCCTGCTTGATGAGCCGCTCCAGCAACTGGGCGGTGCGGGCCGGGGTGGATTCGTCATCGTAGTACTGGATGTCCAGCATGTAGGACTTGCCGCCCACCGTCACACCCCCTGCGGCGTTGATCACCTTGACGGCCAAGTCGTAGCCGTTGGAGGCGTGGATGCCGTTGGTGGAGTACTTCCCCGTGAATGAAATTGCGGAACCAAGAATGATCTTGTTCCCCTCGACCTTGGCAGGGGTCGTGACCGCGCTGGCCGCTAGGGCCAACGCGCCAACCGCGATTCCTGCAATCGCTTTGCTTAAACGCATGATGTTCTCCTTGCTGAAAAAGTGAAAAAAACAGCCCACGCCTCACCACGAGACGGAGCCACCCTAAAGCTAGAAAATTTTAACACTTTTTTTGACGATGGCAAGCAAGAAGCTCAAGGGTTTGCAAAACTCCCGAAAGTTCTCAAAGCTCCAGCACCAACCGCAGTCCAAACTTCGACCTCACCAGTCTTCGCGTTCTAGTGAGACCTGTTGGAGCCGTAAGTCCTGCACCTCACTCCGCGTCCGGCTGCTCCTGCGGGAAGCTTTTCTCGAATTCCGGGAGAGCGGCCAGCCGTTCGTAACGATCCATGAGCTTGGGGTAGGCCTCCAGTGGACAGTTGAAGTGCTGCGCGTTGAACACTTGCGGGACGAGGCAAACGTCGGCCATCGTGAGGGAGTTGCCCAGACAGTAGTGCGCGTCTGGAGCGTGTTCCACAATGAGCCGTTCAAAGGCCGTGAATCCGGACTCCACCCAGTGCTGGTACCAAGTGTTGACCTCGCTCTGCTCATGTCCCAACGGATCCTTGAGGTAATTGAGGATGCGCAGGTTGTTGAGGGGGTGCAGCTCGCAGGCAATCAGCTGACTGAGTTGCCGAACCCGTGCGGCTTCCAAGGGCTGCTCCGGAATCAGAGGGTTCTCCTCAGACAGGGAATCAAGGTATTCGATGATCGCCAGGGATTGGGTCAACACGGCCCCGTCGTCCAGCACCAGCGCGGGGAGCAAGCCTTGGGGATTGAGGGCAAGAAACCCGGAATCGCGCTGCTCGCCCTTGCGCAGATGAACCGGGCGGCGCTCGACCTCAATGCGTTTGAGCCACAAGGCAATGCGAACCCGGAAGCCTGCGGAAGAACGGAAGTAGTCGAAGAAGATCATGACGGCCTTTTTGGAGTGAGGTGGAAGCAGATCCGGCAAAGGCTTTTCATTCTAAACCGATGCCCAAGGAAAACAAAACTTTCTCCTTGCTCCTGCTTGCTTTTGTGTGGTTTATCTGGAAGAGTTTTTGAACAGATCAAGCAACCCCATACCAACCACTCACACGAACCGCTAATCCTGCATGGGCGCGTATTTCCGACCCGCTGAAATCCCGGATGCCTTGGAACTGCTGGCTCGCCAACCGCTGATGGTGGTGGCGGGCGGCACCGATTTCTACCCTGCCCGCGTCGGCAAATCGCTGGACGAGGACATACTGGATGTCTCTGCGCTTGTGGGCCTCAAGCAGATTCAGGAAACCGAGCAGGAGTTCCGCATCGGCGCACGAGTCACTTGGAGCGATGTGATCCGGACAGACCTGCCGTCGTACTTCGACGGGCTCAAGCAGGCGGCGGTCACGATCGGCGGAGTGCAGACCCAAAATGCCGGAACGCTCTGCGGCAATATCTGCAACGCCTCTCCGGCAGCAGACAGTGTTCCGAACCTGCTTGCACTCAACACACAGGTGGAGTTGAGTTCCACGAGCGGCATCCGCACCTTGCCATTGTATGAATTTATGCTCGGCAATCGTCAAACGGCGCGGTCGCCTGAAGAATTGGTGACGGGCCTCATCATTCCAAAACCCTCCGGACAGGCGCGTTCCAGTTTTGAAAAACTGGGGGCGCGGCGTTACCTCGTCATCTCGATTGTCATGGTCGGGGCCGTGATGGCACTGGACGAGCATGGGCGCATTACGGATTTGCGTGTGGCCGTGGGAGCGTGTTCTCCGGTGGCAAAACGGCTGAGCCAGTTGGAGCAGGACATGCTCGGTAAATCTGTTGCGGAACTCCGGGTGACTCCGGAACATTGCGTCGGACTCTCGCCCATTAACGACGTGCGGGCACGGGCCAGCTATCGGAACGAGGTGGTGCCAATCTTGGTGCAACGAGCAATTCTCAAGCTGACGGAACAGAGCGAAACATGACCTTCGAAGACAGCGACACCACCCACCAGCCAACGGCCACCAGCGGCCAACGATCCACAGCCCAAGAGCAGGCCATTTCCCTGACTCTGAACGGTAAGTCGGTTGCGGTCGCTGTTAGCCCGATCCGGAGACTCACCGATGTGCTGCGCGAGGATTTGGGGCTGACCGGAACCAAAGTCGGCTGTGATGCCGGAGACTGTGGGGCCTGCACCGTCCTCATTGACGGCGAGCAGATCTGTGCTTGCATGGTTCCGGTCGGGCAGGTGCAGGGACGCTCGGTCACGACCGTCGAAGGCTTGGCGCAAGATGGGCGGCTCAACGCGCTCCAGCAGTCCTTCCTCAACGAAGGTGCAGCACAGTGCGGCATCTGCATTCCGGGGATGTTGATGGCTGCGTCCGACTTGTTGGACAGGGTGCCCTCGCCCTCCGAAGCTCAGGTGCTGGATGCCCTCGGCGGCGTTCTGTGTCGCTGCACAGGCTACCGCAAGATCGTGCAGGCCGTGCTGAAAGCCGCAGAAACCACGGAAGCTTTGCACTCTCCGGCTCCGGGAGCGGCGGTGGGGGCACCGATGATCCGGGTGGACGGCAAAAAGAAGGTGACGGGCGAAGAACGCTTCGGGGCCGACGAAGCTCCGGAAGGCGCACTCTGGCTTCGGGTCTTGCGCTCCCCGCACCGTCGGGCACGGTTCACGCTGGGCGACCTGACTTCGTGCCAAGAACGCCATCCCGGCTTGAGGAAAATCCTCAGCGCCGCCGACATTCCCGGACTCAACGGCTTCGGTGTTTATCCGCACATCAAGGACCAGCCGGTGCTGGCAGATGGGCAGGTGCGCTATCGAGGTGAAGCCGTGGTTGCGCTCGTGGGCGACTACAAAACCATCGAACGCATCGAGCTTGACGATCTCGGCATCGCATGGACGATTGAAGCTCCGGTTTCCGGATGGGACGGTGCCTTGTCCGGCGAGTGTGAACCCGTGCAAGCCGAGCATCCCGACAACGTGCTTGCCCGTGGTTTCATCAACAAAGGAGACGTGGAGTCCGGATTTCGGGAGGCCGATTTTGTTGCTGAAATCTCTTGCCAAACCTCGGCGGTAGAACACTGCTACATTGAGCCGGAAGCCGGACACGCCCGCAGGGTGGGCGATCGCATCGAGTTGTTCGTGACCACGCAAACGCCGTTCATGGACAAGACCGAGGTCGCCTCCGTTTTGGGGTTGGACGCCGAGCAGATTCGGGTGATCCCCTCGGCAGTCGGCGGCGGTTTCGGCGGCAAGCTCGACCTCTCCCTGCAACCGCTGGTCGCGCTGGCGACGTGGCTGCTCAACGTCCCGGTGCGCTGCACCTTCACCCGTCCGGAATCGCTCGCATCCTCCACCAAGCGTCACCCTGCCCGCATTCACGCGAAAGCTGGCTGCACCAAAGAGGGTTTGCTCACCGCCCTGCACTTCAAGGGTGATTTCAACACAGGTGCCTACGCCTCGTGGGGACCAACAGTAGCGGATCGGGTGCCGATTCATTGCTCCGGACCTTACTTTCTTCCCAGCATCCGGGGCGAGACCCAAGCTTTGCTGACCAACGAACCGCCCTCCGGCGCCTTCCGGGGCTTCGGGGTCCCACAAGCGTCCTTGGCCTGTGAGGGGTTGATGGATCAGCTTGCGGAGTCCATCGGCATGGACGCACTGGAATTCCGGCACAAAAACGCACTGCGCAAAGGACAACGCACCGCCTCCGGACAACTGCTCGAACACAGCGCGGGACAAGCCGAATGCCTCGAAGCCCTGCGCACTCGTTGGACCCAATGGCGAAAGGAAGCGGAAGAATTCAATGCAAATCCGCCAGCCACCAAAAAGCGTGGTGTGGGAGTGGGCACGGTCTGGTACGGTTGCGGCAACACCTCGATGTCGAACCCCTCCACCATGCGTGTGGGGGTGACTCGCGGCGGCAAGCTCACGCTCTACAACGGTGCGATGGACATTGGGCAGGGCGCAAACACGATCATGGTGCAAGTCTGTGCCGATGCTCTTGGCGTTCCGGCAGAGTGTTTCCACTTTGTGATGGGCGACACCGACCGCACCGCCGATGCCGGGAAAACCTCCGCGTCGCGCCAAGCTTTCATCTCTGGAAAAGCCTCGCAACTCGCCGGGGAAGACCTGCGGTGGCAATTGCTGGAAAAACTCGGCACGGGACCGAATGCCCAACTGGAATTCCGCCCCGGAGTCGTGTTCGCGCATGAAGCCTCTGGAAGCAAGGATTTGGACCTCACCCAACGGCCCAAGCTGGAGAACGGCGACGTGTTTCTCGGCGAAGGCACCTTCGATCCACCGACCCTGAAGCTCGATGAAAACGGGCAGGGTAGCCCTTACGCAACCTACGGATTCGGGGCACAAATCGCCGAGGTCGAGGTGGACATCGCACTCGGCACCGTCAAGGTGCTGCGCATGGCGGCGGCACATGACGTGGGCAGGGTGATCAACCCCTCGCAGGCGGAAGGTCAGGTTCACGGGGGCATCGCACAAGGACTCGGTTTGGCGCTGATGGAGGAGTACCTGCAAGGCGTGACGGAGAACCTGCATGACTACCTGATTCCCACCGTTGGTGACATGCCAACAATCGAAACAATCTTTGTGGAAGACCCTGAACCGCTTGGCCCTTACGGAGCAAAAGGTCTTGGTGAACACGCGCTGATCCCCACAGCCCCAGCGATCCTTGGCGGCATCTACCACGCCACAGGTGCCCGCATCACTCGTGTCCCTGCCACTCCCGACCGAGTTCGGGAGGCGCTGCTTCAGCAGGGAAGGGCGTGATAATGATGGAATCCTCTGCACAGACCGATGACCTCAAGGTCAACTGCGATGCCTGCCCCATCCTCTGCCGCATCAGTCCGGGCAAGACGGGTTCCTGCGGACGCTACGGCAATGCCGACGGCATCTTGATCCGCACCGATCCTGTTGTGTTGGCGAACAAGGTGCAGGCCGATCAGGGTGAGATTGTCCCCTTCCTCGGCGAACCCGGAAGCTGGGACGGCTCCCTGCTCGCCCAACAAGACACCTTCCTGACCGCAATCGGCACTGGCACAACCTACCCTGACTACAAACCCGCGCCCTTCATCATTTCCAGCGAGCATGAGGGCGTGGACATGGTGACGGTCGTCACTGAGGGCATCTTCAGCTATTGCAGCCTCAAGGTGAAGATTGACACCGACCGTTATGTTGGTCCGGAGCAGGCATCGGTGCGTTGCAAGGGTGAGGAGGTCGGGCATGTGATGACGGCGGAATACGGCTCACAAATGCTCACGCTCGGCGGCGTGCGGCACCTCACAGGTGGCAGCAAGCAGGAGGGGCGCGTCACCTGCGAGATGATGCTCACGCTCTGCAACAAAGGGGCGGTCGAACTTTGCATTGACGACGGCTCCACGCTCGTGATCCAAGCTGGGAAGGCACCGATCATTGACGGCAACGCCGAAGAGCGCATGCGGGTGGGCTGCGGCTCGGCAACCATCGGCATCTTCGCCAAGCAATGGCACGGCAACGCCGATGAGGTGATCGTGGTGGACGATCACATCACCGGAGTGCTGTCCGAACACCAAGCGGGGCGTTTTCTCGGCATTGAACCCACAGGCATCCGCGTACGTGGGCGGCGTTCGACTCCGGGGCGCTACTTCCAGGTCGCCGAACCCGGACACGGCTGGGGCGGCACCGACGTCACCAACCCGCTCGACATCATTGACCGCATCAAGCCGGAGGTCGCCTATCCCGGACTGCGCCTGTTGATGGTCAGCACCACGGGCGAGGATGCGGCCTTTTTTGTGTTGGACGAAAACCTGACCCCGGTTCCCGCCGAAATGCCGGACGTGCTGCAAACCGTAGTGGAACGCATCGGCGAGAACTGCGAACCCGCGCTCGCTTCGGTCCTCTTCATGGCCGGAGCGGGTGGTAGTCTGCGGGCGGGTGTGACCGAAAATCCGGTGCGGCTCACGCGCTCGGTCAAGCAGATGCTCACCCGTGTCACCTGCGGTGGCGCTCCGGCCTATGTCTGGCCCGGCGGCGGCATCACGCTGATGGTGGATGTCACGCGCCTGCCGGACAACGCCTTTGGCTACGTTCCCACTCCCGCGCTTGTCGGCCCCATTGAGTTCACCCTGCGACGCGATGATTACGAAGCCCTCGGTGGCCACATGGCTTGCATCCGCAGCCTCGAAGCGGTGCTGGAAAACCGCGAAGTCCACCTGACCGCATGGCGGCAGGACAACCCGTGGCCCTACCAATCCTGAAATTTGCCAGCCGCGCTCAACGCTCCCTGCACCACGAATCACGATCAATGGAGAACTCCCTTGAGACGTAAGGAATAAACATGAAAATTGCGGTCATTGGCGGTGGGCACGGATGCTATGCGGCAGCGGTGGAATTGTCGGAAAAGGGACACGAAGTGCGGCTCTGGCGGCGTGATGCCGCCGCGCTACAAGCCGTGACGACCGCAGGCAGCATTGCGGTCAAGGATTTCCGGGGCGAACGTGACGTGCCCATTGCACGGACGACCACCTCGTTGGAGGAAGCTATTGACGGTGCTCAATTAGTGCTGATTCCTCTACCTGCAACCACCCACGATGACCTGTCCCAGCAACTGGCACCTCTGCTGCAAGACGGGCAGGTGGTCTTTTTGCCACCCGGAACCTTTGGCAGCTACCTGTTCGCCAAGGCCATGCGCGAGTCGGGTAACCACAACAATACGGTTTTCGCGGAAACCGGCACCTTGCCCTACCTCGCCCGTAAGCGTGCGCCCCGACAAGTCATCTGTAGCGGCTACGCGACGCGCTTGCCCACCGGAGTCTTTCCTGCCGAAAAATCCGAAGGCACCTATCGAGTTTTGAAAGCAGCGTATCCATCGGTTGAGCCTTGCGAGGATGCCCTCAGCGGAGCGTTGATGAACGCCGGGCCGATCATTCACCCACCGCTGATCCTCATGAACGCGGGACCACTGGAACATTTCGATTCGTGGGATATTCACAACGAGGGTACCCAGCCCTCGATCCGGCGAGTCACCGATGCGCTGGATCAGGAACGCATTCGGATCCGGGAAGCCTTAGGATACAGCGCACCACATTTTCCGCTCCGGGATCACTACAATGGTCCCGGCGCTGGTGACGAGTGGATGTACGGCTACTCGGCCCACGAAAAACTAGTGGATAGTGGTGACTGGCGTGAAGACATTGACCTCCAAAAGCATCGCTACATGGTCGAGGATGTTGCACTGGGCATGTCCTTCATCGTGTCCGTCGGCAAATGGGCGGGAGTGGAGACCCCCATCGCCACCGGAATGCTGAGCATCGGCAGTGCCATCCTCGAACGCGACCTCTATGTGGAAGGACGCACCTTGGAAAATCTGGGATTGGCAGACCTGAGCCGAGAGCAAATGCACACCCTGCTGCACAAAGGTTTCTGCTGATGGAAGCTGTCATCGGCGTGGTTGGTGCCGGGCGCATGGGCCGTGGCATCGCTTTGAGCTACGCCTATTCCGGACAGCGAGTGGCCCTGATTGACCTGAAAGCGCGCAGCACTTCCGAGTGGCAGCAGATGGTTGTCGCTGGCAAAGCTGAACTACGGGCCGATCTGAATTTTCTTGCCTCTGTTAATTTACTGAATGAGGGTGAGGTTGAACGCATTCTTAACCTGATCAGCGACCATCACCGGGGCGACGCAAGCACGGTGCTGGAGCAATGCCCGATCATCTACGAAGGAGTTCCGGAGGTCATGTCCGCCAAGGAAGCCGTATTCGCCTTCGTCAGTGAAGTTGTGCCGAACGATACTGTGATCGCCTCCACAACCTCAACCTTTCTGGTAACGGAGTTGGCTAAGTTCGTCCGCTCTCCTGAACGATTCATGAACGCCCACTGGCTCAATCCCGCACACCTGATGCCGCTCGTGGAAATCAGCAAGAGTGAGCAAACCTCCACTGAGGCCGTCACCCAACTGAGGACATCGCTGGAAGCCATTGGCAAGAAAACTGTGGTCTGCAATGCCTCTCCGGGCTACATCGTGCCCCGAATTCAAGCGTTGGCAATGAACGAGGCCGCCCGCTTGCTCGAAGAGGGCGTTGCCTCTGCCGAAGACATTGACCGAGCAATCCACTACGGCTTTGGTCCACGCTTTGCGATTCTGGGATTGCTGGAATTCATCGACTGGGGGGGCGGCGACATTTTGTACCACGCCTCCAACTATCTGAGCAAGGCGGTGGATGCCCGTTATCAAGCTCCAGAGATCGTAGTGGAGAACATGCAGCAGGGGCGCAACGGACTGAGGGATGGTGTCGGTTTTTTCGATTACTCCGAGGTGGACACCGGAGCATACCGGAAGCGGCGACTCGGCGAGTTTGTCGCCCTCATGAAACACTTGGATTTGCTACCGAAACGCCCGGCGAGTGAAGCTGACGAACCGCGTTCAGCTTGAACGCGGCAGCGGCACTACACTGCACAGGAAGAACAACACTGCGGCCACGACAATCGAGGGCCCGGATGGAGTGTCAAAATGCAGGGAGGTGGTGAGACCAAGCCCCACGGACGCCACTCCAACAAGGGCGGCACCCATGGCCATTTGCTCCGGAGTGCGGCTGTAACGCCGAGCAGCCGTTGCAGGAATGATGAGCAGTGAGGTGATAAGCAGGATGCCGACGATCTTCATAGCGAGGGCGATCAATCCGGCGATCAGCAGCATGAACACCAGTTGCAGGCGCAGGGTGGGAATCCCTTCAGCCTGTGCGAGTGCTTCATCCACCGTCACCGCGAGCAGCGGACGCCAAATCCAGAGGAGCACTCCGAGTGCCACCCCCCCGCCTCCGTAAATCCAGAGCAAGTCCTCGACGTCAACTGCGAGGATGTCCCCGAATAAATAGCTCATCAAGTCCACGCGCACCCATGTCATCAGGCTGATCACCAACATGCCCAGTGAGAGGGAAGCATGCGAGAGAGTGCCGAGTACAGCATCACTCGCAAGTTGCCGTTGCCGTTGGAAGGCGAACAGGAGCAGCGCCACCACAAGGGCCACCGCAAACACTCCAAGCATGAGGTCAATGCCGAGCAGAAACCCAAGCGCGACGCCAAGCAATGAAGAGTGGGCCATCGTGTCTCCAAAATAGGCCATCCGCCGCCAGACCACAAAACAACCGAGCGGCCCTGCCACCAATGCCACCCCCGCCCCCGCCAGCAGCGACCGCCAGAAAAAATCGTCGAGGATCAAGACGGCTCTCTAGTGGCAGTTTCGGCGTGCGGCTGTTCCAGATGCACCGCTCCGGACAAGTGATGCGTGTGGTCATGGTGGTGGGTGTACACGGCCAGGGCGGTGCCGGATTCCAAGCCAAAGAGCCGCAGGTATTCCGGATGTCGGCTCACTTCTTCGGGCTGTCCCTCGCAGCAAACATGCCGATTGAGGCACACCACCCGATCCGTGGACGCCATCACGACATGCAGGTCGTGCGACACCATCAACACCCCGCAGCCATGCCGATTCCGAATGCGTCCAATCAGTTCGTACAACTTGGCTTCACCCATGTAATCCACCCCCTGCACGGGTTCATCGAGCACCAGCAGTTCCGGATTTCCCAACAATGTCCGGGCCAACATCATCCGCTGAAATTCCCCTCCGGACAAGCCTTGCACAGGTTCGTCGATCAGGTGGGCTACTCCCGTTTCCTCCAGTGAAGACACAATTTGCTTGCGGGGATGAGCAGCGGTCAGCGTCATCATCCTTGTCACTGAAAGCGGCAGCACCGGATCCACGGTGAGGCGTTGCGGCAAATAGCCGATCCGCAACCGGGGACGCTTGACCACGCGTCCTGAACTTGCGGGCAGCAACCCCAACAGGATCCGCAACAGCGTCGTTTTGCCGGCGCCATTCGGACCGATCACTGTGACGATCTCTCCCTCAGTCACCGCAAGTGAAACCTGCTCCAACAGTTGCAGCCTCCCGAGTCTCATGGAAATCCCGGAAGCCTGCAGCAGAGTACGCTCAGCAGAATCCGCCATCGTTCAGACTCCACAATCCCGGCAAATGCCCGTCACTTCCACCGCCTGTTGATCGACCGCGAAACCTGCATGTTCCGCATCCTGCTGGATGGTTTGGGCGACCCGACTGCTCTTCAGTTCGGCAACGGTGCGGCAAGCGCGGCAAATCAGGAATTGCGCGATGTGTTCAGAATCGGAGTGCACGCAGGCGGTGAAGGCGTTCAGACTCGTGAGGCGATGAACCAGCCCCTGTTCAATCAGAAAATCGAGAGCGCGGTACACCGTGATCGGAGCCGAACGCCGACCCGAGGAATCCATTTGCTCCAGAATGTCATACGCGCCCAACGGGGAATGGCTGCCGGCCACAATCTCCAACACCTGCCGACGCTGTGGAGTCAAGCGCACCTTGTGCTGCTGGCACACCGCCTCGGCATTGGAGAGAATCTGCAACAGACAAGCGGCGTGGTCATGCCCACGCTCCGGAAATCCTTGCTGTGCTGCGGTCATACGGATTTTTCAATTCATGGGATAGTTGACGATGCACTCACTGAGTTCTATAATGTAACTTTATAACATAGCTTGAGGCAAGAGACAAGAACCCCGGATGCACTTAAAAGCGGCACTCATTGCCATTTTGCTGACGATTAGGCTGGGAATTTCCAGCACACAAGCTAGCCCGCAGGTGGTGGTTTCAATCAAACCACTGCACTCGCTGGTGGCAGGAGTGATGGCTGGAATCGCCCAGCCCAAACTACTGATTCGGGGGCAAGCCTCACCCTACACTTATGCGTTGCGTCCCAGTGGTGCGAGTGCGTTGCAAGCCGCTGAGGTGGTGTTTTGGATCGGGGAAGAGTCGGAAGCTTTTTTAAGCAAACCGCTCCGCACCCTCGCCCGCAAGGCTGTGGTGGTGGCCTTGACAGACACGGAGGAGATTCACTGGTTGAGTCTTCGTCAAGGCTTGGTGTGGAATTCCCACGATCGTGAAACGGAAGAATCGTATTCCGGAGACGACCATGAAGGCAGGGATCCCCACCTTTGGCTTGACCCCAATAATGCCAAAGTCATGGTGCAAATCATTGTGACCACGCTCCAAGCCGTTGATCCGGAACAAGCTCAAGCGTATCACGACAATGGACAGAGGCTCCGTAAACGACTGGATGCACTGGATGCGGTACTGCGTGAGGGTTTGTCTTCACTCTCCCAAAAACCCTACCTCGTGTTTCACGATGCCTACCAGTATTTTGAAAAACGCTACAACCTGCACCCCATTGGAGCGGTGACACTCAGCCCCGAGCACTCTCCCGGAATGCAGCGTTTGCAAACGCTCCGCACACAAATGCTGGGTTCCGGAGGGCGTTGTGTCTTCACAGAACCGCAATTTTCGCCTAAACTACTGCGGGTGGTGTCCAACGGACTCGAGGTCAAGCATGGGGTGCTGGATCCCATTGGAGCAGAATTGTCGGCGGGGCCGGATTTGTACTTCACACTGCTCAACAATCTCAGCAAATCTTTGCAGGAGTGCCTGCATTAACCCATGGAGAACACGAAATGAAAGTCACACGACTGTACACGGGCGACGACGGCCAGTCGCACTTTGAGGACATCGATGTGCCGATTTTTGACCACGGAGACATCGGGAAACTGTCAAAACTCATCCCAGCGACCGGAGTGATTTTCCGAGAAACCTCTGGGGATTACCACTACGAATGGCACAATGCCCCACGTCGGCAGTACATCGTGATGCTGGAAGGGGAAGTGGACATTGAGGTGGGCGATGGCACCCGGCGGGTGTTTCAAACCGGAGACCTCCTGCTTGCCGAGGACACCACCGGACAGGGACACCTCAGCCGTGCCGTCAAGGGACAGCCTAGGAAATCGCTCTTCCTGACGTTGGATTAACTGCTCACAAGCTCAGTTCCAGAGCTTGAGGATGGCCACGACCAAGCCACCGACCGTCACGGTGGTACTGAACGACCAAACCATGAAGCGATCCAATCGGCTTGTGATCTCCTCAAAGCGTTTGTCCATGGCCTCAAAACGCTTGTCCATTTGCTGCTGCATTTCCTCAAAGCGCTTGTCCACAGCATCGAAGCGCTTGTCATCAATTCCCGCTGATGCTTCAGTTCTTCCTCCACCCGGATCATGCGCTCCCGCAGCTCAATTTCGTAAACCGCTGGAGGCTTGCCCAAGCTGACCTCGGTCAGCCACTCTCCAAAGGTGCTGTTTGATGAATTCGATGTCCTGCTCTGCGAGTGCCATGCTACCTCTTTGCAAAGTGTATCTTATTTTAGACCACGATTGATCTTGCTGCGCCACCACGAATCCGTTTGAGGACATGCAAGCCACGACGCCACGACGCATCCGCAGACAATTGCGTTGTGAGTGACTCGGAATTCCCATAATTTGAATGGTTTGTTTTGCACTGAAAATCCGTTTCACGCCACCATGCAGGATTCTTCCGACCAACGCCAAATTCGCCTCGACAAGCTCGCTCGCATCCGGGAACTCGGCATCGAGCCATATCCCTACGCTTTTGCTGGAACCCACACGGTTCCGGAACTTCATGGACAGGGAGATGCCCTGCTGGAGTCCGGAGTGTCGGTTCAGCTTTCAGGCCGTCTGATGGCAGTTCGAGGGCAGGGCAAGGCGATGTTTGGAAATGTGCAGGCCCAGCAGCAACGCCTCCAGATTTACGTCCGCAAAGACGAGGTGGGTGCTTCTGGATTCGAGCTTTTTGGCCTGTGTGACATCGGAGATTTTCTGGGCATCACCGGGACAATGATGCGTACCAAGACGGGGGAGTTGACGCTGCGGGCCAAGCAAGTGGTTTTGCTCTCCAAGGCGATCCGCCCACTGCCTGTGCCCAAGGTGGAGGAAAAGGATGGCGAGCGCATTGTCCACGACGAAGTCACGGACAAGGAGTTCCGGTATCGCCAGCGTTATGCCGATCTTGTCCTGAATCCGGAAGTCGCGCAAGTCTTCCGGCAGCGCAACACGATTTTCCAGACGACTCGAAACTACTTGGCCGAGCAGGATTTTCTGGAAGTCGAAACTCCAACGCTCCAAGCCGTCTATGGCGGAGCCAACGCGACTCCGTTCACCACGCATCACAACGCGCTGGACCAGACCTTCTACCTGCGCATCTCCAACGAACTCTACCTCAAACGCCTGATCTCCGGAGGCTTCGATGCGGTGTTTGAGTTTGTCAAAGACTTCCGCAACGAGGGCATTGACCGCACGCACAACCCGGAATTCTCGATGCTGGAGTTTTATCAGGCCAATGTGGATTACACGACGATGATGCGCCACTGCGAGGAAATCTACAGCCGCTGTGCCCTTGCCCTGAACGGCTCCACGCAGTTCGAGTACGACGGAAAGCTCATTGATGTGAAATCACCGTGGCAGCGCCTGACCATGACCGAGGCGATTGAAACACTTGGTGGCCTTGCGATTTCCGGATTGAGTGACACGGAACTCCAAAACTTGCTGGAGCAACGCGGCTGGAGTTTGGACGGAAATTGGAACCGAGGCTTGGCGATGCAGTTGGTGTTCGAGGAAACCTGTGAACCGCAGCTCATCCAGCCGATCTTCATCACCGATCATCCCAAGGAAACCAGTCCACTCTGCAAGACGCACCGCAACAATCCGGAACTGATTGAGCGCTTTGAGATGTTCATCAACGGATGGGAAATGGCCAACGCCTATTCCGAACTCAACGACCCGGTGGTGCAACGCGATTTGATGGAGGAGCAGGTCGAGCGCGGGCGCGGCGGCGAGGCCGAAACGCACCCGCTGGATGAGGATTACCTGCGGGCGATGGAATATGGGATGCCACCGATGGGTGGCATCGGCATCGGCATGGACCGCATGGTGATGCTGCTCACCGGACAATACACGATCCGCGACGTGATTCTTTTTCCCACCATGCGTCCGGAATAGCACCTGCGGTGAAACTCAGGACATTTTGCGCAGCTACCCCGCACTTGCGAGGATTTTCCTTTTGGAGAGGTGATCCGGTTGGTCGAGTGATCAGTGCAGTCGTAGGCAGCAACCCAGAACATGGTTCTCGCCAGTTCCCAAACGCTGACGATGCTCTTTGAGAGCTTCAGAGTGACCGAGGGGCTCCAAGCCTCAGCACGGAAAGCGTTGGAGAATCAGAAGGAAAGCGTGTAGGCCAGAATTGGCCCGGAGGTGGGAGACCATTTCCAAGAGAGAAAGCCACTGGAGCGACCCTCGGCACGCAGGGCGTCCACAGTGTCGCGGCCTTCAACGTAGCGATAACCACTGTAAATGGTGGCACCCCCCAAAATCCAGGGCAGGTACTGGTCGATTCCAGAGTCGATTTTGATGATGCCACTGGCCGAAAGCACGGCTCCTCCTGCGGCAGCGATGGCGGCGATCGTCCAGAATTCTTCGTTCTCCTGAGCCGCAGCATATTTTCTGGCCCAGCGGTTTTCACCCGTGTCCTCCTGTACAAGCTGCTGAGGCACTAACTTCAGCGGTTTCGTGCGGGGAGCGATGCGTTTTTGAGTGTCGAGTTCTTTGCGGGTTTGCGCGATCAGGGTGATCTGCTTGTTCTTGTTCACATAGGTCCGGACCTGATCACCGATGATCACCGATGACCGCCTCTGGATGAGGTTGATTTCCGAGGACATGTCGTTCACACGGATGGCTTCGGCAATAGCGATGTTCTCGAAATTAAGTTCCAGTGGCTGTCCCTCCAGCGTGGAGGTCGCAGTCGTTGGACGGAACACCACCAGTCGGTTGCCGACCTTGAGTCCATGCGCTCGTCCCAAGTCCACCGTAATAGTGGCGGCGTTGAGCTTGAGGACATATCCGCGCAGTTGGGTGTTGTGTGAAATGCGCAACGCCATTTGGAAAAGAGAGTCGTGGAGCCGGGCATCCGTGAAGCGCACCTCGTCATCGTAATCGATTTCGATGGTCAGCACGTCCACAATTTTTGCTCTCAGCACCAAGCCCTGCACCTCGTTGCCGTTTTCATCCAGAATCGTCTCCGCCCGCACACTGCCCACCAAAACCTTGTCGGCGTTGAAGAGTTTGCCGATCAAAACCCCGCAGGCGATGTCGTGGCAGTCTGCCAGGGTGGGGTCGCGCTCCTGAATCTGTGCGTTCCACTCTGAGGGGCCGACGACGGTGAAATGGTTGGTGTTGAAGAGGTTGAGCTGCAGGGCGTGGCCAATCTTCTCGGCGGCGGTCTCCGTGAGATCATAGGGCAGTAGCGTGAGCAGCAGCACCTTGACGCGGCCATCCTCGCTGAAGCCACTGACAAGCTGGTTGTCGTAGTTGAAGGTGTTGCCCTGAAGGAAGTCGGATTGTGCGGTCGCCGTAAAGGAGGTGAGCAGGAAGGTGAGCGCAGTGAGGAGTTGGAGCCCGAAACGGTTCATCCCTGAAAGTCTATGGCAAGCGTCAATTGTTGCGGCGATCTCAAGCCTCCGAAGCCCATCCCCGGATTCCACAGCCAAGCAAGAAAAAGACCAAAGGCCCGGAGGCGAGAGCCAGCTTGAATCCGCTTGGAAACACGGCCTGCCCACACAAAACCTTGGGAGAGTCCAGAGGCATTTTGTGCCTGAAGCGGAGAATAGCCGGGGTTTCGGGAATTTCAGCTTGAAGAAAACGACATTCAAGCCTATTCTAAAGAGTTTACAATTTACGAAACGCCTCACTCTTTTTCAGTCCCGACATGGCCAAATCACCCACCCCGTCCCACGCCCCTGCGGCAGAAGACCTTCCCCGCAAGCTTTTACTCCAACCAGATCGCTTTGAGCAGGCTCTCTACCAGGTTGCCGATCAAGCTTACCGCAAACGCAAGCAAGTCACCATTGCGGCTGTGGTCGTAGCCGTCCTTGTGGTGGCCCTCTGGGGATGGTGGGAGTATTCCAAGCAGCAGCGCATTGAGCAAGCCGATCTCTATTTCGCCGCTCGGCAATCCTTCAGCAACACCAGCCTCGGCGAGCAGGAGCGGTTGCGGCAGGGCATTGTCGGGCTAGAACATTTTCTAAAGGAGGTTCCGGACGTTGCGCTGAGTGTTCTCGCTTTGCTGGAATTGGGAGCGTCCCACGCTCGCCTGCAAAACTGGGAGGCCGCCCTCCCAACCTGGCAGCGGGTGCTGTCGCATCCCCAGAGTGCCCCCGCACAACACAACACCGCCCGGTTGGCCAGAGCCATTGCACTCGGAGAACTACAACGCTGGGATGAGGCCGAGCAGCAGCTTGCGGCGCTCAGTGATCCGAAACTTGACGGCTTGCGCACCAAGCTCCGCTCTCAACTTGCCCTGCGCCAAGGCGACAAAGCCAAGGCTGCGGAACTGCTCCGGAAACTAGCCGCTGCCTCCGCGAATTCCCCTTTTAAGAACGATGCCGAGGTGCAGCTTCTGCGCCTTGGACTCTAACACCCAACCCGCATCCGCAAGGTCCACATGAGCCAAGACTACCTGAAACTGATTGAGGAACACCGCAAAGAATCCACGATCAACCTCTTCGAGAAGGTGTTGATTACCGCCAAGCGGGCGAAATCACTCTACGAACTGGACGAACCCGCCAAGGCCGCACTGCCCCACAAGCCGACCTTTCAGGCAATTCTGGAGACCAACGAAGGCCGTATCGTTCCTCTCCGTGCAGCCCCGGCTCCGGAATCGTCTCAAAAGGAGTAATCCGCAGAATCATCCTGATTCCCGGCATCCGCTCCTTCTCCTTATGCCCTGACCATGCAAACCACGTCGCAGGCCCCCTTGGTCACACTTGGCCTGATCCTGCGGCGTTTGCTGGCGACCTCGCAGTCTCTGCAAGCCGCAGCCATCGTTTTCTCCGGCATCTTCCTCGCCGACCGGTTGTTCACATGGTATGTCTTTCCGGCCTACAAGGATTTTCTGGAAGCGCGGTTTTCAGTCACTTGGGAACTGATCGACACCGCCTTCGCTCCCGTTGTCTGGGTGGTCTTCACGGGCTTGGTGCTGGGAAGCCTGACGGTGGTGATCACCTTTGCCGCCCAGAGCGTTCCCAAGCTCATCGACCTCTACATGTCCCACTGGATGAGCCTGCTCTATGTCTGGTGGACCATTGGCTGCACGATTCACGATCTCACCATCAAGATTGTTGCCGAATCCGGCATTCCCTTGGTGCCGAGCTTCGTCTTCAACTACCACGTCCTGCTGCCGTTGTACTTGCTCAGCATCTTCCCGTTCATCATGGTCATCCTGATCTCGACAAAGACCAGCCGGGTGATCCAGTCGTTGCTGCAGGGGGCGGACAAGACGCTGGCAAAGCTCAGCAAGCTTGGTCCGGACGCCAAGTTGCCGGAAAACCTGCATGGCAGTCGGCAGTATTTTCTGTTCGAGGCACTCAACCAACTCACGGACCTGCTCACCTACGTTCCGTACAAGGAATCCAAGGCGGAAGTCATTGAAGGCTTCGGCTGGCTGTTGGCTCGCTATCTGGACTACAAACCCAAGCTGCCGAACGAGTTTTTCAAGGTGCATCCGCGTGTCCGGGAAGACATCTCCTTCCGGACCATGCAGGGGCAACTTCCAGACCTTGAGGAAGCCCACACCTTTTTCGAGCAAAAAGCTCTGGTTTTGCTCGGCAACGGCTACATCACCTTTCTGGAAACTGGCCAGTTCGACCTCTCCACTCTTTGTGCCGAACAACTCAACAAGCTGGGAAAGCGGGCACTGGAAGCTGGGGACGAACCGCTGATCGAAGTGGTCACGATCCGCTTCAACACCCACGTCCGCTTCGGCATCAAACACGGACAAACCAACAACGAACCGCGCAACCTCTACAACCTCGTCTTCCACTACGGAGAGTTCGTGCGGCATCTCGTTGAACACAACGCCCAGGCCCGCGTCAAAACCTGCTTCGGATACTTTGTTTTTTACGGACTGAACTGCTTCAACGCCTGCACTCAGGCACCTGCGCTTGCGTTCATCCTTGATGTCATTGCAGTGGAGATGAACAAGGCACTGATCCTCATGCACCAAAAGCAGTGGGATGCAGAGTTCTTTCAGGAACGCTTCAAAGAGTTCTTGACGCTCGACAATTTTCAGAACGTGGATCGTGATTTTGCGGTCAATTTCTTCAGCAAGAATGTCGGTGTGCGCCTCATGCACATTGGTCTCGCGCTTTACTTCCTCGACATCGGAAATGAAGAAAAAGCCCGTCAGGTCGCCAAGGACACGATGCAGGACTACCAGTTGCTTGGACACGAGCTCTTCAACAAGACGATGGGAATGATTTTTGCGAGGCTGAAGTTCGCCGGACCCGCCTTCTGGGAGGACACCGACCGGGGCAACCTTAACATGTACTACACCCCGCATCCGCAACACATCGAGCGTTTTCAGGAACTCCAACAGGAGTGCCAGAGCGAGCTGGCAACCCCGATAAAGGTCGCCTGAGTTCTTGCGCCCAAAACAGGTTTTGGGCGGGGAGCCACAATGGTTTCTATTAATCGTGCCTCCCGCCTCCGGGAGAGGGCAAGGGGCATGACAATCCACACAAACGAGCAAACCACAGAAGAGAGATGGCAGTTCTCGAAGAGTTGAAGAAACAGCGCGAAGCCGTACTGAGCGTCACCGCAGGTGGTCCGCCCGCCCGCACCGTCAACCCGTTTTTCGGAGTTGGACCGATCACCAACATGCTGGCCGATGAGGTGGAACGTCGGCTCTACCGCTTCGAGTTCGAGGCGTGGCTGGAAGCCAACTACCCCAAGGTGGACGACACCGGAAAGCGCATTGGCCCCGTCACGGTGGGTGAACTGGATCGCTGCATGCACCGGGGCCATCCCGCCGACAAGGTGGTGGTGGACATGATGCGCGAAATCCACCGCTATTTCGGTTTTCCCAAGCAAAATGTCATGGCTGTCGGACTCGGTGGCGGGCACAGCGGCTTCACGGTCGCGGTGCTGCACCTGATGAGCAGCAGCAGCGCTTGCCACGTTTTTGTCGATACACCCAAACCGGAAACCGTAGCCGCGCAACAAGGCGGCGCGTTCCGGCAGTCGTGGGGGGTGCAACTCCTTGAACTCCAGAAATTCACGAAAAACGGGGACGAGGGACGAGTGCATTTCAGTGGCGGTGAAGGCCAAATTCCGACTCCGGAGGAAATGCTCGGCATGGGCATCAAGCTCTTTGTCGGAGTTGGCCACGAAACCACTGGAGCGACAACCTACAACGAGCAGGACATCCGCAACCTGCTGGCGTGGATCGCTCAGAATCCGAGCGAGCATCACGCGGTGATTGATGCGACTTCGGCACTCGGAGCCATGCCTTGGAGCGAGGATTTGGTTGCGCAGGTGATGAGCAAGTGCTGCTTGTTCATGCCCTTCCAAAAGGCGATTGGCGGCGCCTCCGGATACTTTTTGGTCTCGCTCACTCCGGAAGCCCGCAGCTTGGTGGAGCAAAATGTCAACGATCCCTCATGGTCCATTCCCCGGCAGCTCAAGCTTGCAATTCCGGAGAACGCGAAGCTGCCGATTTCCAGCAAAAAAACCACGGCGTTGGGGCCGTTCTACGACCCTGCGCAGGACAAAATGCTCGGTGGCATCATCAACACCTTCAGCACCATCGCCTTTGCAGAAACCACCTTCGGCCTGCTCCAGATGGAGAAAAAGGTCGGTTCGGTGCGCCAAATGAACCAGCGCTCGGTCGCCAACCGCCAGCTCGTTTCCGCTTGGGCGTCGCATAGTGCCCTCTTTGAAATGAGCGTCGAGGACGAAGATCGACGCGGTGCGGCGGTGACACTTTTGAAAGTGAACGATCCGGACACCACGGACGCAAACACCCACGCCCGCATTATCGCCAAAGCCAAGCAACTGCTGGGTTTTGAAGGCTTGACTCACCCGAACAGCGAGTACGAGCCGGGGCTGGATGTGGCCCGCTACGTCAACGTTTTTCCGGGAACGCCGGGCGACTTTCGGCTGTGGATCGGCGGAGCGCGTCCGGAGTCCGACATTGCTGCGGTTTTGGACAATCTGGAGTACTGCTACCAGCGGGCGAAAGTCGTGGTTCTTGAAGAACAACTCGCCGAGCAGGGCGTGACCTTTGAAGCCTCCGCAAGCGGCGGAGGCTCTGGGCGCAAGGATGATCCCAATCGCGCCTACAAGGTGCTGATTGCCGACATGGTGGGCCTCAAGTTCGATGCAAGCGGGAAGCCGGATTACAGCGCCGTGCGCGCTTACATCGAGCAAAAAGGCGGCGTGTTCCATGATGGCCCCATCGTCGAGGACAAAGAATACGCACCCGGAATCCACTACTTCTATGAGCCCGACTTGAGCCGGGATGACGAAATCTTGCCGCAAACGGACAAGGGGCAGTACGACGCCCTGATTGCGGCGGCGACTTTCTTCCCCAAAGCCTCCGTGTTTAACGAAGGCGGTGTGCGAATCGGCGCGGGCACGGGTAACATGGGCAGTGATTCTTGGGGCGGTGGTAGCGGTGCTGGCGGCGTGGCTCCGTTGATGAACACTCCCAGCTTCAACAGCCGTGCAACAGCGCACATGGCCTTCAAAGGCTTGTTGAAGGCGGCTCCGGACCTAGATGTGGCCACGCTGCATCAGCGCATCATTGACCGCGATTTTGACACCGGCAAGAACCTCAAGGAATTCCCGACCGAAAAGATCGAAGGTAAGCGCATGGCGGTCATCGGTTTTGGCAACATTGGCCGCGAAATGACACAAATCGCCCGCGCCTTCAATCTCGAAGTGGTGGTGCATGATCTCCCCTGGTGCAAAGAGTGGGCGGAGTCCGAGGGCTTCACCTACGCTGCAACCGTCAAGGAAGCCGCGCAAGGGGCCGATTTCATCACCATTCACACGGGCTTGGGCGCTCCCGATCCAAACACCGGGAAGTTTGCCAACGAGAACATCATTGACGCGGAAGTCCTGAACTCTCTCAACGATGGCGCGGTGGTTGTCAACTATGACCGGGGCGAGTTGATCAACGCTCAGGCGTTGGATAAGGCGCTGGCCAGCGGCAAGGTGCGTTACGCCGCCATTGACGCAGACATGTTCAAGAATCCGGAAACCGGAGAAATCAGTGGTCCAGTCGCGCCCTACCTTGGTTTGGAAAAAAAGCACCGGGGGCGCATGGAACTGCTACCCCATGCGGCGGCTGACACCGAGCACCTCTCTCGTGTGGAAGGGGCCAAGCAGGCGGTTGACCAAATCATGGGGGTGATCCAGTACAAGGCCGTCGTCAATCTCAAAGGCGACTTGCCCAAGGGCTACACCGACGCTGGAGCCAAGACCGTCGATGGCGTGGGTTCGGTCTCAGCCCTGCGCTTGGCCGAGGCCGTCGCTGAGGATGATTTCCTCGCCAACGCCCGGAAGACTGCCGAGCGACTAGCCGCCATTTGGGGATCGCTTTCGGCCACCACCAATCCCGAACGCCGCGCCGAGTTGCTGGAGCGTTATGGCTCCGAGTTGATCATGGGGTCCAACCGCTATGCAACTCTAGTCGAAAGGTCCGGGTTGAAGGGTCCGTACCGGAAGTAGCGGATTTTGGCATTCAGGAGTCAGAGCTCAATACTGAATTTGTCTGCCCTGATAACTGACAACTGATAACTGACAACTGATCATGGAACTCACTCACCGTCCCCGGAGGCTGCGCCGCACGGATCCGATTCGCTCGCTGATCCGGGAAACCGCACTTAGTCCGCAGCAGCTCATCTATCCGATTTTTGTGACAGAAGGGGAGCGCGTGCGTGATCCAATCAACACCATGCCCGGACAGTTCCGGCTTTCGATTGATGAGGTGGTGCGAGAATGCGAAACCCTGCTCAAGCTTGGAGTGGGCGCGGTCAACCTCTTTGGTTACTCTCCGGAGAAGGACGAGACTGGGAAGTTCGCGTGGGATGCGGAAGGCTTGATCCCGCGTTGCGTGCGAGCACTCAAGGCAACGCATCCGGAGGTTTGCGTACAGACGGATGTGGCGCTCGATCCCTACACCACACACGGCCACGACGGGCTGGTCTTTGCTGGCGAGATCGTCAACGACGAATCCGTCGAGGCGCTTTGCCAGATGTCACTTTGCCACGCCGAAGCCGGAGCCGATTGGATTGCACCGTCAGACATGATGGACGGGCGCGTTGGAGCCATCCGGGAAGCGTTAGACGCGAACGGTTTTGCAAACACAGGCATCCTCGCCTATTCCGCCAAGTACGCCTCGTGTTTCTACGGACCCTTCCGGGGGGCATTGGATTCCGCGCCGAAATCGGACGCGGCTCCAAAAGACAAGAAAACCTACCAAATGGACCCCGCAAATGTCCGGGAGGCGCTCAAGGAGGTTGCGCTGGACATCGAGGAAGGCGCGGACGTGGTGATGGTCAAGCCCGCGCTGGCGTACCTTGACGTGATCCGTGCGGTTCGCGAGGAATTCGATGTTCCGGTCGCGGCCTACAACGTTTCCGGGGAATACGCGATGGTGTGCGCTGCCGCCGAAAAGGGCTGGGTGGACAAGGACCGCGCCCTGCTGGAAATACTCTTCAGTATTCGCCGTGCTGGAGCAGACATGATTCTTTCCTACTTCGCGAAAGACGCCGCAGCACTACTGCGTGAACAATACGGAGGATTCGCGTGAGTGCATCTATCACCATCCGCAACGCCGAAGTCGTCCTGCCCGGAGGGGTGCAGCACACCGATGTGGTGGTGCTAGAAGGTTGTATCGCTGCCATCGGTTCCGGATTGCCGGACACGGGGGAAACCATCAACGCCGCTGGTCTCACGCTGCTGCCCGGCGTGATCGACCCACAAGTGCATTTCCGGGACCCGGGAGCGACGCACAAGGAGGATTTGCACTCCGGATCAATGGCCGCAGCAGCAGGGGGGGTGACGGCCTTTCTCGATATGCCCAACAACAAACCTGCGGTCATTACTCGCTCACGAATGGCCGAGAAAAAAGCGCGGGCTGCCGAGCAGTGTGTGGTCCACTACGGTTTTTTCATGGGGGCGACTCCGGACAATTTGGAGGAATTGAACGCCGTTGAGAATGTCTGTGGAATCAAAGTTTTCATGGGCGCGTCCACGGGTGATTTGCTGGTGGACGATCCCGTGGCACTGGAGCGCATCTTTGCGAATGGCACCCGCTTGATTGCTGTCCACGCTGAAGACGAAACCGTGATGCGCGACAATCAGGCACTGCTTGGGGAAGTTCAGGATATCCGCGCGCACCCGCGTATCCGGGATGAATCCGCAGCCTTGCGAGCAACCAAGCTCGCCACGCGGCTTTCCTTGAAGCATCAGCGGCGCTTGCATGTGCTCCACCTCACTACTGAAGAAGAATGCGATTTGCTCCGGACTTTGCCTGCCGGACACCGCATTTCTGCCGAGGTCTGTCCCCAGCATTTCACACTAACGGCTCCGGAGTGTTATGAACGGCTCGGCACCCGCGCCCAAATGAACCCACCTCTGCGCACCCAGCGTCATGCAGACGCACTTTGGGCTGCACTCAAGGACGGCACACTCCAGTGCATCGCCACCGACCACGCTCCGCACACGCTGGAGGAAAAGGACCAACCTTACGGCAAAGCACCCTCCGGAATGCCCGGAGTCGAGACCTCGCTGCCTCTGCTGCTGGACCGTGCCAACCGTGGATTTTGCACCCTCTCCGAAGTTGCCCGCTGGATGTCGGAAGTTCCGGCGCGGCTCTACGGAATCCGCAACAAGGGCCGCATCGAAGTCGGTTATGACGCTGATTTGGTGCTCGTCGATCCTGCCCTCAAGAAAACCGTCACCAACGGGCAGCTTTTCACCAAAACCAACTGGTCGCCCTACCACGGCATGACCCTCCAAGGCTGGCCCGTGCGCACCTTCGTCCTCGGTGAAACCGTCTTCCATGATGGTCAAGTCAACGACCAAATCCGGGGGCAGGAACTACAATTCTCCGGGGTTTGATTGCCAAGATGGATTTTGGCAATCGCAGCTGCACCCATCCACGCTAACCCTCCAAGCTCATCGGCTGAGCGGGATGGGGTTGCTGCTCAAAGCAACCTTGGATCACTTGATCGAAATCAACATTTGCCCCAGTCATCATTCCGGATTCCTCTGAACACAAGAACGCCACCGCACGCGCCACCTCGGTGGGCTTGAGCAAGCGTCCAAAGGGCTGACTTTCCTCGGCGTTGCCCAGCCACGAGTCCCCGCCCTCGTGGTAGGTTTTCTGAATGCGATCCTCTCCGGGCGTGTCCATCCAGCCGATGTTGAGTCCGTTGACGCGGATGCGGTTGCGCACCACACTGTACGCGACATTCCGGGTCAAGACCGCCAAGCCCCCCTTGGAGGCGCAGTAGGCGGAAATGAAGGGCAAGCCACCATGGGCTGCGTTACTCTGGATGTTCACGACTGTCCCCTGGATGCCCTCCCGAATCATGACCTTGATCGCCTCCTGCATGAGAAAAAATGGGGCGCGGAGGTTGACGGCGATCATCTCGTCAAACAATTCCTGCGAGGTGTCCAAGATGGTGCCACGATCCGTCACCGCCGCACAGTTCACGAGGGCATGAACCTTTCCGAATTGCCGATCCGCCTCCACGACCACCTTTCGGCAGTCTCCCACTTGGGAGAGATCCGCTTGCACGAAATGGGTGGGGCAGGTCTGGTTGAGCCCTTCAGCCACAATCCTGCCCCGCTCTTCATTTCTGCCGCAGATCACCAGTCCGGCGGCCCCGCGTTCGGCAAAAAGCCGGGCCACCGCTTCGCCAAGTCCTTGGGTGCCGCCTGTGATGACAGCGATTTTCCCTGCAAGCTGTTCCTTCATTTTCTCGTTTTGGTTGAGGTTCACTGAGCAACCGCCACAGGACGGTTCCCCTGCAACGACTCATTCGCGGCCAAGGCGATCAACACCGGAGCCAGGCCGTCGTTGCCGGAAACCGGAGTCGGGGTGTCGTTGCGAACTGCGTTGACGAACGCCTGCATTTCTGCCACAAACGCCGTCTGGTAGCGTTGCAGAAAGAAGTAGAGTGGCTTGTCCCTCACGGTTCCGGATTCGCTCATCACCACCATCGAGGTCGGCGTGTTGTTGTCCGCCAAGGCCGTGCCCTTGGAACCGAACACTTCGATGCGCTGGTCGTAACCGTACACCGCCTTGCGGCTGTTCTCGATGATGCCGAGGGCACCGTTGGCAAATTTCAGGGAAATCAACGCCGTGTCAATGTCTCCCGCCTTGCCGATTTCCGGATCCACCAGCACGGCTCCCCGCGCATAGACCTCCGTGACTTCGCTACCGCTGAGAAAGCGGGCCATGTCGAAATCGTGAATCGTCATGTCCAGAAACAGCCCCCCGGAACTGGCGGCGTATTCGGCAGACGGCGGCAACGGATCGCGGGAGGTGATGCGGATCACATGCGGAGCACCCAATGCTCCAGAAGCTACCTGCTGCTGCACTGCCGCAAAACTCGGATCGAAGCGGCGATTGAAACCCACCTGCAATTTGACCCCGGTTTTTTCGACTTCGGCGAGCGCGTTCCGGATCACTTCCGGATCGAGCGCAATCGGCTTCTCACAGAAGATATGCTTGCCCGCTTGGGCACATTCGATCATTTGCGGGGCGTGCTGCGGCGAGGGCGAGCCGATCAAAACGGCATCAATTTCCGGGTCATCGAGGATCATGCGATGGTCGTTTCCCGTGACCGGGATACTCCGGGAGGCAGCCCAGGCCTCATCCAGAAACGGATCAGTGATCGTCTTTAGTCGAACGCCCTCCACACGGTTGAGGAGGTTGTCGGCGTGGAGCTTGCCAATGCGGCCGGCCCCGATGATGCCCATGGTGATGAGAGTCATGAAAAACCTGCTTCCTTTTCTTGGGGTTCTACTGATTCACTGATGTTACGCAGAACGTAATATTCTGTAATTCTTTGAAAAATTTATTTTACATTCTACTGGTAAAACCTTCGCCTTCAGGCGGAACCGCTTTAGCGTCCTTCTCCATCATGTTATAATGTGCGGATTCAACTCGTAAGTGCAACAGGTGGTTT
>LWDU01000109.1_pt1 | contig 27512 bp, 36 predicted proteins | sample 727161 | NCBI WGS metagenome assembly LWDU01 (sample SAMN04566230, study PRJNA314399) | hydrothermal vent metagenome | isolation source: deep sea hydrothermal plume seawater | place: Mexico: Gulf of California, Guaymas Basin | collected 2004-07-11
CTTGTGGTATACTGCACTTTCTGGGGACATGTGTCCCTTGATGCACCAAACCTAAACTGACTAAAAAAGGACTAAATCGTTATGGCAAAGAATTCAAGCAAAAGAATCGTCTCCCCCGTTGGTCGTCTGGCCTTCGCGTCTCTCTTCACTCCGGCAGTGAATGCGCTGAACCCTAGCGCACCTGCTAAGTACGAGACGCTGGTGGTCTTCGACAAGGATGCCGACATGTCAGGCATCGAAGCAATCGTCGAGGAGGCCCTCACTCTGAAGTTTGGAGCGGACCGCCCGGACGGACTCTACAACCCGATCCGAGACGCCTCGGAAAAGGCCAAGCACGGCGAGCCCTTCGCCTCCGGTGGCAAGATGATTAAGGTGAAGAGCAACTTTCAGCCTGGAATCATCGACCTCCAGAAGCAGCCTGTGCTCAACGAAACTGAGATCTACCCCGGTGTTTTCGCCCGCGTTCAGCTCCACGCTTACGCATTCGACAACGCAACCAAGGGTTCCGGTTTCGGCCTCGACAATGTCCAGAAGATCAAGGACGCTCCCGCAGCCGATGGCCGCATGGACGCAGCCTCCGCCTTCGATGACATTGCAGACGAGGACCTGCTCTAAATAAAACCCCTTCCCCCTCGGGGCCATGTGGCCCCGGGGGACCAGGAGAACAAGATGGCCAAGACAAGAGGAAAGCCCCGCAAGGACCGAAAGTACCCTACCGCTATGGCGGGAATGCACCGCGCGTATTATGTGAAGGGTACGGACACACTGGCCCATCAGATCCGGAATGGGTCTAGCGGCTGCATGGAGTGGCGCGATGGCGAAGGCAATCCCTGCGAAGTTCAGCTCAAGAGCACAGGCAAGCCCTGCGCTGAGCAGGTGAGGTAATGCAGGCCGCAGACCTCACCGAAGGAATGGTTGTCAAGTCTGATGTTAGCGACTGGATGACCGTACAGGGCGTCACTGTAGGGGCCAAGTCCGTCGTACTTTATGTAGGCGACTCCCCGACCACCCGGGTAGGTATCCTTATCTCCCCGGTCATGGCGTTCACAGTGAAAGACTAAGTACTTACAGCGGAGAGTTGTCCGAGTGGCTTATGGTGCAACCTTGGAAAGGTTGTGTAGGGAAACCTACCGGGAGTTCGAATCTCCCACTCTCCGCCAAAGTACTTGTTTTCATTAAGGAAATACGATGTCCGATTGTATCATAGGTACCGTCCAAAATGCCCAGGGGTACTCCCGACACTACGCGGGTAAAGAAGGCCGAATCTCTCGGTACTTCCAGGGCCATAGGATTGAATGGGAGCGCGTCAATGGCCCCATCCCCGAGGGGCTTGTGGTTCGTCACAAGTGTGACAATCCCCCCTGCATTAATCCGGATCACCTGGAGATCGGGACCCTAGCCGACAACAACGAGGACAGGCGGATCCGGGGACGGAGCCGCAGCAAGACCACCCTGGCCCAGAAGGCTGAGATAGTGACAGCCCGGGCTGCTGGAGAGAAGCTCAAGGACATAGCAGGCCGCTACGGCATCACCCACCAAGCGGTTTCGTGGATAGTTAAGAATTATCGTTGACATTTATCTCCGGACGTGGTATACTCTGGATAACGATTAAGAAAGGGCCAAGAGCCCTTTAGATACAATGGGGTCATAGTATAACGGGATTACGCGGCCTTTGCAAGGCTGACATCGGGGTTCGATTCCCCGTGACTCCACCATTGTTGTTCCGCGGTAGCTCAGCTGGCAGAGCGGGAAGCTGTTAACTTCTAGGTCGTAGGTTCAAGTCCTACCCGCGGAGCCATGTACGCTTGTCCGAGTGGTTAAAGGAGGCAGACTGTAAATCTGCTGGCATTATGCCTACCTAGGTTCGAATCCTAGAGCGTGCACCATCTTATACAGACTGTCTGCTGCGGTGGCTCAACGGTTAGAGCGCCGCCCTGTCACGGCGGAGGTTGCGAGTTCGAATCTCGTCCGCGGCGCCAGTCTGAGACACAAAGGATACCCATGAAGTTCTTCAAAGACGCTGCAGTACTCATCTCCGCAGTCGTACTGTTGGCCGTGGGGTGCCTATTCGCAGAGACCATCCGTGCCCTTGAGGCCTTTTGGTTCTTACTGCGAGGAAAGAGGAACCTGTGATAAAAGTAACCATCATACGCCCGGGCAATGCGCCGGAGCAGTCCTTCATCGTAGCGGGGAAGGGCCCCATCGACCAGTTCACCCCCAAAGGTAAGGCCCGGGGGTATACCCCCCATGAGCTGATCCGCAGTGGCGTCCACGGACCCGCGATGGGCCGCGGCGTGCGTAACCCCCACTTGGTTGCGGCTATGGACTTGATTGAGAATGACACTCTCTCCCCCCATGTCATCAGTTTGAATGCGGGCGGCGACTTCTCTTTCCCCACCAGGACCGTTGAAGGTCCGGGGAACACGTCCTACCGATTTGAGTATGTCACGTCCACCGAGGAATCTGAATAAATACCTTGACATATCCGCACCATACAGTATAATACCCACTCATCAGGCGCAGTTTCGACGGTCGCCGATAAAGGAGTAATAATGTCCCACTGGACTATCGACTTTGAAACCCGGTCCCCCACCGAAATCCGATATGGAGCGTACCGCTACTCTGAGGACCCCCGGACCGAGGTTATGTGCCTCGCCATCATGGCCCCCGACTCCTCTGAAGTCGGACTTTGGCACCCCGCCTACCCCTCTCTTGGAATTGAAGAGACCGGAGAGCACTACCTGGACGAGCTGTTCGCTGGCATCGCCCGTGGTGATCTCATTGAAGCCCACAATGTAGGCTTCGAACGGGCCATCTGGGAGAATGTCTGCTACGACCGCATGGGTTGGCCCGAAGTGAAGCCCAGCCAATGGCGCTGCTCTGCTGCCGCCGCTGCATCCTTCTCTATCCCCCGATCCCTGGATGGAGCCTCGACGGCTCTCTTGGGTGGCGAGGACCGAAGCAAGGATCTGCCCAACGGCACAGGCAAGAAAGACATGTCCGGCCACAAGATCATGATGAAGGTCTGTAAGCCCCGGGCTACGCTGAAAGCGGACCTGGAGCCCATTGCTGAGCGCGAAGGTGTGTCTTGGAAAGAGCTCCAGAAGGCCAAGACCATCTTTGTTCTGCGCGAGAAGTACCCCCAGCACGCCGACCTCACTGAGGCCATGAACCCGTGGCACGAGAAGGAAGCGGAGCTGGAGGGCTTGTTTAAGTATTGCAAGCAGGACGTCCGTGTAGAGCGCGCCATCTCTGAAGCCCTGCCCTCCGGCCTGTCCGAGAAGGAGCTGAAGGTTTGGCAGATGGATCAAGAGATGAACCACCGCGGAGTCCGGGTGGACATGCCTCTGGTGGACGCGGCTATCGCGATCTCCGTTCAATGTAAGGACGCTGCGGATCTCTGGATCCACGGCAAGTCCGAGGGCGCGATCACGTCGATTGGTCAACGGGCTCGCCTGATCGACTGGCTTGACGCCCAGCCCTGCGAAGGTTCCCTTGAGAACCTGCAGAAGGCTACGGTTGCCGAAGCGGTCAAGAACGAGAACCTGTGGACCCCGGATGCCCTCAAGGCCCTGCAGTTGCGCCAGTCTGTGTCGAAGACTTCGACCAAGAAGTACGAGACAATGGCGAAGGCCGTCTGCAACGACTCCCGCGTCCGGGGCCTGTTGGCCTATCACGGTGCGGATACGGGCCGCTGGGCGGGACGGATCGTGCAGCCCCAGAACTTCCCCCGGGGAACCATCAAGGCGGACATCGAGGACCTCTGCGAAGACGTGCTGACGATGGGCCGCGAAGACCTCGATATGATCTATGGGGACTCGATGGAGGTCCTGAGTTCCGCTCTAAGAGGCGCAATTACTTCGTCCGACGGTACGGACCTCATATGCGCCGATTACAGCGCCATCGAGGCCCGCGGTCTGTTCTGGATTGCTGGAGACGAAAGGGCTCTTAGCGTCTTCCGACAGGGGCGGGACATCTACAAAGACATGGCGTGCCAAGTGTACGGAGTCGAGTACAGCGAGGTCACTGCGGAGCAGCGACAGATGGGCAAGCAGGCGATTCTCGGCCTCGGCTACCAGATGGGCGCGCAGAAGTTCCAAGACACATGGAAGTAAGCTTGGAGATGGCGCAGACTGTAGTGGACGCCTATCGGGGATCACACCATGCGGTGAAGTCCTTCTGGTACGCAGTCCAGGGCGCATGCTTTGAGGCCCTTGAGCGCGGACGAGGCGGAGCCCCTGTCAGTCTGTCCAGTGGTCGCCTCCAGATATACCACTCAAAGAAGGACTTTCTCCATATCGTCCTGCCGAGTGGCCGGAAGCTCAGCTACTTCAAGCCGAAGCTCGTGGATATGTACAACCCGCGTTTCGAGCGCAACGAGATCAAGATCACCTTCATGGGCGTCAACTCGATGACCCGGAAGTACACGAGAACGGATACGTACGGAGGGAAGCTGGTTGAGAACATCGTGCAGGCCCTCTCCCGAGACATCATGGTGGAAGCCATGTTGGCCCTGGAGTACGGGGCGGACAAGTACACGCCGATCCTGACAGTCCACGATGAGATCGTGGCGGAAGTCCCCGAGGGGGAAGGATCTGTACGGGAGTTTGAGCAGCTGATCTCCCAAGTCCCCACTTGGGCTAAGGGTTTCCCCCTAGAGGCCGAAGGATGGCGAGGGAAGAGATACAGGAAGTAAAATGAATATGGATAGTGCTTGCACCCCTCGTGCTTTCTGCTATACTGTTCTTCATGGGAGAAAACACAATGACTGAGCGCCCGTACCGGAGTTTGATTCGCGCCCTCGCCTTCTTGGTGGGCTTTGTTGCTGCCCTGGTGCTTTGCACTGGGAACGCAAAGGCAGGAGACAGGGAGCAGTACGTGCGTCCCGACGTGGCAGGCAATCTGGACTTCCAGATGGACAATATGCCCGACTGGATGATCTACCCCTCTCTCAGCGCCTTGCTGCAGGGCGGCGGTATCGACTGCACGGTCATCGGAATCTTTGACAATGGCACCTTTCACGGGGACCACTACGTAACAATCGAATGCGAAGGGGACAAGATGCTACTGATGAACGCTACCTCCACCCCCGTCATGGCCTTCTCCTGCTTCGACCCCACACTACCGAAGGGGCTCGCGTGCCTCGTGAAACTACCTTATGACGAAAGGCACACTTTATGAATGCCGCTATTCTCGCTGGCTTGGTGATCGCTGCCACTACCTCTATCTCTGTCATCGAATACATCAGTCGCACGCAGGACCAGATGATGACGGCGCTTATGTACTCCGCGCCCTTCGTCGTAATCTCCCAAGTGTGCCTGTACTTCATCTTCAGTAATGGCGCTTCCGTGATGGGGGCTTGGATCACTTTCACTATAGCCATGTCCGCCTCCCGGATCCTTAACTCTGTCTTCGTACTGAAGGAGCCCCTTTCTTTCCCGTGGCTACTCACTGGCGTAGCTTTCATGTTACTCTCCGGCCTTTGCATCAAGCAGGCCCACTCAAACTAAGAGGAATTAGGACCGTGAAAATCATAATCGAAGAGAGCACAGATGGGGAGACCCGCCTCGCTTACGCCTTGTTCATGGATGCCCTAGACGACCTCCGTTCGTCCAAGAAGGCCCTGGAGGGGCGGATAGGATGTACCCTGGCCGAGGATCTCCTCGACGGGACCCTCCTAAGGGACTTTGACAACGAGGAACTCGCCAGCGCCGTGAGGGGGTTTAGCAAGACCCTGGAAACCTACCGCGAAGCCCGACGGTACTTCATGGACGGAGCTAGCGCCGCGGTTTACCATGCGGGCGTGGTAGGACTCGATGGCTCAGCGGCCGTATCCCGCGTCCGTCTAGAGTGCTCACTGCCCTTTAACTCTCGTCTGGCTGCCGACGCCGCCACGGAGTTCATGGCCCACCGCCAGCGGTACGCGAACAAGTCGAAATGACCGAGAAGAGCATCGAGGCTTACGGAAAGAGGGTGGCGGAAGGCCTAGGGGCCTGGGTCATCAAGCTGGGGATGCTGGGCGGCCGAGGCTGGCCGGACCACACGGTCTTTCTGAATGGCCAAGTGATCCTCATCGAGTACAAGCGCCCCGGCGGAGCCTTCCAGCCCGGGCAGAAAATGATCCATCGACAGCTTGCGAAGTGCGGCTTCACCGTCCACATCGTAGACTCGAAAGAGAAAGTAGACGAGGTATTTCATGGCAGCTCGAAAAGCCGCTAAAAGGAAGTCCAAGCCCGCGAAGGCGTACAAGCCTCATCCGTACCAGGAGAACGTCCTGGAGCGCATGGATGAAGAGGGCACGCTCGCCTTGCTCCTGGACCCTGGAATGGGAAAGACCTCAATCTGCCTGGAGGACTTCCGTCGCCGACGAGAGTTCCTGGACGCGACCCGCGCCTTGGTGGTTGCTCCTCTGAAGACCTGCCAGACTGTCTGGCCCATAGAGGGCCGCAAGTGGAAGGGCTTCCAGGACATCTCCATCCAGGTACTCCACGGCAAGCAGCGGACTGTCCAACACTGCGACAAGTCCGAGGTGTCTGTGATTAACCCGGAAGGCCTGGGATGGCTGGTAGCAAATGCAAAGAAGCTCAGCGAGTGGTTTGACGTTGTGTACATGGACGAGTCCACGATGTTCAAGACGGCGAGTTCTAAGCGCTCCAAAGCCATGTTCAAGATCTGCCACAAGATCCGCGGCGGAATCTCATACCGTTTCATATTGACAGGAACCCCTGCCCCCAATGGCGTGGCGGACCTGTACGGACAGTTTGGCGTCCTGGACCCCCAGATTCTAGGCAAGAACCTCGCGACCTTCCGGAGGGACTACCAGTTCAAGAGCCGACATGCACCTTGGGGTGTGATCTGGGAGCCTAGCAAAGCGACCGAAGACCTCGTCAATGCGCGCATCGCTCCGCATAGTGTCCGGCTGGACGCCACAGACCATCTGAATCTGCCCGACCTTGTGAAGACGATGCGGATTGTGAAGCTGCCCGCCAACGCGCGGAAGATCTACAAAGAGCTTGAGACTGACATGTTCGCCGAAGTGGACGCAGGAGAAGTCACTGCGGTCAATCCCGGAGTCCTGTCTGGTAAGTGCCGACAGGTCGCGAATGGTGCGGTGTACCTGAGCACTATGGGAGAGGCCGTAGACAAGGAGACCCGCAAGGTCGAATATATCCATACCGCCAAGGCCGAAGAGCTGGGGCGGCTGTGGGACGAGCTGGGGCATAAGCCCCTCCTGGTCGCTTACGAGTACAAGCATGACCTCACCATCATCAAGCATTTCATGAAGGATAAGTACAAGTTTGAGCCCCGCTACATCGGCGGCGGCTGTACTACTGAGGAGGTGCAGGACTCTGTGGAGATGTGGAACGCGGGCGAACTGCCCATGCTCCTGGTCAACCCCCAGAGTGCGGCCCACGGACTCAACCTGCAGGAGGGCGGGAGCCATCTATGCTGGTACAGCTTGACTTGGAACCTGGAACATTATCTGCAGCTTAATGCTCGCCTCTGGAGGCAGGGGCAGAAGCAAGGGGTGTTCATTCACCACCTGATCGCCAAGGACACAATTGACGAAGTGGTGTGGCGGGCCATCGAGAACAAGAACCAAACACAGATTAAGCTTCTCAGCTACCTAAAGGAGTACCGAGGATGAACGCGAAGCGAAAGCACGAGATCCAGAAGGAGCTGCAGGCGGTTGTCAACGAGGCCCTCCGGGTCCTCAACTGCGACTTTCCCGTCGAGCTGAAGATCTCTGCCGAGGAGGAAGAGCTGGGGTCTTTCTGGCCGGAATGGCATGAGGACCGAGGCATGACCCGCTCGATGCAGGGGTACATCACACTAGCGGACTTCACAAAGTACTCAAAGGACGAACTGATCGAGCTGCTCTGGAGACAGATCACGATACACGAGCTAGGTCACGCCCTCCAGTTCCGCCCCTATGAGATGGAGGAGGACTCAGAGCGCGAGTCTGACCATGATGCGGAGTTTGGCATCCACTTCGCCCGCGCGTACACCCAGGTCCAGGAGACAGATATATTGTCCCTGGAGGACGCCCAGGAGCTTTTAGGCTTGACACAGGAACGCCGAGATGCTATAGTGCAGACTCTAACCGAAGCCATAGAAAAGGACATCCAGAATGACTGATCCGGCAGACTGCATCGTGATTATTGGGGCCGCAGGCGCGGGCAAAGATACCGCCGCCGACGCCATCATCCAGGAATTGGGATCGCAGGATACCTACCAGAACCTCAAGTTCGCCGCGCCCCTCAAGGACCTGTGCGCCAACCTGTTTGGCTGGGACCGCCGCAAGCTCGACACAGACCTGGAGTACAAGGAGTCCAAGGCGATGTACCCCGACGGCTCTGCGTGCATGTCAGTGGCAGGGGAGACCCAGACGCGCCGACAGATCCTGCAGCACCTCGGTACGGACATCTTTCGGAACCAAGTCAACGACGGCATCTGGCTACAAGCTGCCCTGGTAGAAGCCAAGGCCAGCGAGGGAGTCGATGTGTTCGTTGCGACCGACTGCCGCTTCCACAATGAGCTTGAGTTCATCCAGAACAACTTCAACCGCGTCCTTGTAGTCCGGGTTGAGCGCGCAGGTGCAGGCGGGACCGCAGCTTCTGCGCATGTGTCGGAGCGGCAGGCTCTCGAAATGCGAGCCGACGTCACGATCACCGCGGCGGCCGGGGACGTTAACTGGCTGACAGACAAGGTAGTTGAGGCCGTAAAGGAATGGAGGAAGGCACGATGAGCATTAGAGACCAGATTGACGCCCTGTCCGAGACGAACGTCCGGATCGCAGGTAAGATCAAAGAGGCCAGGAAGGCCGACAAGTGGCAGACCGTCCAAGTGAACGGGGTAGCTGTACACTCCCGCAAGGACCCAAACTCTCGACTGGCGCTACTGCAGACCGAGTATGACAGCAACGAGGCCCGCATTGGGGCCATCCTTCGTAACTCCCTAGGAGACCCGAAATGAACCTAAATGACCCGACGCCCCCCAGCGCCAAGCGGTCCCTGGATGCCCTCGCGGCCTTCCACCAGATCACTGGCATAAACCCCTTGCTGGTAGGCCTAAAGATCGCCCGTGGGCTCATCAAGGCTCACAGCGCCGTCAACCGCACTTGTTCCGCGTACCAACACCGGAAACAGCTTAGGTGAGCAATCCCCTTCTGGACCTGCTGGTGTGGGTGCTTGGAGTCCTTCTGGGCTCAACGCCCGACCGCTGCCTGTTCGAACACAAGTCAGGCTACGAGGTCTGTGTAGGGGGCGGGAACCCCGTCCCTGTAGGAACGGAAGACGAGTACATCCCCGTCATGGGGACAGACGTTTCCGTGACGATCCGTAAATCCTTCTAATTCAGAAAGCCACTGTCATGCTCTCCTGGTTCATCACGTCCCCTGCGCCCCTCGCCCTCGCAGCCGCTCTGTATATGGTGCAGGCCTATGGATACACTTCGAAGGGTGACTTTGGTATGGCCCTCGCCCTTGTGTCTTACGCGGTGGCCAACGTGGGCTTTATCATCTCCTACAGCTACATGGGCGGAAACTGACCCTCTGTATTGCGCTGTAAGAAGACTTCTCCCCCTTACCCTTCCAGGTACCCTCCTGGAACTTGGAGCTACCCACATGGACCATGAGTACAGCAAAGACTGCGACGAAGAGCCGTGCCGGGTTTGCTACACGGTGCCCGACGACCGTCGCCCACGAGAACTGGATGTGATCCAGGGTTACCCGAAGGGGAGTGGGGCGGACGCGTTTGCAAACGATATTCGCGAATGGGCAAAGAACTGCGCAGATGCGATGTTCGATGGGATGGTCGAAGTGGCCGAAAAGCACTGCGCGGAGACCACGCGAGACCGCACGCCAAACTAGCCTCCAAGTAGGCGAATCGGAAAATAGGCACAAAAAAAGGCACCCACCAGACGCGAAGTCTAGTGGGTGCCTTTTTGTGCTGTTGGGCCTGGAAGCTACTTGCCTCCAGGCCCTCGGTATTGAGGCAAAACCCCCGAATCGCCTCAATCCGTTTAAATCATTTTGCTCTGCCCACTATCTTCTCGAAAGTCCGAAGACCGCCGAGGCCAAGCATCGCCGTCACGAGGGACGTCATGCTCTCCAGGGGGAGCTGCGGGCCGGGAGTTCCGGTCCACCATTGGAAGATGGGGTTAATCACGAACGCGAGGGCGAGCCCTGCTCCGCAGGTCCAGCCAATGGCGGGGCGCCATCCGGCGACGAACGTGGACCTGTGGGTGGCTTCCGCCTTGTTGAGTTCGACCTGTGCGAGCCCGGGATTGAGAGCCAGCTGGGCCAGAACGGCCTTCTTGTCGAGCCGCTCCTCATCCGAGGTGAATAGTTTGTCGATTACATTGCCGACCACTTCTACGGCCGGGATGGCACCTGCGATTGCCAAGGGGATCATAGGCTTACTCCTTTATCTCAAAATGTGGGTAGTCCCGGAAGCGCTCGTCCCGCATTCGCTCGTCTTGGTCCCAGTCACCGCCCCAGCGGATGATGTCGCCGTATCCGAGATCGTGCGATACTGCCCGGATGATTCCAGCCAGATAGACGAACGCTTCCGTATCTTCCCAGTCGATAGGCCAAGGAGCAATGTCCACTGCCTGACTGGGGGTCGAATTGTGTTTGCTTTGGCCCCAACGGGCCTTGCTTTTCTTTGTGAAGAACGCGCGGCCCTGGGCAATCTTGCCCCGGTGCCCGCAAAGTACGGTGAAATCCACGACCTCAATGGCCCGATGCAGTACCTCTTGAAGTCTAGCATCGCACGTAGCGATTCTTGTCATCGATGAGCTGCCGAATCTTGCCATTGAGGTCTCCTGTCTACGCTACGGTTCTCATCCAGTTGAGCGCGAGGCCCACTAGATTCACTAGCGCGAACCCCACAGCTATAGTGGTGTTCAAGCGTGTCTTCAGAGTTGCCAGTGCGAGCTGCTGCTCCAGTACCTTCTCGTTCAGCAAGTGTGTTACCTGCTTCTGGTTACGAAGGCTGTGCCGTAAATCGGCGATCTGGGTTACAATCTCTCCCACTTCTCTTTCTGAGAGCTTCTGATTTTTGGTTTCGTCCAAGACAGGTCCCTCCTTCCTACTTTAGGGGGGTAGGGTGGTACTTCACTGCCAGGGGCCCGAAGGCCCCTGGAAGTCCTGTCAGTGCTATGCGTCGCCAAACACTCTGAACTCCCTGACCGGGGTTACCCGGGCGGGTATGGAGTTCGAACTGTCAACGCGGAGCAACGTTACCCTTGCGAGGTAGGGGGTAGCCTGAGTGGCGGCTACCCAACCCATCGCGGTCTCTAGATCCGCGCGCAACAGCACATCACTCGTGGCCGTGTTGGCCGTGAGGGTAGTCCTCACTGTGATCTGGCTCCCATTGAAACCAGCGCCGGGGACGCTCTCGACCTCATAGGTGCATGTGACACCATCGGTGGGAGCGTTCGTGCTGCTCTCGTTCTGGAACCAAACTTGGTTGTAATCCTGGCGTGAATGGTTAGTCCAGGAAACGGTAATGTCCCCGGTGCCATTCAGTTGGTCGATCAGGACTCCGTGACTGCCCGATCCAGTGAGGCCCTGGATGCCAATTTCGGCGGGCCGGAGGGGGCGGTCACTACGTATGATCTCAGTTATGGGTACGTTGATGTTAGGGGAGTCATCGACGTCCCATCGACCAAATAGACCCTTCGGAACGATCTTATAGTTGCGAGAGATGTCCCCGGTGAGGTTAGTCGCCCCCAGCGGGACTCCGTTGACCGGAACGTTATCCCAGAACCACACCCGGTCAGTGACCGCGTGGTCAGTGATGTCGGTGTCGAACAGTCCCCGGTATATGCCGGAGAGGCCTGTAACCGCTGACTGATTGGGCAGATACTTGGGGCCATTTAGTCCAATGTCCTCTTGTGACTGGTTCGGGTCTTGGACAAGGTCACCATCCGCCAGCTGGACAATGTCCGTCTGGGTGTATGCCATGATCTCATCCCCAATCCGGAACAGGCCATAGCCCTGGGACCGGATCTCCGCCTGTGTCTGGTCGTGAAAGGACACTCCAGAGCCCTGGTCCGGGTTGGAGAACCCAATTACGGGAACAATAACATCCTTCTCGATGGGAGTCGTTACATCCGTCCACCAAGTGGTGCCTCCATCAAAAACGTATCCGTGGCCACCCCAAGTGGCGCCTTGCCCGCTCTGAAAATGCGGGGGCGGGCCATCCCCGGAGGTACCAGAGGTGCTGTTCTGGAAGGTGGTAGTGGGCAGGGACCAATTCCACTGGTCCCCCTTGTTGTGCCAGAGGAACCCATTCGACTTGACTATCTCCTGGGCCGCGTAGGCGGTATTGGGTTGCCATTTTTGCGTAGTGGGTCCTTCCCAGGTTGCCTCGACGAACGAGTCACTCTGCGCGGTTAGCGGGTAAAAGTCCTGGAAGGGGACGGGTACCTGGAGGGCATTGGGCGTAGAGGAAAGGTCCGGAGTGTCTAGATAGAACAAGTTGTCTTCCGTGTTCTGTAGCCAAGCGCTGGCGGTTCTAGACGTGGAATTACCCTGGGTGATATAGACCCGGACTCTGCGGTCTGTGTCCGGGTTTCCGCCACTGGCCCCAACTTCCCATCGAGTCGCGCCTACTAATTCAACTACTTCCGGGTATGACACGAAGAGATAGTTTATCGTGTTATAGATATTACCTTTGCCCGCCGGGTCGGTGTTGATGAAGACAGGCTGCGCGAATATGTCCTGGGTGCCCTTGATGAGCACGGTGGGGGACGAGGCGCTGCCTCGGCTAACTTCCGCTACCCTCAAGGGCAGCTTGTTCAGACCGAAGTCTGGGTCGGTTACTGAGATAACGTCCCCCGGAGACAGGAGGGCTGCGGATCGGTCCGCGGTGAACTCCAAGGCCACGAGGGGCTGGCTTCTCTCCGCTAGGGCTCGATGCGCCTGCGTTGTGGCTTGTGTGGAGTTTCTCACTCCGGGCATCTTCAGCTTCGCAAGCTGCTGGGCCCCGCCCTGCATCTCGATGTTCCCGAGGTCCTGGGCGACGGCGATGGTGGAAGTGAACTCATCCTTGTTGCTCACGTACTCGACGTGGACGCTGTTCTTGGTGGAGTTCCAGGCGGTCCTGGCCATGGTTACCATCTTGACGATGTTCGTGGAGTCAAACGAGGGGACAAGATCGATGTCATAGTCATCTCGGACCATCTTTATCTGGAACTTGCCTTGCTCATTCTGGTACAGGGCGCAGGAGATCTGCTGCTTGATAATGTCTACGACCTTGGCGGCCTGCTGCGGTTTCTGGAGCAGATAGCTGAACCCTATTTTCTCTTGGAAGCACAGCTCAGCTGCGTACTGGAAGGATGGTAGGTCTACAAGGTCCTCGGTGAGGCCGAGGCCATAGTCCGAGTTTGTTAGGATCTCGTACAGACAGTTTACAGGGTTGGCGTCTCCATGCCCCGAGGCTCCCGCGACGATGAGGTTGTCTACGATGATGCGCTCTTTGCCCTGTGCCAAGTTGAGAGGGTTGGGGTAGGAATGGACGCGTACGTCCCAGTCTCCCGCACGCTGCCTCTCGCCAATGTATCCGCCTTGCCACACGATGTGCGCGAGGCCAGAATAGCTGGGCAGGTATTGAGGCACTTCGGTGTTGTCATAGAGATGCGCCGATCTCTCCTGGTTTAGCTCTCCCCAGTATATCCGAAGGCTGCCCACAAGGCCGCCGCCATGCTTGTGGCCACCAAAGATGTTCCTTGCATTGACATTCACCCAGGTACTTGCGCCAGTGCCAGGGTTCAGGAAGCCCTTGGTGTTGACGACGTCCTGGACGTACCCGGAGGCCGTATGGCCTCCCTGGATGAAGGGCTTATCATCGGCGCGTATCTGACTGACGCCATCTATGGGGCCCTTACACAGAGCCAAGTCGAAAGATGCGTAGTACTCATACCCCACGACGACCCAGTCCGAAGAGATCCAGGACCCTACGTCCTGCCGAATGGGGTTGGCGCGCAAGTTCCCGTACCAGATGACGTTGGGTCCCGTCAGGATATTGGTCCCGAAGTTGATCGGGATTACACGAGTCTCGATGTTGGTGGGGGACAGGAACTCGTCCGCGTCCCCAAGCTTTTGGTCCTCAATTCCCGGGTCGGGTGCCAGGAGGGCGGAAAGGACAGTCATCAGTGCAGATATAATAACTGATACGATAATGGATGCGACCATTGTATTTCTCCTACTGGTAGAGTACCAGGGGGGTTTTAGGGGAGGGGCAGTGCTGGTGGGGATTTATCCCCAGGGCTGCCAGTTCACGTCGATCAGAAGGCCTTCCGCGAAAGGGTTGGTGGAGGGGACGAAAGGGAACCCCCCATAGTGCTCGATGTTATTAAATCGCTCCACACACCCCTGAGGTGAATGGAGGCAGCCAGCATACAGCTGCAGCCGGGTGGTGGGGGCCAGGGTGTCAAAGGCTACTTGGAAGAATAAGATGTTATTTACTGTGTCATGTCCCAGTATAGTCCGGCTCTGTACGCCTCTCGGGTCCTGCCAGATTGCCATTCCGCCACCAAAGAAGGTGTCGTCGAGGGCGACCCTGGCTGATAGGCTCGGGCCAGACCAGTCAGGGTGATCCGCGATAGCGGCTGCGAGCCCCCCATCGTCAATGTCAGTTACAATCGCGTCGGTGCGGTAGGTCTCTCGTCCCACTTGGCACTGTGCATCATACAGAATGTGGTTGCAGGCCCAGGAGTAGGTCCGCTTGGGTATAGAAGAGGTCAAGCGGCTCGACAGGGTGGTCAGGGTACACTCCGCCTTGTCCTCCTTGAACTTCACGATAGCCACGTCGCCATCAAAGAACGTAATGAACTCCGGGTCAATGCCGTCGGTGGTATGGGCCCGGAAGATCTGCACGGTGTCCGGCAGTGGAGGCTGCCCCTGGAGGTACCTCTGGACGAACGGATCACTCCGGGGCATGGTTATAGTGAGGGACCCACTGGAGGCCTTTTGGCTTAGCTTGGGAGAGGAGCGTTTTATGGACACCGGAATGTACAACCTGCCATCATACGTGATCTCCGTATCTGCGGAGGTGTACGTGATGATATTGGCGCCGCCTCTCTGACTGAACATGTACAGCTCTATGGGCTGCCCCTGCTCGGTGGATATTTCTTGGGAAATATAAGTCATTGCTTAACTCCAATCAGGGGCCCGGAAGTGCGGGCACGGCCTTGGCCAGTGTGCTTGGTGTTGAACTTGTCACTATCAAGTCTGGACAGGATCAGGAAGCTTATCTCTTCAATGTCATCACTGTTTCGCAATTGGGTCGCGACGGCGGGAGACGTAACAATGGTGTCCGTGTCCGTGTCCGTGTCATGGGAATGGTCAGTCACCTCGCAGTATATGATCTCGCCGTCCTTGTACTTTACAACAATGTGGTTGTAGGGCGCTTTGGCCTGTATTTTCTCGGAGTACCCCGTGGCCTCAAGTAGGAGGTTTGTGGAGTTAACGTCGAGGGTCTGCCCCGGGGTTACGGTAAGGTCCTGAGTGTGAGTAGGAACCCAGAAGGACTTCTGTCGCCCCTTACACCACACGAGGAACTTACGCACCGCAATGGAGTCTTGCAAGGTACTGACATCCCACATTTTGATGCCGGAGGGTCGGGTGGGCTTGTTCGTCACATAGGTCCGCACGCCTGTACTGCCATCGATCACGGCCATGCCACTAACCAGATTGGACTCGTACTCCTTGTCTATAAGCATGTCGTCATCTAGGACGGGCTTGCCCAGGTAGCTAGTGAGGTACAGTTCGTTCTCCTCCAGGCCACTGTAGGCCGTCTGGTCGAGCCACTCGACGGAGGTCTTTGCTACACGAGAGGTCGTCAGGGAGGTAGAAGGGTTGTCCTTCGCGATGCAGGGTCGGAGCGGAACTACCCAAGTGCCCGGGGCCCACGTGCCTAGGGTCGGGGAGTTTAGAGTAATAGAGGTGTCCGTGACTGAAGTTATGGCCACAGGCTCGTTTTGATTCCATTCGTTCCATATCATGGCGAAGCCGCCGGGGCGGAAGTCTCGACTGGTGGTGTCAAGGAATATCGTCTGCTCTCCGGGAGCCACTGCCTGCGACAGGCGGGAAGTCTGCTGCCACATACCGACGCCCACAGTTATGCCAGGCAAACCTATCAGGTTGGACTGGGCCACTTGGTACATCTTGGGATCCTGCTGGTCTATCAGGTAGGTCATTTTGAAGGATTGGCGAGGATTAGCTCTCTCTGCAATCCGAGTCTCCGTGCCGTCTCTGGACTGCAGGAGGCTCGTCTTGAATTCCAGTGCTTCTGTGACTGGGTTCTGAGGGACGAAGGGGAACACCAAGGCTCTCTCGCCCACTAGGGTATGCGTAGTGGTTGGGACAATGTTTGCGGGCGTGGGAGTGAAAAGCGTCTCAAACTTGTTCTTGCCTGTGCCGGATATGCGGTACGTGAAGTTTATGGTGTGGTTCGCGTTCAGCTTGACGGGGAACCCAGCGATGTTTTCTATGTCCAGGCCACCGCGAGTGAACCGGGTCGCGACGCCCGCGGTGTCCCCAGTAACCAGCATGTCCACAAGGCTGTTTGAGTGCCCTGTTGCGGCGGGGTCCACAATCGCGTTATGTACATCGAAGGTACTCTCGAAATCGGAGAGGATCTTCCCCACGTCCGTTTTGGACGGCAAGGCATAGATCCGTCCGAAGAATATCCCACCGAACCCTGTGTCCGCAATGCCTCCGGAGTGAGTGAAGGTAACGGTGAGGTTGTAGTACGGACCTGAGCGCCGCGTGACCCCAATGATTACACCCTGCGTCCCAAGGGACAGTTGCCCTGCCGAGATATTGTGCACGCCGGGGGCGTGCACGAGGTTAGGCTGTGTGGCCCCGCGCGCCGTGGGCAGGCGATTGGCCGGGATCGTCTGGGTGGTGAAGGAAGCCGTGACAGGCACGAGCCCGCTAGGGTTTATTATGGTTGCCATTGTGGGGGGTGTCCTTGCCTAAAGTTCGTGGATTACGTGGTCTTCTTGTATGCGTAGCCCTGTATCCCGCTGGATACGTTTCCGAGACGAACGTGGTCTCCAGCGGCGGGGATGCCCTCGGACGAGTACCCAAAGCCCACCAGGGTGGGGTGGGTATAGGTGCCGACGGCGGTGCTCCTCTTGAGGAGGGGGAATACAATGTAGGTGTCTCCTCCGAAGTCGAACTCCTCTATGGGTAGCAGTGAGTCCAAAGTGATAGAGTTCACGCCGTGGGCGTTGCCAATATACACTGCCTTGTCCGTCGCTTTATTATTATCCAGGACGTCGATGCCATTATTGGTTAGACCTGCCCGGAGGAACATGCCCATAGGGCTCATGGGTGTGCGGCCAGAAGAGTCATCGACTCCAGTGACCCAGGGGCCAAAGGATTGGGAGCCCCCTTGCCCGATACTGGTTATCGCCCAGTCCGGTTTGGGGGAGTGCTGTAGGGAGTAGGCCGGAAGAGTGCTGTCAAATCCATCCAGGTTGATCTCGCCTACATTCGCGCCCGAATTGAAATAGCACAGCTGCGGCGAGCAGGTGGTATCTCGCGTGCTGGTCAGGGGCTCCATAAACCTAGAGATGTCTGTGGAGGTGGTTACGGGGCCACTGCATCCCATGTACCCTCCAAAGGGGGACGCCATCTCGACGAGAGTGCCAGTCTGCTGGCCGATCCAGAAGTGAGCGAATACCCCCGGGCGAATCTCCAAGACCATGTTCATGTATTCCGGGGTCGCTTCTCCCATGAGCCAGTAGGTGACGCCTTGGCTGAAGAGGACCGAATCACAGGAGGGGAAGTGGTTGAACACCCTGAGGAGGAGGACATTTGGGTTGCCATTGATCCCGGTCATGGGTTGTTGCGCGTCAGAGTGATCCTGCACGGGTTGCAGGTTGGACGGGTCCGGTCCGGGGGAGAGCATATGCCCAAGGATGTAGCTCTCACCTGCTGCGCCACCCCAGGCCCCATTGCCTGCAGTGTTCTCGGAGGCAGCGCTGTCGAAGATCAGGTAGGCGCCAGAAGCGGTGTGCTTGAAGCACGTCTGGGAGCTCCCAGTTCCGCCGAGGGCGGGGCCGTTGGAAAACACGTTTGTGTATGTCCCGATCCCTCCAATACCACTGGTTGTCAGGAAGACGCCAAGCGCTGATGAGAGGTCTGCCCATGAGGTAGCAGTTCCGGTGGAGAAAGCCATGATTGTGTGTCCTTATAGTTGGTATTAGGTGAGTCGAACTGCTATCTTCACAGTGTTAATGGTCGCAAAGGGGTGCCGGGTCTGGATGCACAAGTAGTCAACACCCGCTATCTGGACCAAATCGCCTTCAGCTACATTGCGCTGGGAGACTGCGAATATGCCTCTCTCTTCGCCATACCATCGGCTGCCCGTGAGACCATTGCCCAGATCTCCAAACGTAGCGCTGTTGGCGGAAACGTCGCCCGCACTTGATACGGCGACAGGTATGATAGGTACCTGCGCATTGCCGGGGCGCGGAGGGGTGACCATGTTCCAGAAGGTGTAGGTATTCCCATTGCACCCCGTGTATTGACTACCGGTGCCGCCATTGGGGAGGGGGTGGAAGACTAAGGGGGCCATGATGGGGCCAGAATTCAAAGTGCCCGGGGCCCACTGAGTGTTGAACCATGTGCCATCTTGGGCCATGCAAACGTGGTTCTTGCCTCCAGGCTGGAGGTATCCCTTGTTGTTAGCGTGAGTCGGGATGACCGGACCTATTCCCCCGTTGCCCCCAGTGTTCCCATTATACATCATGGGATAGGGGAACTCCGGCTGGGTGAGGTAGCTGTCCAGAAGAGATACACGGAAGAAGTCCCACTCGCCATCATAGATATAGGGGACTCTGATACCAAACTGGTCGCACATGAAGTGACCGGAGATTCCGCCCGCGATGTCCATGTTGTTGTACACTGGCGGGCCCGAGTTAATGTGGGTGCCGTCCGGAGTATATCCGGTCATGCTGAATGCCATAAGGGAGTAGACGCTACCGCCGGGGTGATATACCTCTGACAGGTTCATGTAGACAAAGTCTTCCGCGAATCCACTGCCACCCGAATCGATGAACATGGCGCGCAGGTTGTAGTTGAAGGACCCGGCCAAAGACAGCGACTGACCTCTTGTGTCCCTCGTGGGCAGGTCTCCACTGCCTACGGCAGAGTCAATCTGGCCACGGTGGCAGTCAGGGTCGGTCCACTGTGTGTTTGGGCTGCTGACGGAGTTGTTGGGGTTGGTGACGGTGGTGATTACAAACTGATCTCCTACTACCCAATCGGTGTCTCCTGAGATGATGTATGCGCTCCAAAGATCTAGCTCGCCCGCGTTCACGTCCACGTCGTAGGTCCCTCGAAAGCCACTGACAGACCCAGTCATCGTGTACTGGGTGTCGCTCGTGAACTCGCCCGTCCAGGTCTGGGGGACGTGAGGGGTGAAGCCGGAAGTCCCGGTGGTCGGTACGCCAAACTGGTGCCCGTATCGAACGTCAAACATGGCGACCCGTCCAGTGCCCGTAGGGGCTCCGCCTATGCCATTGGACACAACCAGAGAGGAGTAGTCAACCACAGCGCACCCATTCATGAACTGAACGAGGTTGCGCAACATGGCGGCTACGCCCACCGTCTGGGGCCCATGATAGTCGGTGAATCCCAGCCGCGGGATCTGTCCGGAGGGGAACGCTGTAAGGATGTCGAAGTGCGCCATTTTAGAGTCCTCTTAGTGCTTCTGGGTTACGTTGCAGGATGTTAATGATGACCTGTTCGCCCGCTTCGCTGTTCATCGCGGAGGGCACTGATTCCGGGTCATCTACGTTTACGATCTGGATGCGGGGTGCAGCCGGAGCGGCCGCCGTCGCCCTAGCGTCCTTAATGCTGCCGCCGCTCGGCGGAACGAACATTTCGGGACCCTTCTCGCCTACGAGGTAGGCCTTGCCTGCGCCAACGGGGCCGCCGGTTGCCCTCATGCCCGAAGACATACTAGGCATCGATAGAGTTCCCATGGACCCAGACCCGAAATTTAGAGACGAGGCCCCGGGGGTGGAACCGCCACCGATCCCGCCCATCGCAGCCTGTATGGCCTTGAGGATCAGCGTCTGGATGATGACCTTACCGATATGTTTAACCATATTCAAGGCCCACGCCCCCATGTCCTTGTCCGTGTTCATAGCGAAGTCCGCTACGCCTGATGCCAAAGATTGCATAGTGGATCCTGCAACTTCACCCAGGGTTTCGAACATCGAAGTGACTTGACCAAGGCTTACTCCCGCGGAATCTGCGAAGTTAACCCAAAAGCTATCTTCGCCCCCGAGTTCTTCTATGCGCTGCAGCTTCTCAATTGCGGGAAGCAGCTTCTCGTCTATCTTCTCGTTCAGTTGGTCGAAGAGCTCCGGAGGTATGATCCCAGCTGCGAACACTTCGTCAAGAATTAGCTTTTTCTCGGCCATCTGGTCCAGGGCTTCCAGAAGGGGATCCAATTCATGTTGCAGGTCGAGGAAGTCGTCCATGAGTGCCTGCGACGGTCCGGAACCTGCTCCGTCTCCGCCGCCGCCCGGGATGGGCAGGGGCTTCTTAACCTTGGTCTGGGCGAGCAGTTCCATCGCTGCTTTAGTGTCAGTGTCGAGCTTTGCCAACCACTCCGCCCCAAAAAGAGCATCCATGAAGGAGCCTGTGTTGACCCCATCTGTCAGGAATGCGGATATGTCGTCGAAAGTACGTACGACTATGCCCTCGGTATCGAAGAGTTCCTTCTCGATGCCCGTCTTTGCGTCCTTGAAGTTCTTGTTCCAGGTAACGGAGCTCCAGCCATCTGTCCCAAGCTGATGCAGGGACCTGCCACCCGCAAGGATGACAGCAAGCATATCGGTCCAGCCCGAAACGATGGAGGTCAGGATGCCCTTGGAGTCATCTCCGAATATCTTGAATCCCCCTAGGAACCCATCGAGTGCGTTCATGAGCTTCTGGAAACTCTTGACCCAAAAGTCCAGCGCAACCTTGATTGCAAGCTGGATTCTTTCGAACACCCGAGAAATGAGTGCCCCTACGGTGACCATGCCACCGCCTAGTTCAAACCCAGTGTCCCAGAAAGCAACGAGAGACGCAACTGCGCCGCCGACGATGAATGCAATCCCGCCTATCGCGAGCGCGAAAGGGCCAATTGCGCCTAGAGCGAAGTACAAGGCAGACCCAACGCCTATGATGGCCAAGGTGAGGGCACCGCCGCCAAGGAAAGAGCCCCAGGCCTTCAGTGTAGTCAGGAGATCGTTGGCAGGTTTGCCACCGTCTTCCAGGACTTTCGACCAAGTCATGAGGGAGGTCGTCAGGTCCTTCATCTTACCCTTGATGAAGTCAGTTGCGCCGAACTCCTTCAAGAGAACTGCGGACAAAAGTGTGGCCTCACGCGAGACGGAAGTCCCAAGCTGTTCGAAGGACCATTCGTACTTGTCGAACATCGCTTGCAGCTGTGGCAAGGAACCAGAAAATGCCGCAACCAGGACCTTAGTAGTGAGCTTTCCTTGTTCGCCGAGGCTCTTGAGTGCGCCGACGGACACGCCCATGTGGTCAGCGATAACCTGAGCGACCACGGGGGTCTGCTCTAGGACGGAGTTAAGCTCCTGCCCTGACAGTCTATTCGCTGCGAGACCCTGCCCAAACTGCCGAAGAGCACCTTCAGCTTCCTGAGAGGTTGCGCCACCAAGCATCGCTGCCTTCTGGAGATTCTCCGCGATCTTGGCGACTTGTTGGGAGTCGATACCCGCGGACTTCTGCGCCAGAGATATGCGCTGCATGACTTCACCCACTCCGGTTATGGAGGAGTTCATCTCGCGGGCAATCCTGATGGTCTCTTGCATTCTGAATGCGGCGTCTTCCTGGCTGGATGAGAACACCTTGGTCTGGTTCGTCAGTTTGGTGTAATCGTCGGCGCTCTGGGCGAGGGCGGACCCTGCCCGCTTCGCCATGAGGCCAACCCCAGCCAAAGCGAGGCCGAGGCCTGCCATTGACTTGGAGGCTTTGCCTGCGCCAGTCTGCCTTACATTAATTCTTACGTTTTCCGTTGCCATATCTGTTCCCCTCCTACAGGGTTAAAGCTTCTACTGTTTGTATCCTCTGCGTCCGCCACCGCGGACCAGGAGCCTGACACCATTGGTTGCCCGTGACAGGCCTGTCATTACTGCGGCCCGCACGAACCCCGCGGGGGTCTGCGTGCTGCTGCCTTGGTCTAGCTTATTTATGTAAGTGGCTCCGTTAGTCAGGGCGGCGCTCTTGGCGCTCGTGCCTATCGAGGAGCTCATTCGACCAGTGGTGCCACCAACCCCGTCCTTGGGGGCGCTGTGCTCATCTATGGCACCTGAGGCACCATTCCGGTGACCCTCCCAGGCGCTCTGTGCTGCGCCGGACTTGACAGGGGTAGCTTCCACTACATCGTGGCCAATACTCTTAGCCACGGCGGCTACAGCCTCGTCCATGTTGTCTTCTATCAGCTCTGCATAGAAGTCCATCTTCCGGGCAACAGCGCGCGCGTTTGATGTGATATTAGCCACAATGTTCCTTTCGTCCCCGGGGGCCTTTCGGCCCCCAGGGGATGATGCTACCAGTCGGGGTCAGACATCTTGGATCGCGCTTCTGCGGACCCGTGGCCACCTGCCTCTTTTGTGTTGGCGCTTGCGGCGTTCACCGCCCGACAGTAAGCCTTGTCCATCTCTAGTATGATGTAGACAAGGTCCTCGTACAGGATGTCATCGTCGGTGTAGCCATTCCGTTCCGCGAAAGCGTCTATCGCGGTCCAGGGTATCCGGCCTTGACACATGCCTATGGTACGGCATGTGTCCAGAGTCCAGAAGATGTCGAAGTACCCTAGAAGGTGATCGGGGACCTCCGGTCGGATAACCGACTGAGGTATGTCCACGCCAGCTTCTACGGCTGCTGTATAGACCTTCTCTGCGTTGTCCCCCCACTTTATGGACCACTCAAGAAGGTCGATTAGTTTTTTGCTGACTCCTCGCGGTCACCCATCATGAAGTTAGCGACCCGGTTGGCCTCTTCCCAGATGTTCTCTCGGAGCTGAGGCAGGTCGGTCAGGACCTTCTTGCAGGTCTCGACGGAGAACGGCAGTTCTTCGCCATCTCGGTCGTAGATGCCCGACCAGCCAGTAACGAGAGTCTCGGACATGACGCGAATGAGGATCTCCTCAGCGATGTCATCGTTGACACCACCAGAAGAGGCTGCCAGCTGATGCGGGCGGAGGAGCTTCTGCATGAGAGCAGCGTAGGCCTTGTTAGACCCACCTGCACGTGCAATGTTTATAGTGACTTCAACGTCACCATCTTGGAAAGTCATAGCGAACCCAGCGGACTCGCGATCAATATCAGTTTCGAACAGGGAGTAAATAGACATGGGGGTTATCCTTGTAAGTTGTTGGACTAGGGGTAGTGAATGGGGCCCCCTCCAGGAGAGGAGGCCCCAGGGTCATTATGCGGAGAACCTCGTGATCTTCAGAGTATCGCCCGTGTTCGGGTTAAGGATAGCCTGGAAGCTCAGGTTCAACATAACATCTTCGTTCTTGCTTCCTACTTCCGGGGAACCTTCGGAGAACTTGACGCGGGAGAGGTCGAGGACCAGGGTGTTACCCGCGTTGTCGTTGAAGGAAATGGAGAAGGAACTCTCAGTGTTGGTCACGACCTTTTCGGCCAGAGACTTGTCGTCGAAATAGGTGTTGAGAACACCAGTAACCGTGAACTCACCAGAGCCGATGGAAACGGCACCGAGGGAGCCAACTGCGTTGCGCTCTCGGAGGTTGTTCTCGATCTCGATGGTAGCCTCGGTGACGAAGTTAGCACCAGCAATGGTGTTGCCTGCTTCAACGATCTGCCCCACGTTGGAGGAAGCGTTGAAGACGTTGAAGGAACCGGAAGCGGTAGCATCCTGATCCGACGCGCCAGTTACGCGAGTGGTGGTGTACTCCTGAGTCGAGCCCGTGAAACCAAAGGCGCAGGTAACGAGGGACTTCGCAGTGGCGGTCATGGAGAAAGTTCCCGGGACCATTCCGCGGAGGTACTCATACAAGGGAGTGTCCTGGTCAGCGAACTTGCGCTCGATGGTGTAGGACTGCTGGGTGACGCCGTTGACGAGGGTGTCTCCAACCTCGATCACAACGGATGCGCCAGCTATCTCGGTGGATGCGCCAGCGGAGCGGGTGACGGGGATGGCGGTTGTGGTGACGGTGCCACTGACCCGGTATACTCCGTTGATGGTGCTGTCTGCGAAACCAGAGACGCGGATCCACTGTCCCTGGACGAGGCCCAAGGTAGTGAAGTCTTCGGCTACAGTGGTGATCTCGGTCGCGGTGATTCCGATGTCGATTGCCGAGACGTCTGCGGCGGCGTTGAGCGCCCAAGTGGACTGCATAACACCTTCCAACAGTTCGTCATGGATCTCGTAAGCCAGCTCGGAGTCGAACCCGCCAGCGGTGGAACCGCCAGTGAGGATCAGGTCGCTGATCTGTCGGTCATCCCGGATTACTTCGGAAACAACCGTCTCAGGGGTGAAGCCCAAGTCGGATGCGGAAGTGAAGGGGATCGACTTCAGTGACGGAGTGGCGGGAGTGACCCCGTAGTCGGCTTCCTTGATGGCGCGAAGTGATACTCGATTAGTATCGGACATAATTTAAATTCTCCTAGGATATTCTATCGTAAGTGAAGCTGGTAACTACATTGATCTGCCAGTATACACCGTCAGATCCCAGTTCGTTGATTTGTGTGTCGCGAATGCGTACACCCAGAGTGTGGTCTGCGTCCTCTAGGGCATTCGCCATAGTTTCCGCTAGGTCTCGGATTGCGGTAGTGCCTTTCCCTTGAGGGATGAAGATCTGGACGTATGCGTCTCCGTAACGTCTGTTGACCTTACTCCCGGACCCCGCGCTTCCGAGGGAAGCCCGTTCGCCAAAGGTATGCCTTACAACTGCGCGCCCAAAGACGGCCGGAACGTCCGGCCTGTCGGCGCCTTTATTGTCGTAATAGAGAGGGGCGGAAGTTGCTCCGTCCCAGGTAGTCTGTATCAGGGTAAGTACCGCATCAGCGGCTTCGTTTTGCGTAGTCGCGGCTGCCATTAGTTACCCACTTTCAGTATGTACAGGTAGGCCTCATTGCCAGGGCGAATGTCCATGACCTGTTTTATCTCCCAGGTCTTGTCCCCATCCACGATCTTGTTTTGGATACTAGGCTTCGTGATGCCTTTGGCGGCGATGTAGACCACCACCGAGTCCGTCTCAACCGGAGACAAGACCAGTCGGGATACTGCGGACAGTCTCGCCTGCAGGTCCCGGGCGTTCTCGTCAACGAAGACGCCGTAGGTGGTCTGGTAGGTAGAGGATATGGTGTCCGTGGAGTCTCCCCAGGGCTTATCAGAGTTGCCCAGTGTGGTGGTGTCTGTCTGGACCTTTATCAGCCGCCCGTTCTTTTGGATCAAATTCTTCGCTGTATCTGCCAAGCTCATCGTATAACGCCTCCTCCCGAACTGCGAGTGAAGCCACTGCGCAGGATGATGCGATCTGCCGTGGGGTAGGTCTTCTGGACCTGGATGCCCCGAGAGGAATCGTACCGGACTTCGGTCTCAAGGACGGCGACCTTCTCGCGGGAGTAGATCACGGCGCGAGGGTCGTCTTGGTCCGGGGTCGGGCTCAGGGTCTGGACGCCCGTACCGTCTCCAAGTACTTGAAGGGCGTACTCACAGGTAGCGCTCAAGATCTCGGCGGGTACTATCTCAGATACGTCGGTTCCATTTCGGTCATATAGTTCGAACCGGGGGAACTGCAGGGCCTGCGGGTCCACGTCGTCAAAGATGACGGACTTGAACACCCAGCGCTCGTCGATGTACTGAGTCGCGCGGATCAGGGATACGCAGGTCTCGTCCTCAGAGGACTCCGCCCAGAGGTCGTTCCCTCGGAGCCTGTGGTATTCCGTGGCATCCGTCAGGGATATGTAAGTGTTGGCGGTGGGGAGGCCAGAGCCATCCTCTACGACCAAGTCGATTTCAGTGAGTGCCATTAGATTAGGTCCTTCGCAATTGTGACCTGCCCATAAAGGACGGTGGAGATCTCGCCGGAAGCGGTGGTCAGCTGAAGTTCATGGTAATATTCACCGGAAAGGGCATCAGTGTCCGCGGGGGACAGGGTGATGGAGCAGACGCCGGAGAGTGGTGTAGTAATCACAATGTCTCCGGGGAGGCCGGAGGCCTCGCCTACATAGCTCCAAATACAGGCCCCATCAATGAAGGGCTGCCCACCAAGGCTGGCGCCACCATTCGGAGCGGTGGTGCCGGATAGCTCCTCGCCCAAGCCCGCATAGGTCCAGTCGGACCCGTCGGAGACGATAGAGTCACCGCCTCCATAGAGCTGGTTGGGGAGCCAAGTAGTAGCGGCGACGGTGCCCGTGGAGTCCTTGGTCAGTACGGCGGCACCCTTAGGGGAGACCGTGTCCGTGGCCTTCTTGGAGAGAGCCCAGATGACGGAAGCGCCGGTAATGTCCAAGGGACTTCCAGCGTCGTCGTTGATGGTGACCTGGAGGAGCCGGGAGTCGCCAGACCGCATCGAGAAGTCGTTTTGTGTTCCGATAGCCATCTCGGTTATATCCTTTGTAGGGGGTGGTTTCCCAGGGCCCTCTAGGGGCCCTGGGTCTAACAGTCGGTTACTTCGAAAGACGTCGAGGTGTCTGTGTCCCCAGTCATTGTTTCCGTGACCTGGGAGGAACCTGTCATCTCTAGGTCGGGGCCTGTGGCTCCGACCAAGGGTGTAGTGGACGTCCTTCGGGCGGTCAGGACGATAGGCGGCTGCTGCGCAGCCTCAAAGTCCGGGGTGCCCGGGGTGTCGCCAGAGAGTGTTTCCGTACCCTGGCTGGCCCCAAGTATGTCCGAGTCGATGGTGTATGTGCCCGCCAGCAATGTGGTGCTGCTCTGGGATGCCACTAGGGCTTCGGAGAACAGCGCCTTGGCTGTCATGGCGTCAATCGTTATCTTGTTCCCGATGAGGAAGATCGGGCAACCACCTACAGCGCGTACCTTTGCGCCTTCGGAGCCTACCGTAACTTCGATAGTTCCCGAGGACAGGCCGCCCCTGATTAGCTGAGCGAGCGTGGGAGTCAACGTGATGTCAACAGTCCCGCCCGTAGCCTCCAGGGAGGTCACCAAAGAGGCCAGGGAAGACAGGGTAACGTCTATGCCCATATCAGCGCTCCCGCCCATAAGGGCGTTCAGTGCTGCGGTCTCGTCGAGGACGACGGTAGCTTCCGCCGATCCACCAGCAAGGCGGAGAGCGTCGGTGAGTGCGTCAATAGTAACGGTAGCGTCCGCCGATCCACCAGCGAGGCGGAGGGCGTCGGTGAGCGCGTCGATCTCAACGGTAGCGTCTGCGGCCCCATTAAGGAGGCGGAGGGCTTCGGTGAGCGCGTCGATCTCAACGGTAGCGTCTGCGGCCCCATTAAGGAGGCGGAGGGCGTCTGCTATTGAGTTGATC
>LWDU01035459.1_pt2 | contig 27511 bp, 27 predicted proteins | sample 727161 | NCBI WGS metagenome assembly LWDU01 (sample SAMN04566230, study PRJNA314399) | hydrothermal vent metagenome | isolation source: deep sea hydrothermal plume seawater | place: Mexico: Gulf of California, Guaymas Basin | collected 2004-07-11
CAATGCACCCCAACGCATAGGGCAATGAGCCTGTGCGCGATCCCCACGACGTCACCCCATCAACAGCGGCTAGGTAGTCTGGCAGTGCGTACAACCAAAGCGCTAGAAATACAGCAAGGAATAGCAACAAGTAGGCTTTAGAAAAGGTCAGCAGTCCCGACATCGAGAATTCAGTTATGCGAGAGAACTTCAGCACGGTGAGCGTTAACGCTGAGCCCAGTAACGCGATGGCGGTGAAGGCCTCCCGCTGTGTCGTTAATTCAATAGCGAGCAGTTCATACCAGGTGTCCGCGGTTAGCAATACGAAGAACACTGGCGTTAATAATCCGGCGGCCACCGCTCGCACTCCAAACTGGATTCGGGAACTGATCCGGCTAAGGCTAACACTCTCTTCATAGCGGTCAGTCGTCACTAACAGCCGAGTCGCCAAGGTCAACGCGATGGGGCCAATGAAGGCGAAACTCACCATACTGGAGACCGGGACCGATGCCAGCGATCCGTTAAAATTAGGGTAATTCCATAGCCACCAACCGTACTGGGGGCCGTAATGATCAAAAACTTCATAAAAAACATGGTGCACCAATCCCACGGCGACCGCACCTGACAGCGCGCCAAAGCGCCCTTCAAACAAACCAGCTTGCTTGACCAATACGAAAGACGAATACATCACTGCGGGGTACAGTGCCAAAATATACAGTGGCGCTCGGCCAAAAAAGAACTGCACCGTAAATTCGTTGTGTATAAAGAATAAACTGGTCTCATCGCCACCGAGTTTGTCGGGGAAATAGACCGGGATCTCCAGCGCCAGCATGAACACTACTGAAGCAAGCCAAAACGCCAAATAGACAACGTGACCTTGTTTAAAGCGGGAAACGGCGTGGACCAAGCCCCACAACGCTCCGGTGATGAGTAGTATTTCTACGACGTTCATGGTCCAGTGAGATAGTGCGAGCGGGCTTTTTACAAAGCCCCAGCTTGCGATAGCGTCTGGGTGGAAGCCTCCAAGCTGGTTAGCGAGTTGAACAAAGGTTTGTGCTGTTTCGCTCACACGGTACTCGGAGTCTTACCATAAATTTGTGACATGTCTCTGCCCGCCTGCCAATGTCCAAGCCACTCATCGTAGTACTCAGGCAGCGGCTGATTAACACTATCGTGCCAGGGAAACTGTGATGCAAGCACCCCCAGTGCTGAACGAAGCTGTGCCCAAACGGGTATCTGCCCCAGAGGATTATCACTATAAGCCTCAACAGGCACATCCTGCACAATGCTCTCAAACTCGAGCTTAATCATGTCGAATAGGCCGCGGGTATGCTTTTGGAAGGCCCCTGTATTTCGTATGCGAAACCAATGACTACCCACCACGTGGTTATACACATCGTAGGCCGAACTTCGATGCTCAATTTCTTCGCAGAAATGCCAGATAAACAGAGAAGCCACATTGGCATCTCCTTCACCGAAGAGCGCGGCACGATGATCTAAAATCATACGAAAAAATGGTGTGAAAATAGCTTCCAGACCGCCCGCATACGCCAAGTGGTACTCAAGTGGGTACGACTGGTAAACCTCGTCGTAACTAGCCAGCGTCTTGTCCAGCACCCCTTGCAGTGCTGGGTATTGTGTGCTTTTGTGCGTGGATTGCTTCCTGCCTGCGAAAAGCCACAGCTTCTTCCATCACCGCGGGATCGGCTATTCGCGCCTCAGCATCGCGCATGACACGACACATATACCTTTCAAATCCCACCACAAAAAACGTGATTTGGTTCATGAGCACAGAAAAAGCAGGGTTCGCCGGATTCCAGATGAAATCGGTCTCATCGACGTCAAAGTCAATTTGCCGCACAGTTAAGTCCGTCATTGTTTCCTCCTTGTGGCCCTGTACATAACATTGCAAATTAATCAAAGCGGGATTCAAACCGCGTAACGAGTCGTCCCGAACTTAGTACGCCTCTAAAAAGCCTGCCGCGCCCCACCTGTCGCCACACACATGGTGACGACCACATACCGTTCACCACATGGTTTCAATTCCCGCAGTACTTGGCCCACATACGAGCACCCGTCATACCAAATGGATGACCAGTAGCAATACTGCCACCGCAAATACAGCGCCAATACCCATTTCGTCTGGCTCACATCCCGCGGATACAAACCCCCTGAAATAACCCAAGGGGGTCACGCCATGCTGCTGAGCTTTCTGTCTACTCATCAGCGGTGACACAGAGGCACCATTACTTAGCTGAGAAGAATTACCCGCGGTGACGCTTCCCTACTCTCGAAAAGCGGGTTTAAGTGATGTCACCCCCCTGGGCAGTGGTCTCGGCTCGACGACACTCATTGCGATCAACAACGAAGGTGTGCAGTGGTTCCGCCTTGGTTTCTCGATTAGTGAGAACAGGAATTATAAAGCGTATTTTCCCTTGGTGGCAAAGGGTGAACGGTTTTGGGTGCATAATTTTCGGTGCATAACCAGTATTGATGCTAAAGGAGAAGTACGTGATAAAGCAACCCGGGATCCATTTGACTATCGCCAATACAATAGTAGGGCAGTAGGCGTTGATATTGCCTTTGCCGAGCGATCTGGGTTCCTTGGAGAATGATACTGCAGGGCAGATTCGTTTTTCTGATTGGCTTCCCTCACGATGTCTTTAACAGCGACATGGTGAATGCCGTGTCGAAAAATCAGTTTTTCAGCAGCCTCCATCAGAGAAACCTGAGTGGTTAGATTTCGGGCTCTCTGGCCATCAGTTGATTCGCTCATGTCGGCACATTAAGGAAAACAAAATGATAATCGACTTCGAACCAGTGGTCAGTTTTGAGAAGGCAGGGCGCTAGCACACGCTGCGGACCGAACCTCTCTTGCTCTTCGGTGTATTTTTCATGCTAAACGTGTATTTGATCGGGAATTGATCTCGATAAATAATGTTAAGCATTAAAATTATCGGTATAGTGGCAGCCATAGTGCATGACGCACGCTGATGAGCTCTCGGGCAGCGTCGAGTAGATAAGCCAATCATGCTCAAAGGCACATGCTCAAAGGCACATGCTCAAAGGCACATGCTCAAAAGGAGTTTTTATGAAAATCGTCCGCACCCCTGATTGCCGTTTTGAAAACCTCAAGGACTACCCTTTTGAACCCCATTATGCGGAAGTCGATGCTGGTGATGGTTCTCGCCTGCTTATGCACTACGTGGACGAGGGAAAAGGCGAGGTGCTTCTGTGCTTGCATGGGCAGCCAAGCTGGTCCTACCTGTATCGAAAGATGATTCCTGTCTTGGTTGAGGCAGGCTATCGAGTGATTGCTCCGGATCTCGTTGGGTTCGGTAAGTCAGACAAGCCCGTAGACCGTGCAGACTATACCTACGTTAATCATGTCTCTTGGATGAAAGGGTTCATGGAGGTGCTGGACCTGAGGGATGTAACGCTGATTTGCCAGGACTGGGGTAGTCTCATAGGCCTGCGCGTAGTGGCTGAAAACCAGGCGCGGTTTGCACGTGTGGTTCTGGCCAATGGCGGTATGCCCGATGGTGCGGGTATACCCGAGGAAATGTCAGAAAAACTAAATGAATTGCTGCACAACACGCCCGCGCTGCCCGCAGAGGAGATGTTCGGCAAGCTGTCAGGCCCAATGGAAGATCGCCCCCAGTTCATGTACTGGGTGCGTCACTGTGACGATCATCCTGATTTTCATCCAGCCGAGGTTATGAAGGGGAGCCTGAACAGCTGCGATGAAGAAGAATACCGGGCATGGTCGGCGCCTTTTCCGTCCCAGGCGTTCATGGCAGGTGCCAGGCAATTTCCATCGCTCGTGCCCATTATTTCTGACAACCCAGCGATTCCTGCAAATAAGGCTGCCTGGCAGGTGTTCGCAGGGTTTGAAAAGCCATTTATAACGGCCTTTTCAGACTCGGATCCGGTGACCAAAGGCGGGGAAAGGCGTTGGATTGAGACAGTGCCGGGTGCAAAAGGGCAGATGCATACCATCCTCAAAGGCGCCGGCCATTTTATACAGGACGATGCGGCGGCAGAGTTGTCCGCGATTGTCATTAAGTTTGTGCAGTCAAACCCAAACTGATCGGTTAATGGAGGTCAAAAAATGAAGAAGTCCATACTGTTTTTCATCGGGTTGATGATCATTGCCGGACTTGTTCGCGTCTCACTCAAGGTGCCGGCCGTTCAAGATTTTGCGCTTGATCGGATTGCCGGTGCGTTTGTTCAGCAAGCGACCGAGCGCCTACCTGCGTCGGAAAGCCTTCGAGTTTATGTCTGCGGCAGCGCATCCCCGCTTGGGGTGACAGACCAGGCCCAGGCCTGTATCGCAGTGCTGACACCTGATCATTTCTATGTGATCGATTCCGGCGCTGGTTCAACCAAAAATCTGTCTGTCGGTAATCTGCCGATGGACCGATTGCAGGGGATCTTCTTGACGCACTTTCACTCTGACTATATCGCCGAGCTGTTCGAAGTCGGTGATGAATATATTTACTGGCCCAATTAAGGGACTTGTGAGACTCATGAAAAAATTGCTGTTTGGTGTTCCTCTCTTGTTACTGTCCTTGTTCTTGGTCGCGTTTATATTCGTTTTTTTTTCAGCCAGGCCGCCATTGACCATTGATGCCGTCACCTTGGCGGGTGATGGCAGTACTATTAATTATTGCGAGCTAAACACATTAGATGGCAGCGGTAGGGTCGCAGCGGATATCCCAAAGGCCAACACGCCGGGGTGTGGGTACGATCACTTCCCGTTGCCAGTTCTTGCTGAGTGCACTGAACCTCTGGTTGAAGGTGCGGATGATATTCGTGGCTTGTGGGTGGGTACTGAAGGCAAAGTAGGTCATGTTGAGCGAGTGGAACAATGTGGCTCGCGAACAATCGTAACGTCCGCGGGGGTCATTCATGATTATGGCCCGAACAGTACAGCGGGTCTTAACACCAACGATACAGAGGGCTCTGTATTATTTACGGTCGGCGGCAGGGAATACTGCAACCGCACGTCCGCCAGCATGATCTGGAACGAGCGTGTGCTGGATTTTCATGTCTTAGGCTGGGGGCCGGTCGTGGTTCGGCGTTATATGGAAGGTGAGCAATTGATCTGGGAATATGTCGATGGTTCTGTCACGCGGATGGACAGACTCTGTGAATTACCCGAGGAACAGAAAGTGCCAAGTCCACGTGGTCGAAGGGTCGCGTTTTTTTCTGACGCGGATGAATAGAGACGATCACGCCAGTGATTCGCTACGCCGCGCAGCGGCTCAGCTTCATTACACTGACCGCGTGGTGCTCGAATACGTCAAGGCAGGCGGAATGCCCGCAACGTCATGATGGGTGGCTCAGGTTTATCATCGTAAGCTACTTAACAGGAATGATTCTTACCGTTGAGGTTGCCGTAGCGACCAGTTTTTGTTGTTGATAAAGCCGACTAGCCATGAGGGCTGTGCTTTTTCCAGGCTGGAGAATAGGAATTATAAAGCGTATTTTCCCCTGGTAGCAAAGGGTGAACGGTTTTGGGTGCATAATTTTCGGTGCATAATCAGTATCGATGCAAAAGGAGAAGTACGTGATAAAGCAACCCGGGATCCATTTGACCATCGCCAATACAATTATTGATCTGGTTCAGGGTGATATTAAGGAGCATCTTCCGTTAGCCCGCATACCGCTGAGGGGAGACATTTTAGGGCTTGGCACTACCACCAGCATTGATAATGGTGAACTCATGTTTGTTTATGATGAGAGCGATGCAGAAACGGATATTTTCAAGTGTCATGCTAATACCGGCGGGATTCACAAGGTGTGCCCCGGTGATGGCAGTGACCATTTTCCCTATGTGTGCTTTAGCTCTGATGCTACCGATATGGGTTATTCGATCGATTTGTTATCGCTGAATTCGAAATCCGACTGGCGATTGGCTGATTGGGTTGCGGCGGCTATCGATAGCCTCGATAAACCAGCTGATTTGTACGGTGTTAGAGCTAAATGTCAGTGGGACGACCTCGTTATTACTGTGGCATCGAAACTTTGTCTGAACCAGGGCAGTCGCAACACCAACAGCGGGCCCACAGCTGGACTCGGTTCCTCTATCTACGATTCGTTGCAGCATTATCTGCTATCAGACAAACCTTCCACCGAAACGGAAGCGGGGATTCAGTATCTTGGTGATGCGCTCGATTGGGATTGCTGTGGCTTTTTTGACACTCAGCCAGAAAAAGGTCGAGTAACGGTAGCGCAGGCAGGCGCGAATTTGCATATTCATGGGGTGAGCGTCGATCATCGGTACGGTGGGCATTTGCATCATGAGCATAGTTGTACTCGCGTATTGCGGGTCGATGAATTAGTGATTTATCCGATTGAAACCATTAATCAGCTAGGCTCTGATTTGGCAATCACTGACCTTGACTTCGATGCGGGCACATTACATTTTCGGGTGTCCAACTGCGGCGCCATGGATGTCAGTGACATCGGCATTGATGTGGTTCCAGATAATCGTTACAGCGAACGTCAGTACTTACGCTTACCTTGGCTGGCAGCTGGCGAGAGCGAAAATTTCACGGTTGTTTTGTCGCTCGCCAGCGGCGTCCATCAGGTTTTGGTAGCAGTGGATCCATCTGGAGACATTATAGAGCCGGAGGAAGACCGCAAGAATAATCAAATTTTTCTCGATTGTGTTGTCGATTAAAGGATCCAGCAGTGCAAGTTCTCCTGGGCGTAATAATGCAAATACGCAGGGTATTGTCCTTTAACCAAAAATAACTGACTTATTGAGGTCATCGCAGGAACCCATAGGGGGTTCCCTTGTGGGCGGTCTATACCCTTCCGCGCGTTCATCGATACCAATAGAGCAGATCGGTATCGTCGGCTACGAGATCCCCTTCGACCGCCACTGCTGCTTTCATTCGTGAACTGGGCATCGTCCATAGCTAATTTTCAAGATCAGTCTACGGCCATGTAGCACCCCGAACCTCACCAGATCTAGGCGTAGTCAGCACGAGAAGCTCAAAGGCTTTAGACTCTGTAGTATGAGAATAGGAATTATGAAGCGTATTTTCCCTTGATGGCAAAGGTATCCTCATAAGAAATCTTTAGCATAAAAGTTGGAGAAAACCGTTTTTCGGCGCAGAGTGGTCAGTGACTGAGAGGCCATTGGTGTATTAGCCTACAGATGGAAAGGTCAATCTCTGATTAGATTTTCATGTCGGGCAGGGTGATCTTTGTCTATTAGGTGAGTCGCCATGTTTAATGCATATCTCCTGGGTTCAAAAATAGTACCTGATACTTGTAAAAAGGGTATCAGGGTTAGGCCCGTATTCTGATTGGAAATCCGGTAGACCGGTTTCCGTAAGAGAAAAATCATCGCCAGAAAAGTGGTAATAGCCGAAATCCATATAGAAATTCTCGGCGATGTTGTACTCCGCAGAAATAGCTAAAAATGCAGAATTATCGTCAAGGTTGTAGATGGCCTGTGTTGCAACAAACCAGAGTGCTGAAAGCCGGACGGTGAAACTTGGCATAATATAGTTTTCACCCAGCAGGAACACACCGCCGCGTTGGTACGGTGTAGAGCCGAGACTGGCAAGGTAATCGTTATGATCATCGCTGCCGGCACCGTTGTAGTGATATTCAATCTGCGCGAAGGTGTTTTCGCTGAACGAGTAATCCACTCCTGTAGACAGCCTGAGGTAGTCCTTGTCGCCGTTGACGTAGGCTGCTTCCAGCCAGAACCCTAGATCCCATATGGCGGTCTGTAACCCAAAGCCAGTGAGTTGTTGATCTGCGAATTCTATTAGCGCAAGGTGATAGTCTGCGCCGTTATGATTGGTGCGAAGCTGCAGGAAAGCTGCCGAGTTCTCGCGCTTTGCGTCTTCGCCCAGAACGATCCCGATATCGATTTCTCCAAGATCACCCCAGGGGCGCTGAAAGCGCAAAGCATCCACGCCGTTGCGATATTCTGTGTTGAAAGTGCGGACATCAAATGGCAGGAAAATGTCTGTCGGATTAATAATCCTCGCCGAGCCAAACGAGATAGCCTGCCTGCCGATGGTAAGGTCACCCGCATCCATCTGAACCTGGAAATTCAGACGATCCAGGTTCTGGTATAGCTGGTTCTTGTTATCATCATCAAGGAGGTTGGTATCAGGGTCGGTAAGGCGGTAGTTGTCACCCACCACATTGAAAGTTGGTAGCTCGACAGCCAGCGATTTTGAAACAAAGACGGGGCTTAGCTCATAATGTAACTGCCAGGTTATACGGCCAGAAAAGCCATCCAGCATGATGCGTGCACTGTTCTGGGACTGGTAGATCTTGTCGAACTGGAATGCGGGGTTGTCCAGTTCGTCTTGAGCGACCACGAATGACTTTAGGTACCCTGAGATGTTGATCTCTGCCAGAGCGGCAGTAGACGCTGCTAACAGGAATACTGCCGCGCCAACTCGCATCACGCTACTTGCGCTCGTCCTGTTCAACTTTGCCATCACGCAAATAAATAAGCCGGGTAGCGCGTTCCATGATCTTCTCGTCATGGGTAGAGAACACAAAGGTCATGTTTCGCTGCTGGTTTAGATCCCGCATGACTTCCAACAGACCGATACCCGTTTTGGAATCAAGGTTTGCTGTCGGTTCGTCTGCCAGGATGATGTCCGGGTTAGAGGCCATTGCCCTTGCCACAGCGACACGTTGCTGCTGCCCACCCGAAAGATGCGCGGGTCTTCTGTCACCCAGGCCTTCCAGTTCGACTATCGCCAGCATTTCTTTCACTCGCTTCTTCCTTTCTGCAGCGCCTACGCCCTGCAGTAACATGATGTACTCGATATTCTCTTCAGCTGACAGGACGGGTATAAGGTTGTAAGCCTGGAAGACGAAACCGATGTGATCGCGACGAAAATCAGAAAGCTGGTTACCGCTCATGTCGGCAATATTACGTCCGGACAACATAACGGAACCAATGTTTGGTTCATCCAGGCCGCCAATCAGATGAAGTAGTGTGGTCTTTCCCGAGCCAGAGGGGCCAATGATGGCGGTGAACTCACCTTCCTCAATATTGATAGACACATGATCAAGTGCAGTCACCTTGGTTTCTTCGGTACCAAACGTGCGACACAGGTCTCTGGTTTCAATTAAGTTAGTCATGAATAGATCCTAAAGTGTTCTTTGGAGTGCCTCAGTAGGCACGATCCGGGAAGCGAAGGTCGCGGGATAAATAGCGGCTGCAATTGTTAATAAAGTCACGTAAACCGGAAAATTCACGAACTGGTATAGCGCCAGCCGGGTATACAGGTTGCCGTCCAAGAGGACGCCGGACACTTCCATTTTACCCATGGGGATGCCGTGGGTCGAAAAATAGTCTCCAAGGAAATACCCTATTGTCAGGCCAAAAACGCAACTGATGAGTGCCAGCAGTAGTGCTTCGAACAGTACTAGCTGAATAATCTGCCAGGGCGTTGTGCCAATAGCTTTTGCAACGCCGAACTCATAGATCCGTTCATAAATCGACATAAACATTGAGTTAATGACCCCGAGAGATGTCAGTAGAAAGAGGATGGTACCGACTATCGCTGTGGAATAACCGGACATCTCTATCATTGCGCCGATCGAGGGTTGAAGGTCCAGCCATCCAAGGGCCTCGTTTTCTTCATTGGTGAGTTGTTTGAACAGCGGCAACTCAGCGTTTTTGGCGTCCTCGGGGTCTATAAAGCGCAGGGCAATCTGGTGCAGATTGCCCTCCATGCCAAGAACGCTCTGGGCTTTGTCCAGATTGATGAACACGAGGTTCTTGTCCATTTCCTCGGGGCCGAATTCGAAAATACCACTCAGGCGAAATAGCTCCTGGGTAATCTCGTTGGTATCGACAGTCGCCGCTGTGATTATCAGCCGGTCTCCAAGTTTGACCTCGAGCAGCTCAGCCATGGGTTTGCCTATCAGGATCTCCCTGGATTCTCCGGACAGGTATTGCCCTTCAATAACCGCGTCCGAGATCCTGCTGACCTTTAGTTCCTGCTTGGCATCCACGCCATAGACCAGGCTACCGGTCGTGTTGTAGCTGGAGGCGATCATGCCGCCAATAATGACTCTGGGGCCGAAGCCGTCTACGACATCGCTTTCTTCGATCTGGCTGATGACGTTGGTCGGATCATCGATGGTGTATTCCACCTCAAAGTTATTTCGGAAACCTTTTCGCACCACCTGGGCTTCACCTTCCAGCGTATGTGTAATCCCGCCTACCATGACGTTCGTCATTCCAAGCATCAGGCCGTCCACCAGAATCAGCACAACCAGCGACGAGCTGATGAGCAGCGCAGTGAGCAAGGTTCGCCGTGTGTTTCGGAAGAGGTTCCGAAAAGCCAGTTTAAAAGTGAGCATCAATGACTCCCCATCGCTTCTTTGGGCAGTATCCTGGCTGCTCGCAAGCCAGGAGGGATGCTGATAAGTACTGCAGTGGCAAGAATAAAAGCCATTGGTATCCAGAATATGCGCGCCGACATCTCACCCCTTAGGTGCTGAAACGTTATGCCGCCCATGTCGATAGGTTCCGGTAGCAGCATGCCTACTTCGGCTGACCAGTAAATGATCGGTAGTATAAGAAGAAAGCCCAAGATCACGCTGATGAAAGCGAGGATAAATGTTTCAAGCGTAATCAGGCGAACCAGTTGCATGGGACGACTGCCGATAGCTCTCAAGACGCCAAACTCTCTGGTTCTCTCAAGTACTGACATCAGGACGGTATTAAGGACCCCAATAAAAACGATAAAGGTAATCAGACCCATCGTGAAATAGTTGCCCTGCTTATCGGCTTGCATGGTGCGATAAAAGGTTGCCTCGACTTCTTGCCAGGGTGAAACGGTCACTTCAGCTAGCTGTGCAGAAAGCTCGCTCGCAATGGCTTCATTATCATCTTTATTGTTCACCAGCAGCACATACTCGTGTACATCATTGCCGAGTGACAGAAACTCCTGTGCAGCATTCAGTGGCAGATACACGGCCATTCGGTCGAAGGAGGTTTTGTTACCGATGATGGCAGAGACGACAAAGATGTCGTTGGCAATCGATCCGTCTGCGCCTGAAGAGATGAGTACGAGTTCGTCACCCACATTAAGCTTCAGTCTGATGTGAAGGCCTCGGCCAATCATTGCTTCATAGTACCCATCAGGATTGGGTGACGATGAAAAATAGGTTCCCTTCGCGACCTTCTGAAGCAGGCGAGAGACCGTAGGTTCGAGTTCTGGGTCGATCCCAATGATTTGTGAAGGCGTCGTCCTGTCCCCGGCATAGGCAAGAGCCGGAGAGAAAACTCGTGGTGTAAAACTTTTGATCTCGGGGTTGTCTGCTAATGCGACTTTTATCTGTTCTCGGTCCTGGATCGTCTTGTAAATTTTTGGGCGATCCAGGTAGTCATCTTTGTGAATTTGAATGTGCCCGGTGCTATCAAGGGTAAAGATGTCGATGATGTTGCCGTAGGTACCCTCAAGTAACGAATAGCCAAAAACAAAGAGCACGTAGCCGCCAGTCATACTGAGGCCGGTCAGAAGCGAGCGTCGTCTCTGGCGAAGGATGTTCCGGAAGGCAATTTGGAAAGTCAGCATGGCTAGAACCGTGACTTTAGATTTCGGAGTGAAAAGGTGTCCTTAGTGATTTCGGGCACATTGAACCTAATGTCGTCGTACATAATGCGAGTGAGATGGCCTTCTTTGTTGAGCGGCCTCATTTCCAAAATAGAAGGCATCAATTTGCCGTTGTATTCTTTGGGTTCATGGAAGGTCAGTTCGCGGATCTTTTCTCCATCTTCATCGAAGAACGCTTGCGACAGTGGCAGCAATGGATCTTTTGAGATGGTGTATTCGATCCTGCCCCAGACGGTGACAGTTTGTTCCTTTGGCGTGAGCGTGACCTTGTACTGGTCCTCTGTTTCGATCAGGGCGAGTGAGTAGGCGTCGATAAGCTGGGTCTCTTTCACGAGGTCGTCATTGGTGAAGTCGCTGCCCATCCAGGATCCCATCATCATGGACGGCGGAACCTTGATGACTTTGTTGATTTTGGGGAAGTAGTTCCACATCTCTTCAGCGCGTTTCAGGGTTGCAATACCGCGGTCTTTTTTTGGAGCGCGGATTCTAAAAAACGCGTAATCCTTGCCGTAGGATTGACTGCTCATTGTCAGTGTCCGGTTGTAGTTTGGCGTCTGTACCTGCATCGTCATGGTGGCGTCGCTGGAGTCCCCACGGTACAGCTGCTCCATTTCGTCGATGACCTCGCGGGCACGTTCTTCCGAGGCAAGTGCTGGCAGTGAAAGGCAAAGCAGTAGCAGAATTCGAAACATATCAGGGTCCCTTTTTTAACGCGTCTAGGACGCGCTGTCCTTAAGTGCTTTGGCCAGCAAGGCAAGTTCTAGCTCGACCCGCTTGATTTCACTAACCGTTGTATTGTGATTCATCTGAACCCAGATAAAAAGAAATACTGTGGCATAGGCGATGACACAAATTATGGTTGCGGAAGCATAGGCGATCATCGCCATAGTCGTTTCCTGCATGAAAAACTGATATGCGCAGATAAACATCAGGATAATCGCGAAAGCCATCTTCACGAGTCCCCATTTCATAAGCCAGCTATGGCGTCCATGAAGTGTGTCAATAAGATCGCTGGCCAGGTTCGGCTCGGTAATATCGTCAGGGAGATCGGAAGCTGATGCCAGTGCCGCCTGTATCTTGCTGTCCAGAGTAGTCATGACTACCTCCTGTGGTGCTAGTTGTGATGCTATTTGTTGTGTTCGGGCGCAGTTTCAAGCATCAGCCTGAACTTCTCCCGGGCGTTAAATAATCGCGATTTGATCGTGCCCTGGGGTTTTTGAACGATACCCGCTATTTCCTTCACGTCGAACCCCTGCAGGTAATGCAGTGCCAGTACAGAGCGATGCTCCGGTGACAATTGCTCCAATATTCCCCAGACCTGTTCCTTTGCTTCCAATTCCCTGACGGCAGAGGTGTCCGGCTGTTCTCTCTCGGGGGCTGTTGGCCTGATAGCCCGCAGAGCATCCATACACTGATGGTTGATGATTCGGTACGACCAGGCTGGAAACTTAAGCGGTTCCCTGAGGCGTGGAAGTGATCGAATAATCTTGATCCAGGCTTCCTGTACCACGTCTGCTGCCAGGGTCGGGTCCCGGGTGATGACTGAGGCATATCGCATGAAAGGCGGTTGCCACTTGGTGATCAGCGCTGAAAGGGCAGTTTTGTCACCCATCTGGCAACGCATGACAAGGAATTCGTCCACAACCCTGTCTTGGGACCTGTCATCAAAAAAGTTCACAATATGATTCGCAGAATCGGTAATACAGTACTGACGAAGTGGGAGGTGATTAGGTTCATTTTATAGGAAAAAAATTTATTCACCGCTATGCAGCCATTATACTCGGGGCTGATTCTACGGTAGGAAAGATTTGATGAGTGAGAAGTATATGCCGGTGCTGGTAGGCGTTGGTCAGGTGACGGAACGTGAGTTTGATGTTGATAGTTCTTCCGTGCTGGGCCTGATAGAACAGGCGGTCTACAAGGCGGTGGAGGATGCCGGTATTTCAAAGGCTAGCCTTGCAGACCTTGATTCGCTGGTTATGGTAAAGAGTTTTCGGGAATCGACCCGCAATTCTCCCGAGGCGCTGGCGAATAGAATCGGCGCGACCCGCGCAACCCAATGGCTGATGCCCAATGGCGGCAATGGACCGCAATACCTGGTGAACCGCTTCAGCGAGGCGATTGCCAATGGCGAATCCCGGTTTGTGTTGTTTGCGGGGGCAGAGGCCATGGCAACCGCGCGTAAGATTGTTAAGACGACCGGTGAACAACCATCCTGGCAGGAGGCAGCATCCGGTGACCCGAGCTTCCTGGTGGAAGATGTAGAGCTCAGTACCCCCCATGAGCAACAACACGGCCTCTGGCTTGCGCCGGGTTTCTATGCGATGAGCGAAAATGCGCGGCGACACCAGTTGGGACATTCCGTTGAGGAACACCAGTTAGGGCTGGGTGAGCTGTTTGCCCGGTTTACCGAGGTCGCAGCGAAGAGCCCACATGCCTGGTACCCGGTCCAGCGTAGCAGCGATGAGATTGCCACGGCTACAGACAGTAACCGTTACGTGGCCTGGCCATATACCAAGTATATGAATGCCATGAACCAGATTAACCAGTCCGCCGCGCTGCTTCTCACCTCGGTCGACCAGGCCAGGAAACTCGGTATCCCGGATGACAAGTTCATCTTTCTGCATGGATGTTCGGATACCAAAGAAAAGAGTATTCTTGGCAGGCAGAACTATTACTCGAGCGAAGCCATGCGGGTGATGGCAGAGCAGGTATTTGCGAATAACAGTGCGAGTGGGGACCTCGGCATTGATGATATAGAACACATCGATTTCTATTCCTGCTTCCCCAGTGCGGTGGCGATGGCGAGAGATACGTTTGGTCTGTCAGTTGATGATCCACGGCAACTGACAGTCACTGGTGGGCTACCTTTCCATGGTGGTGCCGGAAATAACTATGTGATGAACTCCATTGCTGCAATGGTAGAAAAGGTTCGAGCGGACAAGGGCAGCTATGGGCTTGTGACGGCTAACGGTGGTTACTTTAGTAAGCATGCTGCCGGCATTTACTCAACGAACCCCGTTGAAGGCGATTGGAGCCGTACCGATCCTGCTTCCTACCAGAAGGTTCTGGACGATGCACCTGACACGCCTTTTACCGAATCACCAAACGGAGATGCGACAATCGAGACCTATACGGTGCTCTATGGCCGTGATAACCAGCCCCGCCAGGGGTTAGTCATTGGCAGGCTGGGTGAGTTGGGTGACCCGAAGGCAGAGAGGTTCGTTGCTGTGGTCGACGATGACAGCGATGTACTTGAAGGGATGACGCAGGAAGATATGATCGGGTCGAAAGGTATTGTCAGCCGTGGCGATGAGCTCAACAAATTCAGCCTGAAATAGAATGGGAACTTCCCTATGGACATTTTTTGATGAACAAGTATTGAAGGATAAATTATGAAAGCCTGGCAGATCAATGAGTTGGGTGACCCATGGACGAACCTTTGCGTTGGGGAAGTCACTTTGCCCACCGCGCCGAAAAGTGTCTGCAGAATTGAAGTCGAAGCCGTTGACCTTAACTTTGCTGACATCCTGCAGTGCCAGGGCAGTTATCAGGAAAAACTGGATACCCCGTTTACGCCGGGAATGAATGCCGTCGGCAAGGTCATAGAAGTCGGTGAGAATTCCGGCCATGCGGTAGGGGATCGAATTATCGGGCCTACCTATAAAGGTTTTGGAGGCTACGCAGAGGAATGCTTTATTCCGGGCGGGCAAGCGACAGGGCTGGATGATGAGGTAGACCCCATAAAAGCAGCCGCTCTACATGTGACTTACGGGACGGCCTGGTTTGGGTTGCACCTTCGGGGAAACCTTAAGCCGGGCGAGACGGTGCTGGTGCTTGCGGCGGCGGGTGGGGTGGGAGCGGCTGCCGTTGAGCTCGCAAAGGTTCATGGTTGCTGGGTTGTTGCAGCTGCGGGAGGCGCTGAGAAAACAAGCGCCTGTCTGCAGATCGGTGCTGACGAAGTTGTGGACTACAACAGTGAGGATCTCTACGAAAAAGTTATGTCATTGACCGATGGTCGCGGTGTGGATGTTGTCTACGATCCGGTCGGTGCTCATTATTTTGATATGGCCAGAAGGCTGGTCGCGTGGGAGGGAAGGTACCTGATCATTGGTTTTGCGGCAGGGACCATTCCAAGTGCACCCATGAATCACGCGTTGGTAAAAAACTACTCACTCGTTGGGGTTCATATGGGTGGTTATCGGGGAAGGGACGAGAAACCATTCGACGATTGCTACCGCGAACTTTATGCCATGTTGATGGAAGACAGGATTAGTCCGCTGGTTGATGCGGTCGTCGGGTTTGATCAATTACCCGACATGCTGCAGCGATTAGCGAACAGGCAATCGAAGGGGCGGATTGTATTTGCCCCAGGGCGCTGATGAACATGATTGTCATGCTGTTAGTGATGATGCAGGGCTAGCCCATGCGTATGGCACAGATGACAAACTGCTTTGCGTTTGAGTTACTGTGGTTCAAGAGGTGATGGCGGTTGCCATTTGCCGCGGTAAAACCTGCAGAAGAGCCCTTGTTAAGAAGATGTTCCCTCAGGTTAGCTGCCAGGGTCGGTGTGCTTTCTATCATGTGGACGAACTTGTTCCCCGATAGCGTTGTATTTGCCATGGGTAAATTGTACTGGTCGCAATCAGGGAATACACCGGGGAAAACGTTAGAATCACTCGATAATTAAAAATGGGTACGACGATGGTAATTACAGGCGAGTGTTTTTGTGGCGAAGTGACCTTTGAGGTTTCCGGCGATGTGTTCGATGCCAGGTCTTGCCACTGTTCCAGGTGCCGGAAAGCGTTTAGCGGCGCTGGGTCAGCCTATGCGCTGGTGCACCCGGGTACATTTAAGTGGACCAAAGGTGAAGCACTGTTAACGTCATATGTGAACCAGGAAACAGCGGGCCTGCAGTTCTGTAAAGTCTGTGGTTCTACCTTGTGCGGGGTCTTTAATGGCGAGGTCCATGGGGTTTCGCTTGGCTGCCTGAATGATGATCCGGAAGTTACTCTCGCTCGTCATATCTTTGTTGGCTCGAAGGCAAGCTGGGATATGATTGGTGGTGAGTCACCGCAATTTGAAGAATATCCGACCCCTGACGAATTTGAGGACGAATAATGACTGGCCTATCACCAGAGCTATCACCAGAGCTATCACCGGAAATATGGAATGCCTTGCTGGCGCTGGACACGCCAACTGTCTGCAACGCGCTTGAAGTTGTGAACCCAGGTCGGCGTGCGCGGGGCTTCAACATTCGCCCGTTTGTCTGTGTCAGACCTTCGCTTCCACCGATTCTTGGGTTCGCCCGCACCGTCCGGATCAGGGCCGCCCACAAGCCGGCGCAAAGGATGGATGCTGATGGATACTATAGTTACATTGCTGAAGGTGGGCCTACGCCGAGTATTGCGATTATCCAGGATGTCGATGACACGCCCGGGTATGGCGCTTACTGGGGTGAGGTGAACACAAATATTCACTTCGGGCTGGGGTGTCTTGGTGTTGTCACGAATGGCAGCGTACGGGATATTCCTGATAGTCAGGAGAAGTTCCAAATGCTCGCAGGGATGATCAACCCATCACATGCCTTTGTGAACGTTGTTGATTGGGGGGGCGACGTTAATGTCCATGGAATGGAAGTCAGTGATTCAAACCTGGTTCATGCTGATATGCATGGCGCGGTTGTTGTTCCTGCAGGAGATGCACAGGACATAGTTGAACAGGCAACAAAGATCATGGCCCGCGAGCGCATCGTCATTGAAGCTTCGCAAAAGCCGGGTTTCAATATGGGGAAATTACGGGAAGCCTGGAAAGGACAGGCTGAAATCCACTAGCGGTGAACGTTCAGGGGCACTACTTAAAGTCTGCCAGAGCGTTATCCAGAACAGAAAGGCCGCACAGGGTGTGCAATACACCCACTTTGTCCGTCAGGTTAAAGATAGCCTCGTAGCCATCTGAATTGCAGCGGTTTTCGTGAAAGTCGACTGTTACTGCAGGTTCAAGAATAGCAGCCAGCTCTGAAGTGTTGGCAAACGGCACCAGTCGGTCGAATTGCGAATGATAGAGGTGAACCAGCGCGTTTGAGCCGGAAAAGTTATCTCCTGCCGACACTATCTGCGTAAAGCTACTCAGTTGTAACATTGCTTTAAAGTTATCCAGCTCAGGGTCGTTAGCAAGGAAAGCGGTGACAAACTCTGGATTAATTTCTTCACCGGTCACCACGTCGTCAAGTAACAGGCCGGTGTTTGTGTAGCTCAGGAAGCCTGGGAAAATTCTATCGGTTGCAAACGGCACAGTGGTGTCTTCATCGACGTATCGACAATAGGCGCCGTCGTCGCAGCTTCCATCCAGATGCTGCATTACCCCGCGTACGGTCTGGTAGAGGTTATGGGGAGCGCCCCCGGAATAGGTTTCCCGTATCGACAGGTTCTCTGGCCCCTGGGTTTCAAATAGCAGATGGAGCCCAATCGCGCTATGCCCGCCCTGGGAATAGCCGATGATGGCGAGGTCAGATCCGTTGTAGACCTCATCATAGGCAGTATCTTCCAGTACCTGGTTCACCAGGTCGAGGGTATTTAGCGCGGTTCTGTTTGCCATCAGGTAGGTTTCCGGCGCACTCCCAGTGCCACCTCGACCGTAGTTGTCCGGTGCGATAACAAGGTATCCACGAGACGCGAACAAGTTTGCCAGAATGTACCAGGCATCAGTATTATCCAGGTCCCCGGGGGTGCTTCCGGTAGCATGAGTCAGAATAATAGCGCGATCCCTGGTTACAAAACCGCTGGCTGATGCGATGACAGGAAAGGTAATCGCCGCGGTTAGTTCAGCGGAAGGTGAACCATCCGGGTGTCGTGAAAGGTAGCTGACCTGCTGTGAGGTGACATCATAAAGAGAATCCGGGTCCACCAGATTACCCCAGTTTGCTTCAGCGATTTCAAGGACAAGGCCGCGGACCAGGGATTCGATTCCGGACGGCAGGTCAAGGTCTTCAAAGAAAGCGCCATCAATATAGCCAAGGAACATATCGTTGACGGTGTCTCTTGGCAGGTCGAATTCGTTGATCACGGTGAGACCTGAAGGGTTGGTCACGCCGCTAGAAATAAACAACTCCGAGGTGAACTCCGCTTCATTGCTGCGCGTGCCGTTTGCGGTGATGGTATAGGACGTACTTTCTTCAAGATGACACTTGATCTTGTGATCCAATAGCTGGTTGAAATCCGCGACAGCAAGGTCGAACAGGTCGCGGCGTATAGTGGTGCCAGTAAAACCGCCGCAATCACTGCTGAGTTCAAGGCTAAGGTCTGAATGGCCCGGATGGGCGAAACTTGACGTTGATTGCCCGGGTTCCACATTGGTTACACCGGGGCCGGGAACTGAATCCAGTAGTACCAGGGTAGTCGGTTCCGAATCAGGGTCGGTAGGTGGTGGTTCGGGTGCGGGCGTTGAGCCGCCACCGCCACCGCCTCCGCAGGCCGTCAGGTAGGAGGTCAGGATCAATGCAGCGACCGTTCGGCTCATGTGAAAGTTGCTTAACATTTAGTGAGCCAAGCTTAAGCGACTAGCGTGTATTTACAAGGGTCAGTTCTTGAACCTCATCCACGTAAGTAAGCTAGCTTTCCCTGCTGCTCGACTAACCAAACTCCGAGGCGAAAATTTCTTCATTGAAGCCTACCAGGTAAGTATTTCCTACCTTGATGGTTGGCGCGCGCATATTGCCTGTTGGGCCGAGCATTGACTCGACAGCATCGCTTCCCACTTTAGATGAAACATCGAACTCCTGTACTTTCTTGCCTTTCATGGCTACTAGCCTAGATGCGTCTTTTAGCAGTGCTTTAGCGTCCGATGCCTGCAGTTTCCTGCTGGCCATGACCGTGTCAAGGATCTCGATTTTGCTGGCTTCCAAGAACTTGGATGCTCTGGTGCAGGTAGTTCATCCCTTTCTGAAGTAGTACCAGGCTGCTTTCTTTGCCATTTTTTGTTTTCCCATGATCAATCGTTCAGCAAGGTTAGAACGCAAAGCCAGTTTGTTCAACCGCCAGGTTGAACATCTGCTGTGGTTAAGTAGATATTTTCAACATGGTTGGACAAGTTCCAGGTTTAGTATCCCGAATGCATGAGGTGCTTTATGATGTGCACTTTGTGTTCAGGATCTACCCTATGAAGTTTCAGGTTCCCCGGGGTTTTTGGGCTCCGATCGCCCTTTTCCTTGTTTCATGCGAATCCACTCAGGTTGCGGAAGATAGCCCGGGCAAGCCTTCGATCACGTCGATTCAGCAAATTGAAAAGAGCCCCAATGACACCCGCGATTACCGTTACCTGGAACTCGCGAACGGTCTTAAGGTCGTCCTGATATCGGACCAGAAAGCAGATAAAGCGGCGGCTTCACTGACCGCTTTTCGTGGCAGCTTTCATGATCCATCAGAACGATTGGGCCTGGCACATTTCCTGGAGCACATGCTGTTTATTGGAACGGAAAAGTACCCGGAAGCTGATGGATACTTTAGTTTTGTCCAGGCACATGGGGGCAGTTCAAACGCCTATACTGCGCCTGACCACACCAACTACTTTTTTGATATCCAGCCGGAAGCGTTTCATGAAGGGCTGGACCGGTTCGCCCAGTTCTTTATCTCGCCGCTGTTACAGAAGGAATACGTAGATCGTGAAAAGAATGCAGTGAACTCTGAGTACCAGTTGCAGATGAAGGATGACGGCTGGCGATCATTTGTTGTCCAGAAAGTGGCGTCGAACCCGGACCACCCGGTTTCCAAATTCAACATCGGTAGTCTGGAAACGTTAAAGGGTGACGTGCACGCCTCCCTGCTGACCTTTTTCAAGGAGAACTATTCTGCTAACCAGATGGCGCTGGTTGTGCTGAGCAACGAGACCCTGGATGAGATGCAACCATGGGTCACTGAAACATTTCTGCCCATCAAGAATAGGCGTCTTGAAGTATCAAAGATCAACAAGCCCATTTTTACGGCGGGGCAGTTGCCTGCGAAACTCGTGTTCGACAACATAAAAGATGCGCACCGGGTTGGTTACGCCTTCCCGATGCCTTCAATCCAGACGTATTATCGGAAAAAGCCAGTTCAGTACATCTCAAACCTGCTTGGCCATGAAGGTGATGGAAGCCTGCACGCACTACTTAATGAAAAGGGCTGGATAAAGGGATTGTCGGCTGGCGAGTCGCAGATGGATGAGGGCAATAGCGTCATGGCGGTCAATATCAGCCTGACCGAAGCCGGGTCAGCCCATGTGGATGAAATCAGTGCATAGTCAGATTGAAGAGTGGATCTACCAGGAGCAGGCAATAGTTGCGCAGCTCGCTTTTCGTTTCAGTGAGAAAACGAGCGCCATGAACGCTGTCAGATCCATCGCGCCGGCATTGCAGCACTACCCGGCGGAAGATCTTCTGGTGGCATCCTACCTGATGGAGGAATTTGACGCTTCGCTGATCAGGTCCTTCCTGACCCTGCTAACGAGGGACAACGTTTTGATGACGCTGTCATCTCCCGGTTACAAAGGCCAATCTACGGAGGCGTGGTTTGGTGTGTCTTACGACCTTAAGCTCGGTGAGATCTCAGTGGCGACGGTTGATTCTAGTATGTTGGAATTGCCTGAGGCTAACCCGTTCCTGCCTGAATCGCTGGACCTGACACAAGGGGACTCACTCGGCCCGAGACCAGTGATAGCGGACAAAGGGCTTGAACTCTATATGGACACGGATCTGCAGTTCAATGTGCCCCGGGCAGTCATTCACGTCAGTCTTCGTAACGATGGCGGATTCATTGCCCTTGCTGACGCGGCGCAGTCCCAGTTGTATAGCATGCTTGTTCAGGATGATCTGAATGCACTTGCATATCCCGCGCTGCTGGCGGGCGTCAGTTACGAGATCGCTGCTCCGCCGAGGGGCTTTAGAGTCTCGGTCGGCGGCTATAATGACAAACAACTTGTGCTGCTTGAAGAAGTGTTAACCCGCTTGATGAATCTGGAGATCAAGGAAGATCGTTTTGATGTCGTGAAAGGTGAGTTAATCAAGGATCTCGCAAACTCCCTGAAGAACAAACCGTTCCTTCAAAGCTACCAGCGATCGAAGGATGAACTCCTTGATTCAAGTTGGACCGCAGAGCAGGTCATTGGCGCCTTAGAGGGCGTTACGCCGGAAAGTCTTGCTGCCTGGAGGGACAGCGTCCTTCAGCAGATGTCCATTCAGGGCCTGGTCCATGGGAACGTGACGAAAGCTCGAGTTGATGAGCTGGCAGGTTTGTTAAAGCAACATGTCCGGATAAGTGATGTCGCGCCGGTTTCGACCATGGTGATTGAGCTGGAAGGAGCGAGTTCGATGCTGCTGGAGATAGACCACGATGACGCCTCCATGGTGCTCTACGTTCAGGATGAGCAGTCGAGTTTTGAGAATAGGGCCAGAAGCACACTACTGACTCACCTGGTAGCGCCTGGTTTCTTCTCATCACTTCGGACAGAGCAGCAACTTGGCTACGTTGTGTCCGCGGTTAATACGCAGCTCAGGGATCGCGGTGGAATAAGTTTTGTTATCCAGTCTCCGGTCGCTGGCCCCGACCTGCTCAGGGACAGGACTCTGGCATTCATGACCGCACAGGAGCAGGTGCTTTCCGAAATGTCGGACGAAGAGTTTGACGCGAACAAGGGTGGTTTAATCGCGAAGTTAACCCAGAGAGACAAAAACCTTTCGCAAAGGTCAAAGCGCTATTGGGCAGACCTGGATCGGGGCGTGATGACATTCGATTCCAACATGCAGTTGGCAAAAGCCGTTTCCGATCTAGGTAAAGATGATATGCAGGCTTTTCTGAAGGAAGTGAACGGTAAGCTCGGTAACCAATATCTGATGGTCTACAGTGAGGGTAAGTTCGCCTCGCCATAATGCTACCAGTCAGGTAACCGTACAATCAGGCTCTGGCTTGCGGTGGCCAGTAGGATACCTGACTCGCTCCACATGTTGACCCGGCCGTAGCCGAAGCCATCACCGACATGCTCGATCTGGTTCTCGCAGAGTATCCATTCACTTGGGGCGTGATTCGCGATCCTAATGGTGTTATCGAGGCTGGTGCAGCTCATGATCTTGCCAAGGGCATTGCCGAGTGCTGAGGGCATATAGTCAGCGACAATCGCCAGTGCACCCGCGTCATGTTCGACCTCTGGCATGCGAGCCCAGAGCAGGGACTGGTTGTCGCCACTTGGCTCACCGGCACCAGAGAACCCGAACATACCCCGTGCTATTCGAATATCCACGTGTTCATGAATGGTGTCACCATCATCATGGCGTTCAAGTTTATCGCAGTTCTCGGGTTTTGGTGCGCTGGGCATTTTGTACCAATTGCCCTCTGCAACATTAGGTCGTTGGCCGCAGGCCCCAAGTACAGTGATGACTTCCTGCTCGCCCAGGTGACCAACCGCCCGGCCCTGTGTGACGTTTCGCCCTTTTGCCGGTAGTAAAACCTCAATGTCGAGAGTAACAGGCTGCCGGGTGATCGACAGATATTGTCCGGTCGCCCAGACGATAGGTTTTTCTGTGGCCTGCTCCAGCGCAACGATGCCTGCAGCGAGGCCTGCGCCACCAAAGAGTGAGCCGCGCCCGCCGGTGGTTTTTGGTACAACCGGAAGTTGCCATTTCATCGTCGCAACAGGGTGGCTCATTTCAAGAAAATCAGCGCTGGAAAGTTTTAACACGTTTCTGGTCTCACTCGGGAACGGAAGGAGCGGATTCTAGGTCGATGACCGACCTTGACTCAAGGGTTTGACGGAGTTTTTGGTGCCGCGTAGGCTGGGGGTTAAGGGAGAAGCGATGAACTTCAATTATTCAGAAGCACCATACCGGATTCGAGATGATATTCCAGAAGCGCATCGGCTCATCTGGAAGATGATTGCAAAACCTGGTAATTGGTGGAAAGGGGCAGATCGGGTGGCGATTTTGTCCGAAACTCGCCATGCCGTTCATTGTGAACTATGTAAGGAAAGGAAGGCTGCGCTTTCACCAAGCAGTATTAAGGGTGAGCATGCTTTGGTCACCAATTTACCGGCCCCGGCGGTTGACGCGATCCACCGAATCGTGACCGACGCTTCCCGCCTTACAGAAACCTGGCTGGATGACTTATATACAAAGGGTATGACCGACGGGAAGTACATTGAACTGTTGGGAATCGTGGTTGCGGTCATCAGCATTGATGGTTTTCACCGTGCGATGGGAATGCCGCCTGAGCCATTACCTGAGCCGGAAGCAGGAGAAACGAGTGGGCTTCGCCCAGAAGGGCTGGCTGACCTGGGAGCATGGATTGAAATGATTTCTCCGATGAAGGTCGCTGAACGTGAATCTGACCTCTATGGTAGGAATAAACAGACGGGTAATGTGATAGCAGCGATGAGCCTGGTGCCGGACAGCGTTCGCATGCTGAAGATACTCAGTGGTGTTCACTACCTGGACATGCAGGACGTGGCTAATCCTGGTGCTAATGGCGGTCGATCTATAACAAGGCCGCAGATTGAACTGATTGCCGGTCGTGTCTCTTCCCTGAGCGATTGCTTCTACTGAACTTCTTCTCATTCATTGATGCTCCGTGCGAGCACGCAGGTTTCAGGAGAAGCAGTTAATTTAAACGGTATTGTCGAAGGAAACGAAGTCCAGACCGGGTTACGTGGTGGGGAGGCGTTGATCCGATTTGCGGAAGCCTCGGTCGGGGACAGTTTTGATGACAAGGCAGATGACACCCGGGTCGCGCGAGAAGCGGTGAAAGATGAGCTTGGGGAAAATGCCATGGTGGATGCTGCGGGTGTCATTGCCAACTTTCAGCGAATGGTTCGTATCGCTGATGGCACAGGTATTCCATTGGATACACCGGTCGCCATGATGACCAGTAGTATTAGAGAAGATCTTGGTATTAATGAATATGGCTCAGCCAGCAATACGCCCGCACTTTCACTGCCGCAGCGTTTGCTGGGAAGGGTACTGCAGCCTGCATTGCCATTGGTGGTAAAACTCTTGACCCGAAATATGTCGAAGCCGGATTAAAGAAGTTCTTTGGAGTAGTTAGCATGCGGATGGTTCCACTTAGTCGAATAGTCAGTTACTGGTCTGAGATACAGGGAGATCGGGTAGCGATTTACCATGAAGGTGAAACCATTACCTGGAATCAGCTGGACAGGGAAACCAACAGACTGGCCAGGGCCTATGAATCCCTTGGCGTGGGCCAGGATGATTTTGTGACGATTGCGTTGCCCAATGGTATCGAATTTTTTAAGTCGACGATCGCAACCTGGAAGGCTGGTGCGACGCCGCAACCCGTTTCAGCCAGGCTACCTAAATTCGAGCGTGACCAGATTGTAGAAGTCGGTGAGCCCAGGCTGATCACTGGTGTTGCCGATGGGTCCCACGAGAGATACCGGACGCTGCCGGCCGGATATGAGCCGGATCCAGCCATCTCCGACGAGCCTTTGCCCGAAAAAATTGCGACTTCTTTTAAGGCAATGACCTCTGGCGGAAGTACAGGCAGGCCGAAACTGATCGTTACCACCAGCCCTGCGGTCTGGGATATAGATTCGGATCGATTGCACACCCAGTTGCAGGGGTCGATGCTGATACCGGGTCCGCTTTATCATAATGGCCCTTTTGTCTGGGCGATGAGTGCGTTCTTTCGCGGTAACCAGATCACTGTGACTACAAGATTTGATGCGGAAAAAACCCTTGGCCTGATACAGGACCAGCGAATAGATATTGTCTATATGGTGCCTACAATGATGCAGCGGATTTGGAATTTGCCGGAAGAAGTCAGGGCCGGTTATGACCTGTCCAGCCTGAAAGTTCTATGGCATCTGGCGGCACCATGCCCTGCCTGGTTGAAGGAAGCATTCATTGAATGGCTGGGTGCTGATGTTATCTGGGAACTTTATGGCGGTACTGAAGCCCAGGGTGGGACGGTTATTAGTGGCATCGAGTGGATGACGCATCGCGGATCTGTTGGCAAGCCAAACTCGACCTGTGAAATTATAATTGTAGGAGATGAGGGCCAGCGCCTGCCCCCCAATGAGGTTGGTGAGGTGTTTCTGCGACCGCTAACTGGACAGGGCTCCACGTATCGTTACATTGGGGCAGAAGCAAAAGCGATGGCCGGAGGTTTTGAAAGTATTGGCGATATGGGTTACTTCGATGAAGACGGCTACCTGTATTTGGCAGACAGACAGACAGATATGATTCTGTCTGGTGGCGCAAACATATATCCGGCTGAGGTCGAGGCCGCGATCGACAGTTGTGCGGGCGTTCGCTCGTCAGCCGTCATAGGGTTGCCTCATGAAGACCTGGGTAATTTTGTGCATGCCATTGTTGATGCGCCCGGGGGTTTAAAGGAAGCAGCATTATTGAGCCACCTGTCGGAAAGGCTTGTCCGCTATAAAATCCCTAGAACCATTGAGTTTTCTGATGAGCCCATGCGAGATGATGCGGGCAAGCTGAGGAGAAAAGCCCTTCGCGAGGAGAGGCTGGACAAGTCATAAACGACAGCATGCGAGTGAGACGTTATGAGTGAACAAAAAAATACCAGTAATGATGCGCCGCCCAGGTGGGTGCTGAAACTTTTCACCAAAGTGAACGTGATCGTCTACAAATTGACCGGCGGGCGCTTGATGGGCAAGTTGTCCGGAATGCCGATTCTGCTGGTTGAGATGAAGGGCGCCAGATCCGGAAAGAAGCGGACCATTCCATTGATGTGCGTGCCTCATGGTGATGGCTTCCTGCTGGTCGCATCGCAAGGTGGAGCTCCGAAACATCCTGTCTGGTATCACAACCTGATCGCTTATCCGGATGTTCGTATTACCTTCGGCGGGCAAACCAGGCCAATGAACTCACGACGCGTGCTGGATGAAGAAAAGGCGCAGCTCTGGCCCATTTGCTGTGAATACTATCCGCCATACCAGGACTATCAGGCCCGGACAGATCGAAATATTCCTGTCTTTCTATGTGAATAGAAACCGGATTAAATACGCCAAATTAATAACCAGGTGAAAACCAATGACTGAAATTATTCTTCAACCAACGGGTGACCAGGTTCGTGCATTTCGTGACAGGGCCACTGGTGAACCCATTTCCATGTTGAATCTGCTTAGGTTCAGGAAGAAAGCTGTGTACGAAGACGGTCGTGAATCAGAACTGAGCGGTGAAGAGGCTTATCACCTCTACGGCAAGGCTTTTAAGGAAATCATGGAGCCTAAAGGCGCGCGCATTGTGTATTCGGGAGAGGTTCGAGGATTTCTGATTGGCGAAGGGGAAGGCGCCTGGGATGCTGTCGCAGTTATTGAATACCCGTCAACTCAGGTGATGCTCGACATGTTCAGGAACGAGGAATACCAAAAGGCCCAGCAGCACCGTGCTGCCGGTCTTGTTGGACAGATGCTGGTTGAATGTGGGCCGGGATTTAATTTTGGTTAGCTCATGAAAACGCACGAATGTTGAGCTTGGCACCTTCATGTCGTTCGGAGTGGGACGTTAGTACTGCGCGGTTCCGCCATGCACATTCAGCTGTGTGCCAGTAACACCTGCCCCTGCTTCACTTGCCGACACCACCGTCATTGCTGACAAGCATGTCGATGCTGCCGGTTTTATCGATAGAGCCTTCAGCTTCGTCCTGTTTGTTACTGGGAAAGTAGTTTTAATGCGTCGAGTTCAACCACCGAGCGAAGCGAGTTACCCAGTAATGTTTCTGCCAGGTTTCTGCCGCGTTCATTCGCCTGGTCGAGAGTCCCGGCGATGATCACGGCATAACAGACGAGATAAAGCGCGCAATAGCGATATCGTTGCCGTGAAGTGTCTAGCGGGTAGTCAAGACCTTCGCTGGTGAGAAGCTGGTGATAGACCGCAACCCAGTCTTCCGCGCACCTTACGTCAT
>LWDU01043806.1_pt2 | contig 27424 bp, 32 predicted proteins | sample 727161 | NCBI WGS metagenome assembly LWDU01 (sample SAMN04566230, study PRJNA314399) | hydrothermal vent metagenome | isolation source: deep sea hydrothermal plume seawater | place: Mexico: Gulf of California, Guaymas Basin | collected 2004-07-11
ATTTAGTAAACTCTAAACTACTCTTACTTCCATCCACGATTGTTAAATTTTTACTAAAAGAAAAAAGATAGCAAGAAACGGTACCAATTCCGCATCCGACTTCTAAAATTTTAGAACCAGCAAGATTATTTTTTACAAGCTCACAATGATATTTCACTGTCTCATGTTCAAACTGACATTGCGTAACACTGTTTTGATAAATTTTAAAAACTTCTTCAAGCTCGGCTTTATTCATTTTTATTCCACCCCTCAATAAAGTTCTCACCCGCTATTCTTGCTTCTTCAACCATAATAGAATCTTCAATGTTTCTAGTCAAACTAACTAAATTAACTTTTTTTGGCTTTGCTGGAACTCCCATCCAAGAAATTCCATCTATCGATCTACCTTTAAAAAAAGCCATCGCTCCAATGATACAATATTTTCCAAGCTCAGATCTCTGGTGAGTACACGCATTTAAACCAACATAACTAAAGGCTCCAACAACTGCATGTCCACCAATTTTTGCTCCCGTACACAGGACCACGTTATCTTCTAATACTGCATCATGACCCATGTGGCTTTTACTCATCAAGTAGCATCCATTACCAACTTTTGTCTTATATTCTCCCAGGTTGTTATTGATCGTGACAAATTCTCGGATTATACAGTTTTTACCAATAATCACGCCTGAGCCCTCAGGGGGCACGTAATGAATACTCTCTCCGGGGGTACCTATACTACAATGCCCATATATCTGGGTACCATCTCCGATGGTTACGTTATCACTGACGATGGTATACGGGCCGACCGTTACATTTTCTCCAATCCATACGTTATTTCCAATAATCGCCGTAGCGTGAATCTCGCTCATAATATGCTCACAATCCTAAAGACCAAAAAAATGTTTTCCTGCAATAGAGATTGGGCGTGCGCTCTAACGTAAATCTCCGTGTTCCCACAATATCATCGAAAATAGTTTTTCCTGAAAAATAAGCTAAAGATGCTACGTCATCTAAACGATAATGATGAACGCTAGATTGCAATGTTGACCACTTTTGGACAAAATTAATTTCTTGTTTTATTGTATCTACTTCTAGCTTTTTCTTTCTATCATGAGATTCGATTCGAATTACCTGATTAGTTTCTGGAAATGATGATACCCTCTGTCTAACTGTGTTTAAGAATTCCTGATCACTTATTTGTGGGTACAAATTCCAAAGCTCCTCGTAGCTTTTAACTTGCCGCTGAATATGCTCGTTCATTTGATTTCTATATTCAGCAGTATTAATTTTCTTTTTTGATATTAAAATACCGCCTCTGGGCGTTTGAAGTATGGAATCACCAGCGTGGAGTGGCTCAACAGAATCTGAGCATCCTTTTGCACACGCATAGTCATAAAATTCTGTAGGAGCTTTAACGCTTAAATTAAGCATGGAATATGCGTCAGTAAAGTGAACTAAATTAGATCCAAACGGAATCATCACATCCGGATTAATTCTTGTAATTGCATCAACTGCATAGTTCATTGCTTGGTTAACTAAATTTTCTGATTTACTCGCAATTTCCTTAACTGTTAAATTTGCAGAACAGTATGGAAACCAAGCAATATAAGCAAAAGGAATACAAGCAATATTAATTTTTTGATTTTGGCTGAATTGCTCTAACTTTGATATATCTACCCAGTGGTCATTGCCATGATATACTGCAAAGTTATTACTAAAAAATATAGCAGAACTATCTACTTTATTAGTTTCGTTTATAAATCCTCGAATTTTGATTCCAGGTTCTAGCTCGATATCTTCTTCAGCTTTAACAGTCTTGTAAGAGATGTTTTCTTTCTGAAGTTCCCTTTCGAATGTTTCTCTCTGCTCCATTATTAATAACTGGGTTTGGGGAGAAAGGTTACGTAAAAACTCTATATCATAATGGTCTTTGTGGACGTGAGAAACATACACATAATCAACAGTAAAAAATCGAGAATCTTTAATTTGATCTGGAAAATAGAACCAGGAAAAAAGATAGGGATCTTCATAGCCAGCAGGATCGCAAAGTATAGTCTTACCATTTAGCCTGATTAAAATTGACGCATGGCCTACATAAAAAATTCCATCCTCTTGAGATTCAAAAAATTGATCTAATGAATTCATTAATAATTTTCTCCAGGTGAAGTCCAATACCACCAGAAAGGATGAGTTAATACTAGCATTTTATTCCACTTACCTACATGCTCAGAAAAACACCCTTCGCGCCACCGAGCTCCACTGTCTGAGAGATATTTAAACCCTTCAAAAAAAGGCGAATTATAACATCGGTTATTGTCTACTAAAATTTTAGATAAATCTATTCCAGTCCTCGAAGGTTCGTGAATATTAAAAAGCTGGATGTCAAACTTAAGGTTAAGAGAAAGAAACTCTAAGATGGCCTGAATGTCGCGAGCATAATCTATTTTTTCATCATCAAAAACTGGCGGCGGCTCATAGTGCAAGCCAACTCCATGACCCCTGGCTTTGAGATCGTGTATCAGAGCAATATTTCCTCGACTAAAAAAATTATAGTTTTTAGATCGAACTCTAAAAAAATAAGTGGACTTAACTCCTACACTGTCTTCTATAGCAGACATTTTAGAGACCAACGAAGGATCCATGTCGATGTCGTGAGATAAGATAACTTGCTTTTTCGGAAGTTTAGTGTTCGCCAAAGTGAAAGAATATCCCTCTAACAGATATTTTTGTATGGTTGCCGAGTAGTGTGTTAAAGTAAAGTTTGACATTCTATATTATTGGCATCAAGATAAGAAATATTAGCTAATTTTGCAGCCATAAATCCATTCTCGCTATCTTCTATTACAATAGTATTGTATATGCCAATTTTAAAATGTTCACAAGCTGCTAAAAACATGTCTGGAGCAGGCTTGTTCTTCTCTTCAAACTGATCTCCGGTCAGTACTAAATCAAAACTTAAATCTAGTTTTTCGATGATTAATCGAGCGTTATTTGATGTAGTAGATGTGGCTAAAACTAATTTTTTATCAGTCTGCTGTAAAGATTTATAGATCTCATATACAGGAGCATTAACCTCTAATATTGATGAAGACAATAGCCCCAAATAAAACGTGCATTTCGTTTCATAAAGATAGCTTTCGCTAAGTCTTTCTGGGTACCTTTCCAGTATCCAAGATTCAGCCAGCTTATAAGCTTCTTTGTGAAGAGGCTCAGTTTTTACTAGTGTGCCATCTAAATCAAAAATTACAAGATCGATATCGTCAAACATGCTTATGTCATGTACCCCATGCTTTCCATATCATATTTAGACATCCACGCAATAAAATCTTTTAACCCAGCTTCTAACGAAAATTGCGGAGTATATCCCAAAGATTTTGCTTTAGTAATATCTGCCCTTAGTTTTAATACTTCTCCTGGACGTGCATCTGTATGAACTATGTTAGACGAAGATTTAGAGATTTCAATAATTTTTTCAGCTATTTCATTAATGGTAAAATCTTCGCCAAAGCCCGTGTTCATAATTGTTCCAGCAGGAATGGTTTGGGATATTAAATAGCCAGATACAGCATCATCAATATACTGATAATCCCTAGTTTGACTGCCGTCTCCGTAAATGAGAATAGGACGATTGTCTAAAGCTCGGCGCGCGAAGATGGAGATAACTGCTCCATAGCCTGAAGATTTTTGTCGAGGACCAAAAGTGTTAAAATTTCTAATAACTCTTACATCTGTGCCGAACGTGTGATAATAAGCAGTGCAAAGAGCTTCACGTGTGATAATAAGCAGTGCAAAGAGCTTCGGCAGCCACTTTAGATGCTGCATAAGGAGACTGGGGATTTAAGGGAGACACTTCAGAGTGTACACCCTCTCCATAAACTTCTGCAGAAGAAGCAAGGGTCATCCCTAAGTTTGAGTTTTCTTTACAGATTTCTAGAAAATTTTGGGTAGACTCTAAATTAATCTCCAGTGTTTCTTTTGGACGAATTATCGATTTTTCCACGTGAATCTGTGCTGCCAGGTGAAAAATATAATCGCAGTTATTACAAATTTCTTTCATGCGAGCAAATGATCTCACATCAGCTTCTATAAAGTGAAAATTTGGATAATTGAACAAGCCTCTTATGTTGTTGAGATTTCCATTGTAGAAATTATCAACGCATATGACTCTATTTCCAGTTTTTAATAATGTTTCACACAGGTGCGAGCCAATGAAGCCGGCACCTCCAGTGACTAAATAACGTTTATTCATATTTTTCTCCACTTAAATTATATCAAAACTCTAAAATTGTTTTAGAACATCGTTCACGTTTTCAAGAGTAAAAGTTTTGTCATCACAAAAGAAAACTTCTTCCCACACCCTTTGCATTTTGGTTCCCCATTTTATTTCTGGAACAGTTTCAAGGTCGTTTTTAAGAAGCGTATTAATTCCTAAAGACACAAAATTAATTCCAGCGCCCCTACAAAGCTCTAGAGTTCCAGACAGTCTGGGGTTTATTTCTAAAAGCTTTGGATTGCCATTAGCATCATATCGAAACTGAAGATTGGTGTTATACTTTAAGTTAAAATTTTGATAAAAATCTCTAGAAAGATTGATTAAGTCATCTTTCTTTATGGCTTCTCCTGAAGAGCAAATTCCATCTTTTATCGTATCTCTCCTTCGAGTGACGCAGTAAAATTCATTATTTATCTGAATACAGTCAACGCTGAATTCTTCTCCTGGTAAATATTCCATTACTAAAAGCTCGGGGAAGGTGCAGTCTCCTTCTCCGAGAATATCAATGATTGACTTTAAAGTAATTGATCTGGGGTCTGGCTTTTTTTCAAAAAAATCTTTTTTGCTAATGGTGGGACGTATAACTCGAAATCCGCGGCTTCCATGAGTGACGGCAGGCTTAACGCATACGTCGTGACCAAACATTCTCAGGTGATTATATGCTTCTATAAAATCGTCAAGATTGGAGCACGGTAAATATTCAGGGATAGATTTCTTTAAGGAAGAAATTTTAGAACACTCAGAATAAAGATTGGACTTATTTAAAATCTTTTCTAAAGAATCTGAATCTGACACCAAAATCTTACACCCAATATCTTCAAACTTTGATTTTTCTTTACTGAGCGGAATAAGTTCTTCATCGGCGCCAGGGATTAAAACTTCAATCCTATTCTTCCAGCAATATGTAAAAACAGCTTCTGCATACTCGGGATGATTTCCCGGAGGAACTACAAAAGAATTTTTAGTAAATCTTAACCCAACAGAATTTGGATTAATGTCACATCCATGAATTTGCGCAGAAGGATTATGAGACAAAATTGCTTTACAGACAGTTATGAATCCTGGACTACCAGCAGCAGTTACTAAAATATTAGTTGTCATTATTTTTCCACAGCTTATTTTCTTTAAAAGAATACCGGAGATTCTGACCGTCAATTATAAATTGAGCATCGCTAGATCCTTCGAAGTCATATCCGAATACACCTAAAATTTCTTTCCATTTTCTATTAAGCATGTCGATCTGAGAAAGAGAATAATATTCGCGATAATCTTTTTTCTTAGCTACGCTTACATTAGATTTAGTATCAAGGGCTTCCAGCACTTCAACAGGATAATTTCTTAATGAATACCCATATGCAACTGTGGTAAAAGTGATAGCCCTAATTAATTCTCTATTGTTTGCATTCTTAAAAATAAAATGAGCTTGACAATTACCAGCTTCATCAAATATCTGAAATGGATAAAATCTTCTAAACTCTGATAGGCCTTTTGGCCAATATTTTTCTTCGTCACAATAGGCTTCGATAAAAGAATCAAATGTAGGATAAATACCTCTAATTCCACCGACACCCTTCACTTCGTCAAAGAATAATCCTGGAATACCATGATGATGAAAATAATAGCTTACAAGCCACTCAAATGGATTTCTAACAATAGAGATTCTTAAACTCTCACCAAACCCTTTTTGATCTTGAAAGAGTCCTGGTCGGGGTACAGAGTCGGTAGGGTCAGGATAGAGCGGTATCTTTGCGTTGCACTTACGGTGAGATGGATTATGAAATGTCAAATTAGTTTTTGTAAAAACATCAGTCAAAAAAGTGCCGCCTGTTTTGGGAATGTGCAGATGAAAAATAGAGTTTTTTTCTAAAGTTTTTTTTAAAAAGTTCTTTGGTGAGCCAGGTAGAAATAATGTTCTTACGTCTCTAAAATCTATTTCTGTAAAGTTATGACAGATCATCTTTAAACTCTGCGTATAATTTGATTCTATTTAGTGTCCGATGAAGGGCTTCAAGTTTTAGGAACATTTGTTCTAATTTTTCACTATTTTCTTCTGCGTTAATTTCTGCCTTTTTGATTATAGTGCTTAATTTCAGGCCGAACTGATTCAGCGCGTTTGAGGTGAACATTAGCAGCGCTGGCTGCATTTCAATTACTTTTCCCGGAATAGCGTCACCGTCTTCATCGATACAGCTTTGACAAAATCCTTCGAGCGGCTCTATCAGTTCATCCATCTCTTCAGCATAGTCTACAAAAAGTCGCAAGAAATCGCAAGAGTGAATACCGGCTACGCAAGATTTATTTTGGTGAAAGGCGTGAAATTCCTCCTTGAGATCTTCCAGGCCGGTTTGAAACCCTTTCATTTTTTCGTCTATTATCTTCATTCGGTAACTGCTCGGCCTTTCATTTTTTCCCAATCTCTCTCATTAGTTGGCCTGACATCATTATTTTTTTCCCAAACAGCTTTTAAAATTTTGGGATCTACGCCAGCTGACTCAGCTATAAATCTTACAGCGTTTAAATCCTTAGGAAAGCAATGGCCGCCAAAGCCCAGGCTTCCGTCAGGACCAGGTACTGATAAATGGGACTTCCCAATACGTTCATCATACAATGCATATTCTACCACCTTATTAAAATCTACGTCTATTCCCTCACAAACTTGGTACATTTCATTGGCAAATGAAACTTTGGTTGCAAGAAAACAGTTTATGAAATATTTGACCATCTCTGCCGTTTCAGATTTAGTAACGACAATTGGAATTTTTGGAAATGGTTTTCGAAACATTGTCTTCACTTTGACGGCATCTTTGCATTTAATTGCTGGATCGCCGCCTACAATTATTCTGGTCTGGTTTTTAAAATCATCGAAAGAATTAGCTTCTGTTAAAAACTCTGGGCTAAAGCATACTGAGAGCTTGCAGTCATCATTTATTCTTTTTGTAGTTCCCGGAGGAATTGTTGACTTTATAACAAGCACTGGATTATTGGTCTCATAAGATTTAAAACAAGTGTTTTCTACTTCTTTTATAGCGTTTTCCAATATTCTTGTGTCGCACTTTCCTGTCTTTTTCATTGGTGTTGGAAGGCATACAAAAACTATGCTGCTTTTTAAGCATACGTCGCTATGAGTAGAATTGCACTTTTTAGAATCTATGTCATATGTTAAAATATCGTAGTAGTTTTGTAGACCTTCCCTGATTGCAGACCCCACAAATCCTTGGCCTATAATTCCAATTGTCTTCATTTAAATGTCTCCCAATTTAGTATAATCAACTTGCTTTGGAACTCCATGCCTGGTTTCGCCATTTGATTTTTCATGATATTCCGAATGAACATGTTCTTCCATTATTTCTATAAATTCATCTTCTGATATAAATTCGTTGTCTGAATTTTTTTGAAAGCAAACCCACACTTGATAATCAGAAGGCGATTGTAAAACTTTTACTTCGTCTAAAAGCCTAATAGCGTAGTCACATTTTTCAGCCAATTTTTGAAAGAACTCTAGAGTATACCAGTGATAACAGTGATCGACCCAAGAACCCTCTTTGTGGCACGGAAGCGAATGAAGCATCACACCACCCATCTTCACAAGATTGTGGCAATTTTTCCAAGCATTATACTGACTTTTGACGTGCTCTATTGTCCCAAAATCTAATAAAATTTCAAAATAATTTAATTTGCACTCATCAGTAATTTCTTTCTGCAGATCGTGAGCTAAAGCACGGTCATGACCATTGATGTCTATCGCCAGATATTCTTTATTGCAAATACTATACCAATGCGAAGTTGGCATATAGCAGTTATTTTCTCGCACATCGAAGCTGTGAGTAGCTGTTTTAACATAGCGGAGCTTCTCAAATAAAGCATGAGTCAAACTAGAATATCTAGTTGGAGCTATCCATGGAAGCCCGAAACCTTCGCCGAACGAGGTGTTTCCAAGTTCTACCGTCTTATTTACAGGTAAATCCCAATGCCCTGTAGCAAACGTACATGGGACGTAAAGTCCCCAAAATTCTTGATCTGAAAACATTAAGACACCTCTATTCTTTCAAGAAAGTTTCTCCAAGAGTTCCAATAATTCTCTGAAAATATCTTGGATTCCAGCTTTTTATTTTCTTCGATGCACTTTAAATAAAAGGTCTCGTCTAAGAGACGCGTAATATAGTGACATCCATCTAATAAATCATAACAAGTAAAAACGCTAGATCCTTCCCTTCCAAATTGATTCAAATTTGTTCCCTCTGTATAGGGAGCCAAAACTATCATGGGCGAGTAGGCAAATCTAGAATAAGCTTCAACGCCGCCTGCCCAATCAGTACCCTTGAAATGAATGGTGGCTCTGCTGTTCAGCTGTTTTAAAATGGCTGTTCTAGGGCTTAAAGTGGTAAATTTTCCAGTTAATCCCTGGTCTCCAGAAAATTCAATATCTGCACCGACCCCTCTTTTATTGCCACCGTAGTTGTATATTTCAATCCCTTTCTTAGCAAACCAATTTTTAAAAATCTCAAAAAACTCATATTCTTCGGGATGACGTACAGCAAAATTATGATTAAAAGAGACGAATAGATTGCTTAACCGAAGAGAAGTATCATAATCTTCTGGATCTATTCCCAAGACTTTTATTTCATGGGAATGGCGGTAAAAACCAACGCTGTTTTTCTGAAGCTTGTTTCCAATTCCTTCAAAAGATGCTGGTAAATATTCGCAAATATTTTCGCTATTGTGGACTCGCTGAACGCTGAAGTGATTAAAACCGGAATCAATTTTTTTAGCATAAGGAATGTACTGATCAACAAAGGCAAAAAATCGAGTGCCATCATCTGCTGCAGCATCAGTAATGTGATATGCATGAATTGGAGTTGCATCATTTCGAAAATCTATAAATTTAACTGTCACATCGTGATCAGCTATCGGATCTACCCACTCTTCTAAGAAAAGAAACTTGTCTTCCCCATAGGGTAATTTTCCTAGTGAAGAAAAATCATGGTATTCAAAATTAGTAATTGAAGGGTCTTCGGTAGACCAGCTTAAAAGCATGGGCCAAAGACAGTGGCCACTCCAGTCCAAAATATCATCAGCAAAAGGCATCGGATAAAATACTTGATGCCCCAGCTTACAATAGTGATATGCTAAAGACGTCGTATCTTTTCTATTGTTATTAAGAATCAATATGTTCATTAATCCCCCTTGACGATTCTATAGCTATCAGAATCAAAATGAGTTGTAGAAAATTCAAATAACTCTGAATCTTCAAGCGCCAGCATTTGGTGACGCAAACCTCTATAGACATGAAAGTTTTGTCCAGGCGTCAAGACTAATTGCTTGGCTGTGGTCAAATCATCGCTGTCAGAATAATAAACTACCATCTTTCCAGATTGCAAATAAAATACTTCATCTTTTAATTTATGACGGTGCCAAGAACAACGTCTTCCTTTTTCGAAAAACAATAATTTGCCACAATATTCTGGCCCGTTAACAATCCATTTTTCCCAGCCCCACCCTTTATCTACATGCTGTATCTCAAGATCTATTCGTCTCTCTAGCGGCTTTGGGTGATCAAAAAAGTCTCTATCTTTTCTCCCTTTGTCATCAACGTAAATGTCTCCTGCTGGCTTTCCTAAATGTAGTTCATGAAACTTAACGCCCCAGTCCATCAATTGATTTCTAGTCATCTCATAAAATGCGGTCTGAGCATATGCTGGGGCATTTCCGCTTCGACCCATTCCTCTTGCTGTATAAAATACTATTCTATTTCCCTCTTCATATAAAGAGTTAATAAAATTAATTCGAGATGTGATAGGCCGAGAATTTTCATAATCTGAATTTTCAGTTTCGCAGATAGTTCCGTCAATATCAAACACATAGTTCATTCAATCAAACTCCTATCAACGCAAAATGTCCCAAACTTATTCACAGCTAGGGCTCCGCACTTATTAGCAAAATTTATCGAAGCGTCTATATCTCCAGAAGACTGAAGATAGTGATCTATTAAGCCGGCTAGAAAAGTATCTCCTGCACCGCAAACATCAAAAACATCAGTTTTTTCTCCTGGAAATAATTTTCCACGCCAAGAAGCACCATCTGCACCCAACGTTATAATAAGCTCACAATCTGAGGGGAAAGCCAGAGCAGTCTCACACTCTTTTTTATTGATTTTTATTATGCAGTCGTTAAAGTGGCTCAAGTCTTTCTTTTTTGAATCTACAAAAACGGGTTTATTATAGCTTTGTAGCATAGACATTGTTTGCGATAAAAATTCTATGGGTAAAAAACCCTTATCATAATCTGAAATGACGAAAGCATCAAATAACTCTAGGGCATCGCCGATATAATGGTCCCAATTAACAGTGTTTAACCGGGGCTCCTCGTCAATCCTCAGCAAGTGGTGGTTGAATCTAGAGTCTACTATTCTAGTTTTTTCTATAGATTCTTCATTAGTAAACAAACAGACTTTATGATCTAAAGAAGAAAGATTATTAGCAACATTTGCAGCCATTCCTGGATACTGTTCTGTGCGAGATAATTTAATAACTGGAACAGGGGCTTCAGGACTCAATCTATCCGCACTTCCAAACCGGTATGTATCTTTACAGCTTTCGCCTATCACTAAAATTTTGTAATATTTCGGTTGTGGAATATCCGTCGACATACTTGAAAATCCTAACTTCGGCCAAGTCACTACCCACTACATTTTCTGGAATATAGTCACCGCCTTTTACGATTATATCTGGAGAAACAGATTTGATTAGATTATAAGGCGTATCTTCAGAAAAAATTAACACCTCATCTATATATCTTAAGCTCTCTAGGGCAAATTTTCGATCTTCTTGACTGTTAAGAGGGCGGAGATGGCCCTTCAGCCTTTTCACTCCCTGATCATTGTTAATTCCTACAATCACCTTGTCTCCTATTTCTCTGCAATACTTCAGAAGCTCTAGATGGCCTCTGTGGAGTACATCAAAACACCCATTAGTAAAAACGGTTTTATCTGCCATCGAGCACTCGCTGAATTCCATCTTCAAGAGATATTCTGTTAGATCTATAGCCAGCTAAATTAATTTTTTCATTATCGCTGCTTGTGAACTTTTGGTACTTGCCAACTAAATGTGCGGGAAAAGGAATTTCTTTTATTCGAGCTCCAGTCAAGTTCGATATTATTGTTGCAACATCCAAAAAAGATCGGGGACGGCCAGTGCCAACATTGTAAATTCCAGAATTATTAAAACGTAGGGCTCCTAAAGTAATGGCGGTCACGTCGTCGATGTGAATAAAGTCTCTTTTGAATCTCTCGCTTCCTTCAAAAACTTGAATTTCTCTTGAGCATTCAGCTTGATTCAAAAATTTATGAACAGGACTGGCCATGGCTCCTTTATTTTCTTCTCCGGTACCATAGACATTAAAATAACGAAGTCCATAAATTCTAGCAGATGGATTGTCTTTAATCTTTTGCAAAACAAACATGTCAAAAGAAGCCTTACTAATTGCATAGTAATTTAGCGGCATCGTTAAAGAATCTTCTGCAAATCCATTTTCTCCCGTGCCATACACACTTGCAGAAGATGCGTAGATAAAAGGAACACCTTGAGATAAACATTTCTCTAGGAGCATGCAGCTATCTCGAATATTATTTTCTACAATTAGAAGCGTATCAGTTTCTGTGGTAGATGAAATTGCACCCATGTGAAAAACAGCATCAACCGAATCTGGAGTTATTAAACTTAGTGCTTGCTCTATAGTTTTCATTTGAGGCGATGCGACATCACATTGAATGCAATCTGGTGGAAGCTTCTCAAGAAGATGAGAGCCAATAAATCCTGCTGCACCGGTAACTAAAAAACTCATTCTTCTAAAAATTTTAATATTGCTGATATTATTTCTTGCGGGTCGTGATTTTTCATGTCTTTTTCACAATTATCACATTTAACTTTCATCCCGCAAGGGCCGTGGGCTTCTCCAATCCAAATGTTGNNNNTTGGGTGAATAAATCCGGTATAAACAATGACTGATGGAGTCTCTACGGCCCGAGCTGAGTGCATTAATCCTCCCTCAGAAGATACGAAAAGCTTGGACTGGCTTATTATGAAGCTGGCTTCTCTAAATGTTGTGGTGCCAGTCAAATCAATCACGTTTTTTAGATTTTGATTTGATGTTTTTTTACCAACTTGAACTATCTTAAACCCCGATTGAGAAATACTATCTACAACTTCTTGCCATTTTCCTAATGGATATTTCTTATTTATAGTATAGTCATCATTAGACTGGGGTTCAATTACTAAAAATTTTTCTTTCTCTAATTGATTATGGTGTAATATAAAATTAATTCTCTGAATTTCTTCGCCACTAAAGTAAATTTCTGGTTTAGTGCTGCTTGGTACTAGTCCATAAAATTCACAAATTTGTTCGACAATGTGCTTGTCATATCTGTGTACGGCTTTTTCTAGCGTGTCTTTTTTGCAGTAATTTGTTTCTGGGTTATTTAAAACCAAGGGAAAAGCAAGCGTGTCCTCGGCGATCTCCTGAATGAAATAAGGGTTATTTGCAAAAATATCGCTCTTGATAATTTTTATAAATCCGCCGTTTAAGCTTTCTACAGGAAGTGATTTAACTTTTGTCTGTTGAAATATTTCCCTTGCAACTGCAGTCCATGTCAAATATCCTCCAAGGCCCATTCAAAACTCCTGACCAAGCTCTTCTTCCATTACCTCTTTTTGCGAATACTTTTTTTGATCTCCCTGATTATCTCTAGTAAAATCCCACCCCAAAGGTCTAGCAATTTCAGGAAAAGAAATTGGTAAATTTACAGTTGCTAAAATATTAATTTCAGTTTCATTAAGCCGCTGATAATACAGGCCTGAACTGTCTGGCGCTTCAACATACTGTGCATATCTTCTGTCTCCCCGAATGAAAGCATAACCACCGCGAATATCATTCCAAACTGGTAAAAAAAGAGGAACATGGCTCGCAACATTTAGCTGAACTTCAGGAAACTTTTGTTTAATCATTGCATCATAAACATCTTCAGATCGTCCCCAATATTCTTGAGTCTGTGGCCACTCTACGGGATATTCTCCAAAAATTCTGAATATTTGCTTCTTAAAAAGTCCCATTGTTTGAAAATGGTTATCATCAGGAATCCAGTATTTAAGACCACTGGGACCATAAATTTCTCTTTTAGAAGCAAACTTATTTAAAGTAGAAACTTTTCTAATCCCATTAAGTTCTAAGCACATCCCTGGGAGAGATTTAAAATCTTCTATTATCTTAACGAGAACTAATTCATTTCCAATAAACTGCAAATCATCTTGCAGAAAAAGAATCATTTCAGTAGGCGAATTTTCAATGATTATATTTTTTGCAACGTACTCATCATTTATCCAATTTCTATCTTCAGGATTCCTAATAAAAGCTTGATGAATCTCGCCCAATTTTTGTTTTTCTAAAATATATTCTTGCAGTCCGGGTTCTTTAGAACAATTATCAACTACGATAAAATGAAATTTATCTCGAGACAATTCAGATAAGCTGTTCAATAAAGACTTAAAATACTTTAGCCGATTAAACGACGTTATGGCTATAGTGGCTATATAATTTTGCGGCATTAATTTTTCCTCAGTAAGTTAAAGAAATTAAAATATCTCTGAGAACATTCTTTAATATCTAAATGAGAGTTGTCTACAGGGGTTCTACTTGCTAATTTTCCTCCCACGTTTAAAGGCGGAGGGTCATCATAATCGCACAGTTCAAATTCATATTGCTGCAATTCAGGAATTATGGCGCCATTATTTTTTACGATTTCATGAGTGCCGCCAGAATCAGTACAGATCACAGGGCAGCCCTGTGAAAGCGCTTCAACAACGACATTTGGGCAGTGATCTAACCACGCTAAATGAATCATCCAATCGGCTATAGAATATAATTGAAGACATTTTTCGTGCTTTAAGTGGCCAGTGTAGATAACTCTGGGATCTAAAATTTTTTCATCAGGATTTTTTCCCATAACAAATAAAGCGTCGGAAGGACCAGCGAGGTTTTGAAATAACTCTATATTTTCTTTTAATCTCTTTTGACGGTGCCAGTTTGCAGAACAAACAAAAATTTTATCATAATTGTTTTTTATGTCTTGAGCTTCTTTATCAATTTTTACTTTTTGAAGCTCTATCCCATTATGAATTACTACTCCCATTCTTTCACCCCACCACTTAGCTGTCATTTTTTTATCAAATTCAGACTGCCATATAACACCATCGGCCTGGCGATACGCCCATTTAATTAATTGGTTATGAGACTCAAACTGTTCTGGTTTAAACCATATTCCATCTAAGCGCTGACAGAAAATTGAATCATTTCGAGGTTTATGAGTGGGTTCTATAAAACATAAAAAAATATCGTAATTATCATTTGGACCCACAATTTTAATGTCACAGCTTGTACTAAGTTCGTGAGCTAATCTAGAACCAAATGTGTTAGGGCCCGTAGTAGAACTAAAATTTACGTTGTCAAAATAAACTTTCATCATATTCCTATCGAAATAATTCTTAGATATTGCTCCATACAATAATCCCAATCATTTATTTCTACATGATTTTTTTCAAAATTTCCTCGTAAAATTAATTTTTCAAGTTCGATGAGATTTCTAAAAACATGCCTTGGGCCTGTAAATTCGACTGCTCCACCTCCTTCAGCATGAGCATAGGTGGGTATACCAGACGCAATAGATTCTAGAATGTGGTTTGGGCCTGGATCATTGCGAGAACCGCTAATATAAATGTCGTGGCCCCGTAATTGTTCAGCTAATTCTTTGCCAGAACATGGAGGGACTATTTTTGTATTAACAAAAGAATTTCGATGCCTTCCAATGTAAGTGAATTCTATGTTAGGGTGTTTGCTGGCAAGATAATCTAAAAATTCATAGCAATCAAAGCCTTTTAGATAATTGTTTGACCAGTGATGAGTAACTACACGGGTCTTTTCTGATGTTTCCAAATTATTTGTTGGAGCATAAACAGAAGTGTCTACCCCGTTCTTAATTACAAAAGTATTTTGGCACTGCCATCCCTTTTGAAAGAAATAATTTTTCATCCAATCAGAAACAAAGACCGTAACATCGTTAACGGTGCTGCAACTTAAAAGTAAATGATCCATGTGCTCAGTGTTTTTTCGAGCATCGCACTCATTAATTCTCTGAATTATTCTTGCTGATGGAAAAGATTGTTTATAGTGGGCTATAGATCTTATGTCGACATGGGATTCATCTGGACGAGGGTCTTGAATAAAAAGTACATCTATACCTGGAACAAGCTCGTGTACAACTTCATGGCCGTGAGCAGTCATAAATTTAACAAAAGCTGACACAAAATTATTTCCGCCACCGTATGGACCGTCTACTGGCTTTCTGTTTATTAAAATTCTCATTTATTCCAGTTTACTGATATCCAATATCCATCACTGTGATCCCATGAAGTTCCCTTGAGAGGATATATTTCTAAATCTACGACTTCGCACTTTTTATTCTCTAGTAAAAGATTGTTTAAATCATTTTGAACCAGCTCTTTAGTAACTCCATCTCCAGGATTTTCACAAGTTACATAACCGCCCAGCTCCATAAATGGAAGAACGACTGGATCTTTTGAATTTGGTACAGCATGAAATGGAAGAACTATAAATGCCCCGATTCGAGAAACTTTTTGGAATGCTTGAAGCACAACGTCGGGATACAAGCTATGTTCTAAAGAATGACATGAAAAAATCAAGTCGAATTCATTTTCTTTAAAATCTTGTGCAATATTATGCATATCTACCAATCTAATAATATTCTTATCTGCAGAAAATAGATCAATTCCAATTGCTTCATATTCTCGATTAATAAAAGCTTTTACTTCTGACACATCTCTAGCGCCAACACATAGAATCTTTTTTACGCTGGAAAATTGAGATTCAACTTTATCAATGTATCTTTTGTGCGGTCTGTTAGCGGTTCTTTCTTTAGAGAGGCGATGGCGGTGTATTTGGTGTGATAGATAATCTTCATGAGTGGCAAACTCAAATTTCTTATAGCTCATTCTACATATCCCCTGCTCCGAAGATATTCTGCTTCAGACTGTTGAAACTTGGCATCGATCGTTTGGAATGTTTCTGGGTCTACATCAATAGTGTAGTGATAGGCCGTTAGCGGAAGGTAATGCCAGTTTCCCTTGGATTGATGCAGCACTGGCAGATATATTGCTTGATCTCCAATCCTCTTAAAGTACTCTCCATCTTCACCCTTAAAATTTTCATCTGCAACGCCTTCTATTAATTTTTTTCTAAAAGTTTTTAAGTGAGAAGACACCCAAGGGTGTTCATATGGATTGGCATCTTTAGGTAATTTGTCAGAAATATTGTGAGCATTAAACGACCACCGGTGACCAGTCCATAGCACATCAACATTTAATTGCCGATAGCACGCATCAATTATTGTTAAAGCGTCACAGTCGCACAGCCAATCGTCGCCGTCTAATCTACAAACAATATCTGAGGGCTCTATTTCTTCAAGCATGTCTAAGATATTGCCAACTTCCCACTTCTTTTCCGTATTTTTCTTAACGGAAATCCTGTCGTCAGAAATTCCTAAATGAATCTTTAAATTTTCTATTATTTCAACTGTATTATCGGTCGAAACGTCATCTCTGATAATTATTTTCCAATTTGGATATGTCTGAAACCACACTGATAATATGCTTCTAGCTATTGTTTTAGAAGCATTGTATGCCGGCATCACAAAAACAAAGCGATTCATTTTTTGATTGCCATGATTCTTTCTATGTCTGGTCCCTCTGGACACGGAATATTAGAAAAACTAATGGGAATAAAATTAGATTCAATTAACATTTGCTGCAGATCACCTCGATCAAAAGCAAAAAGCTTAGAATATCTTAATCTTGGTGTACCGGGCTCGATTGGAACTTCAAAGTGGAATTTAGTTCCAGGAGCACAGTTTTGCTCAAGCATTGTTAAAGTCTTAAGCGGATCTGTAAGCCTATCAAGTATGTGATATGCAAGAACTAACCCAGCATTGTCTAAATCAATTTTATCTGCCGTGTTTAAATCAATAACTCTTGCATCCCATTCAAGCTTTGATGCAATTCCCACAAGCAGCGGACTTAAGTCATATCCAGTAAATGCAGAAAACCCTAGTTCACCAGAGTTCTTATAATATCCTAGCAGCCGCGGCTCTTTAAATCCAAGCTCAATTAATCTTGATTCGGGATTTTTAAAAGCTTTTTCGATAGCTTCTTTTTCTTCTATCGTCTTAGCTTGCATTTTAAATTCTTCCATATTTTCTACAATCTTTTCAATTACTGTAGAAACTTCAGAAATTCTAATACGGTCAGCATCGCTCAAATAACTAGAACAATTTAAAAATCTATTTACCATGGCATCGACATTATCAAAGTTTGGATTTCTAGCAGACTGAAGATAGTAATTGTTTTCAGGTGTAGTGCTATATGCAAGTCTAGCACCGAATGAATATTCTTTAGTGAGAAGATCAAAATTTTTCAGATTTCTAATTTCTTCCCACCCGTTTTCTCTGATTGCGATGAGTTCATCGTTTAGTACAATTTCTTCTGCATAATCGTTGGGATCTACTTTAACTACAGGGTGAATTGGAGCTGGCTCAATACTTTCTAAAGCTTGTTCAAAGGCACTTTTATTAAAATTCATTTTACTTCCTCATGACTTCTGGTTCGTTACGAGCACATTTCATGTGCGGAGTGGGAGTTGAAAAATCCACCCTAGAATGAAAAATCCATCCGCCCATCTCAGAAGATAGCTTCGCGCTTAAATCTTCTATATCAGCATCAGACACATTTTTCCACTCTTTTTCAAAAAACATGTTATTATCAATAGTATCTTCTTGCTCTATGTTGTACAGACTCTGCCAGTGCTTAGACCAATAATCTCTATAAGTCTTAATTTTTCTAGAAATATTGAACCACGAATAATGATGCACACCTGGCAACAGCTCCACTACCCTGTCGAACCATTCTTGATACTGCAAAATAGCCTCTTCGTTTCCTTGCATTGCTGACATTCTGAGATTATGAATCTCCACGCTATAAAAGCTAGCGTGGGGTAGCCTGGCATGAGTCTCTTCGTTAATATAATCACAGCCATCAGTTCCCAGCCCAGCATATAGATTCCCATCATCGTCAAGCCTTCTAAAGTCTTTTGGAATTCCGTGGGTAATTTCTGGTTTGTTTCTGCTTAACCGCCACTTCCAAGGATTGACATCGATTCTCACTTTTTCTGAACTTCCCCAGTATTCAACAACAGGCAGTGAAATAATATCTGCATGCTTTGGAAAATTTCTACACAGAGTAATAATTTTTCCATAATCTTCTTCGTGAACTATTTCATCACTGTCCATCTGCCAGCAATAATCTCCATTGCATAAAGATCTTGCTTCAGCCTTTTGAGCACCATCGAACACGGCATGCCGGGGAGCGTTCCAATCTCTCTCTACCTTGTAAACTTTTAATCTTTCTTCATTTTCAGACCACAGAAGCAATTCTTCCCAAGTTCCATCATCAGATCCGCCGTCTACGACGACGACTTCCTTACAAAACCCTAACATCGACTTGATTGCTTCTTGGAAAGGATATTCTTGAGAAATGGCATTACGAGTTGTAGTATATCCAGAGATAGTAGGAATATAGTTCATCGTTGCTTGAATGCTAGTCCAAAATCTTTCTCGAGCAGCGAAGAGATATGCTTCTGTATCAAATGGATCTTCAGTATCAAACCAAATTTCCTTAGCGTGCTGAACATCATCATTAATGTGGAGTTTGCAGCCTAACAACTTGGCTTCAATGACCATTCTAGGACAGGTGTCTCCACCTTGAGGCAGATAAACAAAGCCTTCAGCACAAGCCAATTTTTCTAAGACTTCTTCATAGGGAACTTCCCATAAGACTTCATAGTTTTTCTCATTGTCTTTGCACCACTGCTCAGCCTGTTGGGCACCCTTGATCCAGCTAGTTGAACCCAATACTATCCAGCCATTTCTTGGCTGATCTGCATACTTTTCTTTCAACATTTTGAGCGCTACAAAAAATGTGTCGTTGAATACACTAGAAAGTACTACACTTTCCTTCTCTTGGAGGAAAGGAAATCGTTCAGTATAGAGGGCTTCCTGAATTTCTGACATCCACCAAAGAGACTTGGCTCCATACATGAAAGCTGAAACTAATTTACCATGCATCTGCTCGGGACAGTCGCACTCTTTCTGCTCTATTGAAAGATGCTTTTCAATGCTCCGATACTTACAAAATTTATAATCGTACTCTAAAATAGAATATTCTAAATTAGCAACAATTGTTGGAATTAACTCATGAGGCAAAGAAGAAAAATTTCCAAAAACCCAGTGTTTTTGGTGACCAGTCTCTAGAGTTTCTAATGTCAAATCTTTGCACCTCACTTTAAATACATTTAGAGGGCTAGATTCTATTAACGCTTCGGTAGTTAACTCAGCACCACCGACGTAATCTTCTACAAAAAGATCTGCTACAAATACTATCTCAGCTTCTTCTGGGACGACACATACTGTCGGCTGAGAATCAAAGGGGGATCCAAACATTCAATTTCTCCTAAAAATAGTCTACTGAACTGTTAATAGAAAATTATTTAGAAAAACTTTGTTGTACAATAGTCTTTTTTCGGATTAGTATAAAACTGTTCTACTGTTCTACTGTTCTACTGTTACTGAATCAGTTCTTTCTTTTCTTTATATCTTTACACTGTTCTATACTGTTACTGAATCAGTTTATGGCACGAACACTGTTTGAACCCAGCCGAGATAAAGGTCGTTCGCTCCGACAGGGTTGCTAGGAGGAGGGCCTCTTTGAATTGCTAAATCTATAACCACGGCACCATCTGGGTTTTGTATTGCTGCATGATCGGCACTGTTTACTAGGCTTTTGACTGAAAATAACTGGGTGGTATATTTTCTAAATATTCCCCCTTGGCCTGATGGGATAGCATATATATACGGACTCGCCTGCACTGCAGGGTGCCATCCCGGTGTGAATGGGGGAATATTAACCGTGGCGGAATCAAGCCAATTTCCACTAGCACCATTGTTGTTTGTAACGCTAGTTATTCCAGGGCTGACAGACGCTAATCTGCCGGCCAATCCTATAGTGAAATTGCAAGCAGCAGTTTGGTTCGCATCCAATCCAATGTACATGACAAAATAAACCTGCGCCATGAGATCTGGTACCGTCATCCTGAATATGACGCCACCCCCTGGATTCTCCCCCAGGGCCTCGCCCAGGTCAGCTACGGCCGTCCCACCTTTGACTGAGGTGACCAGGTTAATCACATCATCTTTCATAAAAGATAACGCTGTTTTTGGATACCCGTGCGGACCATCGAGCGAATAGGTATTGGACGCTGCTGATCCGGAGAGTGTGTAGCTACTTCCGGGCGCTGCTGCATTTACCCATACGGAATTTCCACTATCATAAGTCAGCACTTCATTATTTTGTACGTTGTTTATGGTAACGGCACTGAGGTCGTCCAAGACGGCGGACCAATTAATAGTTACTGTGTCTGTACCAACCGCGGTTGAGGTGCTGATATTGGTACCGCCTGCAACATCTAATATATCACCATCATTAATAGTTCGATCTGTACCGGCATCGCCCCGAAGGTCGAAGCTGCTCATGGTACCGTTACCGGACCCTACTTCTATTTCATTCGAACCGACCTTGAAAAAGAGCTTGCACAGTTCTCCAACTTTGGCTGCATAAAGTGCAATATGTCCTGGTTGAATTGCAGTGGGCGGTCCGCCCTGTCCCGGGTGCGCATCCAAACATTCTAGACGCAGTGAACCACTTACTGCAACGTCTCCGCCAAATGCTGATATGGCATTTTTCTCCTTCCCGGCATATACAACTTGGTCTTTTCCGCCAACAGAGCCAGATACCCAAAAATTAGTATCTGTGAAAAGCTGCGGATTGGGTGACTTCGGGGCCGAGGGCGCATTAACGCGCCCACCCGAAAGAATAAGCACCCTCCCGTGATTTCTAGCATCTATTGTAGTTCGAAAATCGTTAAGGGTCGGAGTAGCTCCGCTGCCGAGCTTCTCCTCCATAATTCTCAATTGCCATCTACCACCGAGTGGAACATTTTCTTCTATCGTCGTTTGGTCTACTTCAGCTCTTTGCTCTACACTGGCTGACTTGTACGATCCTCCATCGTAACCCCACCAAGCAATGCCACCAAGCTTATCTTTGTTTACCACTTGATTTCGTGTGAACGCCCCAGCTTGTGTACGAGCTTTAAAGAAAGATGTTGCGAAGCCCTTGTCGTCTGCTGTGACTCTTTCTGACCGGCTGATGGCTCCAGAAATATATAGGTCTGGGAACGGTACTCCAGCCGTCATTCCTGCGCCACCGCCCAGTGGAATTGTGCTATTTATGCAGACTGTATCGCTGCTTTGCTGCACCATTAATTTACTATCGTGCCACTTACTCGAAACTACGAAATCACTTTCTTGCCCAGGAGTCTTGTGCAAGTTGACTGATAGGCCGTGGTCGATAGATAGAGTGCCAGAGCAGTGTAAGTCGCCGCCGAAGTCTGCAACACCATATTTCATAGCAACCGGTGAAGCGGCGTGACCGAAGTCTTTCCCGCCTATAACTCCTGAGACAAATAGCGCAATATCTGCTGGAAGTGCTTTCTTAGCCCCGTAGTCGCCATAAGCAGTCGTCGCGTCTTTTGCATTTACTAGTAGTCCAACTTGCTTGCTGGCACCATCTACCAGTAGCATTCCGTCTTTATTGTCACCAGCATTAGTTCCTGTACGGTTTTGAGCTCTAATTGCCACTATGCCTGCTGCTTCACGATTTTGATTAAAAATGGCGCAGCCACTCTTTAGTTCGGGATCATTACCGAGATCTTGCCCGCCCCCGCCCAAGAAGTGGTCGGATGCTCCGATTGTATTATCGCCAACAATTACATCTTCGCCGGTCTCTTCGTCAGCGGGATATAAAAAAGTTCCACCGTCAGTCCACTGTCCACCGCCCCCGCCAGCAGCGACAAGATTTGTAACTGTGATCTTTTTATGGCCGGCAGCATCAGCATCATAGATAAACAAAGTATCTGCGCCCGCAGCCGTGCCGCCCAGCGATGTAAGGCTCGGTATATCTACTGCCACTGTTCCAGTAGAAGTAATTGTTCCACCAGATAATCCTGTTCCAGCAATGACTGAAGTTACTGTACCGGCATTATTAGAAAGTGGTAAGCTGGCAATAGTCGCTTTTTTAATAGTGTTGCTGCCGTCGGCATCGTTAAACCATATAGTGTCTGCTGCCACTGGCGTCGCCGCTGCCGCAGCCAAAATAGCATTGCCTGCACCCACATAATCTATTGCAACTGTTCCGGTAGCGGTAATAGGACCGCCAGTTAATCCAGTGCCAGTTGCTACAGAAGTTACGGTGCCATCTTCAAAAGGTAAGTCTGAAACAAATCCCTTTTTAACATCGTCAGAAGATGCTTGGTGATATGCTATAGAATCGCCAGTGGCGATGGCCACGCCTTCTGTGCTGGCTGCTGCATCTATAAAGTTGTTTGTGCCCGCGTAATCTATATTTATTGTAACGGTATCAGTAGCTGTATCGGCAGATATCAGTCCGGTGCCGCCAGCAATTGTTAGTATATTAGCATTTCCAATTTCTCGGCCGCCACCAGAATCACCCGCTGCAGTAAAGTGGGTCATTATCGTCCTGGTAGTACCGCCAGTTGATGTGGTGACTGCCCCAGACGCAATGTGCAAAGCGCCAGAAATAACCATGNNNNAAAACCGCTGTTCCTCTCTGGCCATCACCAGCGATGGCGTCAGCTATTCTAGATCCAATAGATCCAGAAACATAGAAATTTAAGTCAGAATATATTTGTGGATCTGAATCTCCCGCACCACTTGGTCCAACTCCTGAAAGAATTAAAACTTGTTGTGGGTTAGTAATAGATTGAATTAAAGTTCCAACAGTCGACGTTCCGTATACTTTGAACTCATCACTTTTAAAAGCGCCTCGCTCGGAATTTACAACTAATCCTTGAGCAATATTTGCAGAAGAAGATACGAATAAACTTCCTGATAAGCTGAGACTTCCAGTTATAGTTTCATCAACTTCTATAACTTGTCTTTCGGCATAAAGAGTTCCAGAAACTATAATGTCTCCGCCAAATAACGTGACAGCGCTGCCCTTACTACTTCTTGTTGTTCCAGTTGCTTCGTCTGTTTTTGTGCCTGAAACAAATAGGAAAGCGTCAGTCCCTACGCCGCTAAACATGTTGGGGTCAGAAATGCCACCAATAGAATCACTTGCGCTAGACCCGCTGTATATAATAAAGCTAGCATTTGATGCATCTGATCTGCTTACAATCAACGCATTTGTTTTAATTCTTTGTGCTCTAAAATCAGTCGCCATTTTTATAACCTACACTTACTCTAAATTACATTACGTATTCATTTTGTAAAGATACAGCCCTCAATCGGATGCTTCCCGTAAAACTTTCAGATGCTGTGAAGCTTGCCTTCCCATAATTGTTGCCATCTACAAAGTTTGTGGAAGAACCGCCAGTCACTCCAGCCATATTAATTGTTGTATTTCCGGCCGACCCTGTAATATCTTGAATAACTTGCAGAATCTGGGTAGCCAGTCCACCAGTAAAAGCTGTTACGTCAATTATATTAACACCGCCCGTACTCGCGAGGGCTGTGATATTGCCGGCTCCACCAGCGGTGTCCATAGTGAGCGTAATTTGAGTGTTGCTTGAACCCTGAGCCGCTGTAATACCGCCAGCCCCGCTAGTACCTCGCCCACTTGTTGCTAATGTTACTCTGTCGCCAGCAACGCCATTGATCGCATTTATGATTCGTTCCGCAAACTGGAAATCTGCGATGGCCGTTCCTGGAGCCCCTATCATACCACCAATCCCAATCGCATCAGCACCAGCACCTATTGCACCAGTACTGTCATCGTCTTGCAAAGTGATAGTAATCACGCCACCTTCTCCACCGGCAGCACTGCTGATATTAATTGTAAAAACAACATCAGTTCCTCCCACGACGCCACTGCTAGCTCCGGTAGTATCAATTGCATCTACAGCTGTCGCGCTAGTACCACTGCCTACCGTTATTGTACCGGCCGTAATATCCAAACTTGAGATATTATTGATGGAAGTTTTAGTTCTAGTTATAATTGTTGCTTCATCTGCAGCAGTTAACAATCCAATCGACCCGTCAGTTACTACATTATCTGTGTTGTTAAAAGTAAAAACCTGAGATGTAGTATCTTTATCAATTAAAGTGAAAGTATCTCCGTTGAGATCTGATGCAGTCGTACCACCCGCTATTGTTATACTTCCCTTTGCTTCATTCCCAACATTAGTAACTTCAGTCAAATATAAATTAACGTGCGGCTCTGTCGTAGTAGCCACATTGACCATTACGCACGACGGAATAAATCTATGTTGTTTAGTAAGAAGAATAGTACCAGTTTCAGCGTCGGTGACGACCGCTGAAACGTCTTCAATCAAATGATCGGAAATTACTGTTTCTCTTCGGGGTATTCCAGGTGCGGGAATCTGGGCCATTATACTTGCTCCACCACCTGGACGTGTACTTCACCAGTAAACTTAGCGCTAGCTTGGAACGTAGCGTGAGAATTACTGAGCGCTGTACAGTTTACGCTTACATTGGCGTCTGATCCAAAAGTGGAGGCAGTTATGGTGGGAGTTTTATCGTATTTATTAGAAAATTCAAATACTTCAGCGTCAGAATTACTAAACTCTAATCTACCCACTTCCATCCTCTGGATAACTTCATATATAGGCTTTCTTCGAACGCCCGGATAGACTTTTCGCCATTGCTGTTTATTTCTTCTAATAACGGCCATTTTTACCTCGTAGGACTAATTATAACAAGCGCGAAGCTTCAGTGGCAAGATTTGATCTCTGGCCTCTAGGAAGATGAACATGAGCGTGGTTTTTGCTTCTCTTAAATTTTTCCGAAACAATACTTAGGCCATTATTGCGCTTGGTGATATAAGGGGTGTCTATCTGATCGGTGTCGCCTAAGAGCACTATTTTAGAATTTTCCCCCACTCGAGTTACGATAGTCTTTAGTTCGTGAATACTAGCGTTTTGAGATTCATCTACTAAAACGAAACTATCTGGAAAAGTTCTTCCCCTAATAAAACTTAGTGGCGCCACTTCTATTTTTCCTTTTTGCATCATCACATCAAAATAAGCAGTATCTTTAAAAGCATGCCTGATATTATCAAAAATCGGGCCCAGCCACGGCGACATTTTTTCGTCTATATTTCCAGGGAGATATCCGATATCCCTACCCACGGGTTGCAAGGATCTGGTTATTACAATTCTTTCATAAATTTCTTCTTGCAGTCCTTCTAAGGCAGCCATTAGAGACAAAAAAGTCTTACCAGACCCAGCCAACCCCGTAAGAGTAACCAAAGGTATACTTGGATCTCTTAAAGCTTCAACTGCAAATCTCTGTTCTTTGTTGCGAGGGACAAGGCTAATAACTTTAGCTACACTTTGCTGCAATGGAAATATTTCTCCCCCTCTGTGGATTGCTAGCAAAGATTGCTGACCATTCCCAGCAACAACAAATTGATTTTCATAGAGATCATCTTCAACAGAAATTTTATTTTTCATGTAAAATTCATCTATTTCTTCTTTAGCTAAAGTCAATTTAGCCCAGCCATTATAGTGACCATCATTATCTAGATCATCTTTAAAATAATCTTCTGCATGAAGTCCAACAGCATCGCACTTTACTCTCAAGTTAATATCTTTAGTTATCACCTTAACTTGATGATCTGCATTTTCTTCTTTAAGCAGCAAAGCAGTTAATATTATTTGATTATCTCCCCTACTTGAATCAAGCCCCCGGAGGACATTATCTGAGGTCCGCAGCTCCACTCTGATTGACTGTTGAGACTCCGGTAATAGGATTCCTTGGTTTATGTTACCCTGGGCCCTCAGATCATCTAGAAAACGGTTAACGTATCTTGCTGATTCTCCCAATAACCCCGGTTTGTCTTTAAACCTATCAAGTTCATCTAGAACCATTAAAGGAACTATAATATCATTTTCAGGAAAAGAATGAATTGACTTCATATCGTAGAGTAAAACGCTAGTGTCAATCACAAATAGTTTTCGTGCGTTCATAATTTAACTCCGATCTGTACAATATTGAGAACGATTTTATTATTCACCTATATTCTAACTATGATAGGTTTAAAATAAATGAAGCGAAACCCACCGATAAAAAACACCACGTGTTTTTCGGAACATAAAAACAGAAATATTGAATGTGAGAAAACAGAATGTCGATATTGGATCAGCTGTAAGCAACATCAAAATTGTTCTATAATTGGAGCAAAAAAAGGCCCCCTAACTCTTCAAGAGATAGGGGACATCTTTAGTGTTACAAGAATGAGAATTTGTCAAATAGAAAAAACGATTCTTAACAAAGTACACGAATCTCTTCTTAAAGAAGATCTTCATGAAAGTTAACTAGTTTTTCTTTCTTTTTCAAACTCTAGAGAAATCTTCACCAAAGCAGCAGCTTCATTTTTAAGAAGGCGAAGCCCCCTACGAGCTCTGACACCAGCAGAAGCATTTCCGTTTGCGTGCTTGTGGACGTCTAGTTCCAGACTCTCTACAAGGGTCTTGAGCTCTGCCCATTTTAGAAGTATTTTATTATCCATGCTTATTCACTCCGTAATAATTGAACTTGGTTTATTTTTTTCATTTTCTTTAAAAAGTAAAGGTCTTAATACATCAGACAAGGTTTCCAGTAGTGTCCTATCTTCTAACTCTATTGATAAAAGATAAATAATTTTTATAAGTTGGTGTTGGGTGACACCGAAATTAAGTATTTCCTGAACTATTTCTCTGGCCTGAACAGATTCAGCCGTCTTTTTTTCTTCTTCCATTTCACCGTAAATTTTGACTTTAGAGTCCATGCTTGTCCTCTAAGAATGTTTCAATTCTATATTGATTTAGCTCTTTAAAAATTAAAATTTTACCCTCTATTCGATCTTCATAATCTTTTTTTGATAAAATCATTCTTTCTCCCCACCGAGAATTATCTACTAT
>LWDU01042652.1_pt2 | contig 27408 bp, 24 predicted proteins | sample 727161 | NCBI WGS metagenome assembly LWDU01 (sample SAMN04566230, study PRJNA314399) | hydrothermal vent metagenome | isolation source: deep sea hydrothermal plume seawater | place: Mexico: Gulf of California, Guaymas Basin | collected 2004-07-11
AAGCCCAATATAATATTGAGCTAGTGGCGTGCTAGCCATGGCAGTTTTTGTATTTTTTTCCAGAACCACAAGGGCATGGATCGTTGCGACCCACCTTTTCACCTTCTCTTTCAACAGTGTTCGACTCTTCAGCTGCCTCACTGTCCGCGACAGGCTCTTCGTGTTGAGCTATAGCACCAGCATTATCTTGTTGCTCAACATCTGCTGCGTTAGTCTCTTCATTAATCGTAACACTGGACAGAGATTTGACAATTTCTATATCGATCACGCTCAGAAGATCTGTAAACATAGCAAAAGACTCGCGCTTGTATTCTTGGGTTGGATTTTTTTGTGCATAACCACGTAAATTTACACTCTGACGTAGATAGTCCATAGCAGCTAAATGCTCTTTCCAATAATGATCAAGCGTTTGTAACATAACAGCCTTTTCAAAGCCTCGCATTGATTCGGCGCCAACGATTTCTTCTTTGTAATCGCAAATTGCACTTAAGCCTTCAACGATTCTACTTTCAAGCTCGTCAACATCTACACCTTCATCAAGCCACTGTTGTAAAGGAAATTCGGCCTTATAATCAGCTTTTAAAGCATTATGCAAGCCTTCCACATCCCAGTCTTCTTCAGCTTGACCGGCACTAATATAGCCTGTAAAAAGATCGCCAATAACGCTTTGTCTAATTTCAATAAAACGCTCTTGAACATCATTTGTACTCATCAATCCATCGCGCAAACTATAGATTACTTTACGCTGATCATTTGCAACATCATCATATTCAAGTAAGTTCTTACGAGAGTCATAGTTCATGCCTTCAACTTTACGCTGTGCATTTTCAATAGCACGGTTAACCATCTTATGTTCAATAGCTTCACCTTTTTCCATGCCAAGCTTTTTCATCATGGATGCCATTTTCTCACTGGCAAAAATACGCATTAAGTTGTCTTCTAAAGACAAATAAAAACGTGTTGATCCAACATCGCCTTGGCGACCTGAACGACCACGTAATTGATTATCAACACGGCGAGATTCATTACGCTCGGTACCAACAATGTGCAATCCACCTGCGGCAATTACCTTATCGTGCTCAATTACCCAATCTTGTTGTTGTTGCTCATTAGCATCATCGGCTTTTTTGCCACCTAGTACAATATCAGTACCTCGGCCAGCCATATTGGTGGCAATAGTAACTGCGCCTATTGCGCCTGCATTGGCAATAATAATTGCCTCTCTTTCGTGTTGCTTGGCATTCAGCACTTCGTGTGTAATATTTTTATTGCTCAGTAAGTCTGAAATCGCCTCAGAGTTTTCGATACTGCTTGTACCCACTAACACTGGCTGGCCAGTCTTCTGGCATGCTTCCACATCATTAGAAATTGCTTCTAACTTCTCTTCTAATGTAAGATAAATTTGATCTGCCTTATCATTGCGTTCCGATAATTTGTTTGGTGGAACAACCACTGTTTCCAGGCCATAAATATCCTGAAACTCAACTGCCTCAGTATCAGCCGTACCTGTCATTCCAGATAGTTTTTCATATAGTCTGAAATAATTCTGGAAAGTGATTGAAGCTAGCGTTTGATTTTCTTTCTTAATGCTGACACCTTCTTTGGCTTCAATGGCTTGATGCAAGCCCTCGCTCCAACGTCGACCTGGCATAGTTCTACCAGTAAACTCATCGACAATAACCACCTCATCACCATCTACAATGTAATTATCATCCTTGTGAAACAACATATGGGCCCTAAGTGCAGAGTTAATATGTTGCATTAAAAGGATGTTACTCGCATCATAAAGGCTTGCGCTTTTTGGCAATGCACCAGCATCAATTAATAAACCTTCTGCCTTAGCATGGCCGTCATCAGTTAAAAACACTTGCTTATGCTTTTCATCAATGGTGTAGTCGCCAGCAACCTCCACAACAACCTCTTTACCTTCTCCACTTTCAGTTTGTTCGGTAAAGTTTGGAATCATGTAGTTGATTGCCTTATAAACCTCGGCATAGTCTGCAGCAGGGCCAGAGATAATAAGTGGCGTTCTAGCCTCATCAATAAGAATTGAATCAACCTCATCCACAATAGCAAAACTCAAAGTTTTTTGTACTTTTTGATCTGTGGTGAAAGCCATATTATCACGCAAATAATCAAAGCCTAATTCGTTATTAGTGGCATACACTACATCACAAGCATAAGCCGCTTGCTTTTCTTCTGGCGGTCTATTAGATGCAACAATACCAACGCTCAAGCCAAGAAATTCAAAAACTTTTCCCATCCACTGGGCATCACGCTCAGCTAAATAATCATTAACCGTAACAACGTGAACACTCTTGCCACTTAGCGCATTTAAATAGGCGGGTAGTGTTGCCACTAAAGTTTTACCTTCACCCGTGCCCATCTCAGCAATGTTGCCATCGTTTAAAACCATGCCACCAATTAACTGAACGTCATGATGTCTTAAGCCTAACACCCTGACACTGGCCTCACGCATTACTGCAAACGCTTCAACCAATAATGAATCGAGAGATCTCTCCGCCTGGTAGCGATCTTTAAATTCTTGAGTTTTTGCACAAAGTTGCTCGTCAGTTAATGACTGAATTTCACTTTCTAGTGCAGTAATACTTTCAGCAGTTATGCGTAATTTTTTAATTAAGCGATCATTTCTAGAGCCGACAATTTTAGATAGAACTTTATTTATAATACTCATTAGAATATAAAGAATTGTTTTTTTATAAAAAACCTATTTTCTCATAGATAAACCGGCCTTTGCATTAAATGTGTCAGCATAAACCAACAGATAATTTAACAAACTTTTCAACCAAAGGCTCGCTTGGTCAGCTAATGGTGCAGGCAAAAATATACAATAAGATCAATGCACAGTTACACATGCAGCTGCCTGACACGCTTAAAGATTTAGATCTTTGCCTAATAAAAGATAAGGTCGCAACCTTAATGACTAGTAATTCTGCCGTAGCCTTTAGAGCAAAACAACAAATAAATGAAATATTCATAATACTACAAGGCATTTCTTCGAGTCAACAAATAAACCATGTTGAGATAAAAGTTTATACAAATAAATAACGCAACGACAGTCGAATTGCACATAATTCATCAATAATATTAAAGTATAATTATTGGGTTTTCTAATATAGATTTAATCTATACACATTCAAAATAAAGGACTGTAATTTTATGTCAGAGCAAGAAATAGACTTAAAGAAAAGACGCTTCCTAACGGGTGCCACTAGTGTTGTAGGCGCAGTTGGTGTTGGTTTTGTATTGGTACCATTCTTATCATCTTGGATGCCATCAGCACGTGCAAAAGCAGCTGGCGCTCCCGTTGATGTTGATATTACAAAATTAGAAAATGGCCAACTAGTTCGCGTACTATGGCGTAAAAAACCTATTTGGATTTTTAAGCGTGACAAAACAGTTCTAGACAATTTGCCAACATTAAATAACGAGCTAACTGATCCAGACAACACAGAAGACCAGCAGCCAGCTTATGCAAATAATACACACCGCTCAATCAATCCAGAGATTGCTGTCATTATTGGAATTTGTACCCACCTTGGCTGTTCTCCAACTTACCGACCTGAAGTTGGCGCAGCTGACCTAGGTGGTGATGCATGGAAAGGTGGCTTCTACTGCCCATGTCATGGCTCTAAATTTGACCTATCTGGCAGAGTTTACAAAGGCGTTCCAGCACCAACTAACTTGGTCATTCCGCCATATCATTTCGTTACCGATTCACTGATCAGACTTGGTATTGATCCAAAAGCATCATAGGAGTATAGAATATGGACAACAATAAAAACTGGATCGATCAAAGATTCCCACTGACTAAAGTTTGGAATGAACATTTAGCAGAATACTACACACCTAGAAACTTTAACTTCTGGTATTTCTTTGGCTCTTTAGCCATACTAGTACTAGTGATTCAAATTTTAACAGGTGTATTTTTAACGATGCACTATAAGCCTGATGCAGCGCTTGCGTTTGCATCGGTAGAATACATTATGCGTGATGTTGACTGGGGTTGGCTCATTCGCTATATCCACTCAACGGGTGCTTCTGCATTCTTTATAGTCATCTACTTACATATGTATCGCGGCCTATTATACGGCTCGTACAAAGCGCCACGTGAGCTGATTTGGGTTCTCGGCATGGTTCTATACATCGCATTAATGGCTGAAGCCTTTATGGGATATGTACTGCCATGGGGTCAGATGTCATATTGGGGTGCGAAAGTAATTATCAATCTATTTGGCTCATTCCCAATTGTTGGTGAGTTAATCTTAGAATTTATTCTTGGTGATTACGCTGTAGGCGATCCGGTACTTAACCGCTTCTTCTCACTACACGTTATCGCTATTCCACTTATTTTAGTTATCTTGGTATTTTTGCATATTGTAGCACTTCATGCGGTTGGATCAAATAACCCAGATGGCGTTGAAATTAAGCAAAATAAAGATGAGAATGGCATCCCTAAGGATGGCATCCCATTCCATCCTTACTACAGTGTGAAAGATATCATGGGTGTGGTTGTATTCTTGATGATTTTCAGCTCGATTGTATTCTTTGCACCTGCATTGAACGGTTACTTCCTGGAGGCTCCAAACTATATTGAAGCAAATCCACTTAAGACACCAGATCACATTGCGCCATTATGGTACCTAACACCATTCTACTCAGTGCTAAGAGCCATACCACCAATGTTCGGCTCACAATTACCGGGTGTGTTAGCGATGTTTGCAGCACTATTAATCTTAATAGCACTGCCATGGTTAGATCGCTCTAAGGTTAAATCAATTAGATATCGTTCGTGGCCTTATAAGGTAGCTTTAGGCATCTTTGTGGTTTCATTTATCATTTTAGGCTGGTTAGGCATGCAAGCAGTAACGCCGTTATACAGCCTAATGGCTCAGATATTTACAGGCCTTTACTTTGCATTCTTCATACTGATGCCTTGGTTTACCTCAATAGGAAAAACCAAGCCAGTGCCTGAAAGAACGACGGAGCATTAATATGAAAAAATTAATAAATACAACACTGTCAGCAATGGCTGCAATGGTTATCTCTTTTAATGCAAGCGCATCAGGTGCTGGCGTTCATTTGGAAGCTGCTAAAACAGATATCACTGATCAAGCATCTTTACAACGTGGCGCCACATCATTCATGAACAACTGCTCAGGCTGTCATTCAATTGAATTAATGCGTTACAATCGAATCGCTAAGGACTTAAATATTAGCGAAGCAGACATGGCCAAAAACTTAATGTTTAATGCTGATAAGATAGGAAGTCCAATATTCTCTTCAATGCCAGAAGATGGTGCAAAGGAATGGTTTGGAACAACGCCACCTGACTTATCGCTAACAGGTATAGCTCGTGGCACAGACTGGATCTATACTTATCTTAAAGGTTTTTACGCTGATGAAACTCGCCCTTATGGTGTAAACAATCACGTATTAGAAAACGCAGCTATGCCTGACATTTTGTGGAAATCAAAGCAAGACAAGACTGAAAAAGAATTTAATAGAGAAGTTAGAGATATTACCAACTTCTTGGATTATGTTGCAGAACCCGTTAAGCTGATTAGATACGAAATTGGCGTTAAAGTCTTAGGATTTTTATTCATATTATTCATTTTGTCTTACCTCCTTAAACAAGAGTATTGGAAAGATGTTAAATATGGCAAATGGCGTGCGAAAGACTAGCTAGCCACCAATTATTAGAAACACACAACAGCAATCCTTAATCGGAATGCTGTTTTTTTCATTTTAAAAAGGGAAGACATCATGTTATTAAAACCTAATCCTTCATCGACAACTTTATATTCATCTCCACAAGAGATTGAGTCTCATGTTGTTCGCTTTATTATGGCTGAAAAAAATATTGAAAGAGATATTTTTAACATTCAAATCGATGAAATGCCGGAGGATATTTTAGAGCTAAACCCTTGCCAATCATTGCCAACATTATTTGACCGCGGTATTGTTTTATACGACTTATCAGTGATCATGGAATACCTTGATGAAAGATTCCCATTCCCACCGCTATTGCCTGTTGATCCTATTGAAAAATCAGAAAAAAGATTGATGATTTTCAGATTCACTCGTTCTGCTGGCTGTTGGTTTGAGCTTGTTAATACAATTGAAACAGGTAGTAAAAAAGCTGCTGAAGAAGCGAGAAAAATTCTTAAAAGTAATTTAATCGAATTAGTGCCTTTATTTGCTTACAAGCCATTCTTCAAAAGTGAAGACATGACAATTGTAGATGCTTGTCTTGCGGCATTATTATGGCGAATGAAAAAGCTTGATATAAACTTAGGCGCACCTGGAAAGGCTGTTACTGACTATGGCAAAAGGTTATTTGTAAGAGATTCATTCAAAGAATCTCTTACAGACTGTGAAAAAGAATATAACTAAGCTAATATGGCTGCCGTTGCTCCCTATCTAATCAGAGCCTATCATCAATGGATGGAAGACTCGGGGTTCACCGCGCATATTCTGGTTGATTGCACCAATACAAATGTGATCGTACCTACGCAGTTTATTCAAGATGATCGTATCGTTTTGAATATTGCTAGCACTGCAACACAGTCTTTGGTTCTTGATAACAATCATGTTGGCTTTAAGGCTCGTTTCTCTGGACAATCTATTGACGTTTACATTCCTACCGATGCAGTAATGAGCATCTATGCAGGAGAAAATGGTGAAGGCATGTTTTTCGAATCTAAAAAACAAGAGCCGGAAGTTGACAAAAAACCAACACTAACATTGTTAGATTAATAGTACTACGTAAAAACTCGATCTATTTCACTCTCAAATAGATCGAGTTTTTTTTCATTGTAAATCACTACTTTGCAATCGCTATAGCGCTTAATAGCGATTACATTGTCCAGTGTGTTCTCTATAATTTGATTCAAAACCACGCAAGCTATCTTTAGATTGTACTGCTCAGCTACTTTAATTACTAACAAAGCCTGATTAACGGCACCTAATTCATCCTTAATAACCAAGACCAGTGGTAACTTAAGGGTGGCTGCCAAATCAATATTGAGCGTATCTAGGGCGATTGGAGAAAGCAACCCTCCAGCACCTTCAACAACGACATAGTTATTAGATTGACATGCATCGACAAGATCTGTCAAGCCAAGCACTTTGTCCGATGCAATACTTGCACTCTCACCACTAGAACACTGAGTAAACTGATAACGACAAACATTATTAATGTTTTCCACGATATTACTTGCCTTTTGAAGTGCTACTGCATCATGAGTAATCAGCATTCCATTAACAACTTTACAATCACTCTCAACTGGTTTTCTAACGGCAACAGACCTTGTTTTTGATAACAATCGAATCAATCGTTCAGCAATAAACGTTTTGCCGACGTTGGTACCACTTCCGCTTATAAACAAACCTTTCATAATGACTAATTTTAACAGCAAAAATGTATAATACTAACTATGCACAATAACTTAAAAACCGAATTTTGTGGCTTGCAATTAGACTCGCCAATTATCCTTCTTTCTGGCTGCGTTGGCTTTGGTGAAGAGTACACTCGAATCGAAGGATTTTCAAACACTGATGTTGGTGCCATTTGTTTAAAGGGTACGACTTTAGAGCCAAGATTAGGCAACATACCAAGCCGAGTAACTGAAACACCACAAGGAATGATTAACGCAATTGGCTTGCAAAATCCAGGTACTGATGTTGTTATTAATGACATCATGCCCAATTTGGATAAACAGGAAACACGCTTTATTATTAATATTTCAGGCTCTTCAGTTGAAGAGTATGGCGAAATAGCCAAACGCTTTGATGACTCTGATATTGATGCCATTGAAATTAATATTTCTTGTCCAAATGTTAAAGAAGGTGGTGTTGCTTTTGGTAATGATCCAGATATGTCATACAGGGTGGTTGATATTTGCCGTAAAAATACCAGCAAACCCTTAATTACAAAACTATCCCCTAATCAAACCAATATCGCTCTTAGCGCTCAACGATGTATTGATGGCGGTACAGATGGTTTGGCTGTGATTAATACATTAATGGGGATGTCAATTGATACTATTACACGCACCCCTGTCATTGGCAATAACCAGGGTGGATTGTCCGGCCCTGCCATTAAACCAGTGGCACTATTAAAAGTGCACCAAGTCTATCAAGTCAGTAAGCACTACAATGTGCCTATTATTGGCCAGGGTGGCATCATGACTGCAAATGACGCCATTGAATTTATCATTGCAGGTGCGGCTACTGTTGGTATTGGTACTGCTTTATTTTATGATCCACTTGTTTGTCCAAAAATTAATCAGGGCATTAGTCAATATCTAATTGACAATAATCTTAATAGCATCGACGAACTAGTCGGCACATTACAACTTAATTCGGCCATTTCACAGTGTGATATTGGCAGTAAATAAATCAATATAAATTATGAATTCAGAATACAATGCCCTTGAAATAGAGAGCCAAGCACAACAATACTGGAAAGAAAACAAATCATTTGAGGTTGTTGAAGACTCTTCGAAAGAAAAATACTACTGTTTAAGTATGTTTCCATATCCCTCAGGTCGATTACACATGGGTCATGTGCGCAACTACTCTATTGGCGATGTCATTTCAAGATTTCAAAAAATGCAGGGTAAAAATGTCATGCAACCAATTGGTTGGGATGCATTTGGCTTACCCGCAGAAAATGCCGCTTTAAAAAACAAAGTTGCGCCAGCAAAATGGACTTATGAAAATATCGATTACATGCGTGACCAACTATCTCAGCTTGGTTTTGGCTATGATTGGTCACGTGAAATTGCCACTTGCAATCCAAAATACTACAAATGGGAGCAATGGTTATTTGTTAAATTATTTGAAAAAGGCTTGGTTTACAAAAAAAATGCAGTGGTCAACTGGGATCCGGTAGATCAAACTGTATTAGCCAATGAACAAGTGATTGATGGTCGTGGTTGGCGTTCTGATGCACTCATTGAGAAAAAAGAAATCTCTCAATGGTTTATGCGAATAACTGATTATGCCGATGAGTTGCTTGAATCTCTTGATTCTTTAGATGGTTGGCCAGATGCGGTTAAAACTATGCAAAAGAATTGGATTGGAAAGTCGGTTGGTCTTGAAATAAGTTTTAACCGAATTAATAATGAGCCATTAAAAGTTTACACAACTCGCCCTGATACTCTGATGGGTGTTACCTATTTAGCTGTTGCCAGTGAGCACCCTCTGGCTATAGAGGCAAGCGCTAACAATACTGAAGTACAAGCATTTATTGATGATTGTAAAACCATGGAAACCTCCGAAGCCGCCATGGAAACTATGGAAAAAAAGGGTGTCAATTCAGGCTTAACCTGCATCCATCCAATTACTGGACAAGAAGTGCAAATTTGGATTGCTAACTTTGTCCTAATGGGATATGGCACAGGGGCAGTCATGAGTGTTCCTGCACACGATCAGCGTGACTATGAATTTGCGCAGAAATACACCATTCCGATGCTTGAGGTTATCAGACCTATTAATGCTGAGCATGACATCACTCAAAACGCCTTTACCAATAAAGGCATCTTGTGCAACTCTGGCGAATTTGATGGCCTTAATTTTGCCGAAGCCTTTGAAGCCATTGCGCAAAAGCTTAGTACTTCTAATTTAGGTGAAAAACAAACTAATTACCGTTTGCGTGACTGGGGTATTTCTAGGCAACGTTACTGGGGTTGCCCAATTCCAATCATTAATTGTGAATCGTGCGGATCTGTGGGGGTGCCAGAAACAGATTTACCAGTCACTCTGCCAGAAGATGTTAGCTTTGATGGAATCGGTTCACCGATTAAAAAAATGCCAGAATTTTATCAAACCACTTGTCCAACTTGTGGCGGTAAAGCGCAGCGTGAGACAGATACTTTTGATACCTTCTTTGAGTCGTCATGGTATTTTGCAAGATATGCCTGTGCCGATAATACAGAGGCAATGCTTGATGAGCGTGCGGATTACTGGCTTGAGGTTGATCAATATATTGGTGGTATTGAACATGCAATCTTACATTTATTGTACGCAAGATTTTTTAGCAAATTACTACGCGATGAAGGTCTAATCAATCATGACGAGCCCTTTAAAAACTTACTCACACAGGGTATGGTGCTAAAAGATGGTGCAAAGATGAGTAAATCAAAGGGTAATACTGTTGATCCAGCTGATATGATTCAAAAATATGGCGCCGATACCGTTCGCCTGTTTATCTTATTTGCCGCACCGCCGACACAAGACCTTGAATGGAGCGACTCTGGCTTAGAGGGTTCTTACCGATTTGTAAATAAGGTGTATCGTCTGGTAGAAGGCTATTTATCAGATGCCAAAACAAACGATACCTTGAGTTTAGACGGTACAACATTAAATAAAGAGCAGAAACAAATACGTCAAAAAACCCATCAAACTTTATCAAAGATAACTGATGATATCGATCGTAGACATTCTTTCAATACGGCAATTGCTGCGTTAATGGAGCTTACCAACACACTGGGTAAATTTAAACAAACAGATGGACAATCAATGGCAATTCGTCTTGAGTCTATTGAAATTATCCTACGTACATTAAGCCCAATAACACCGCATTTATGTCATTACTTGTGGCAACAATTAGGACATCAAGAGGCAATCATCGATACACTTTGGCCTTTAGTTGACAAAAAAGCCCTGCAACAAGATGAAGTGCAGATTATCGTTCAAGTGAATGGAAAATTACGTGCAAAGCTAATGCTGGATGCTAATACTGATAAATCAATTGTAGAAGCTCAAGCACTAGCTGATGAAAATGTATGCAAATTTACCAATGACAAAACCATTGTCAAAGTGATTGTTGTACCTAACAAGCTTGTTAATATTGTTATTAAGTAAACAAGTAAGTTAGACTAGCGTTAAACCTAAACCAAGCATTGCACAAACAGCGATAACGGTCATTATTCCCACCTTATATCGGAATAACGCAACAAAGGCCACAATGCCAATTAAGGCAGCTATAACATCAAATTCATTGCTGCTAGGCCATAGTGTGTTTTGTGCAAAGAATACTGCTAGATTAATAATCACACCAACCACTGCTGCGGTAACTGCTGATAGTGGTGCACTAAACTTTAGATCTCCTCGGGTTGCTTCAACACCTGGTCCACCAATAAAAATAAACAAAAATGATGGCAGGAAAGTAAAGAATGTTGCAACGGCCGCACCAGCAAAGCCTGCTAAAAATTGAGCCTCAGGGCCAAAAATTTCTTTTGTCCATGCACCTACAAAACCCACAAAAGCCACAATCATAATTAAAGGACCAGGGGTTGTCTCACCAAGCGCCAAGCCATCCATCATTTGTACACTGGTTAGCCATTGATACTGATCAACACCACCCTGATAAATATACGGCAACACAGCGTAAGCACCACCAAATGTTACCAATGCTGCTTTAGTGAAAAATTCAGCCATGTTGTTTAATACTGGATCTGTTAACAACACAAACATAGCCGCGCCCAATCCAACACCAATCAAGGCAAAAGATACTAAGCGTGACCATTTAAATTTGGCGTGTTCTGGTGTAGGCGTGTCATCATCGATTAGTGCAGGTCCATAGTCTGATTTAGAGCCACCATGATGCGCACCAACAGTAAAGGTGTCTGGAGACATCATTGCACCAAAGAATCCAATAGTTGCAGCAATTAATACAATATAAGGAAAGGCAATTTCAAACTGATAAATAGCAATAAATGCCAATACAGCTAATACTTTAAGCACGATATTTGATAGCGCTTTTGAACCAATACGATACGCTGCAAAAAGAATAATCGCCGTTACTGCAGGCTTAATTCCGTACAAAATACCAGCTACAGCATCAACTTCACCATAACTTAAATAAACCCAAGTAAGTCCACTTAAAATAAACAATGATGGTAATACAAATAAAACACCTGCAACAATACCACCACGAACACCGAACATCAACCAACCAATATAGGTGGCTAGTTGTTGAGCCTCAGGCCCTGGTAGAACCATTGTGTAATTCAACGCATGTAAAAATCGATGTTCAGAAATCCAACGTCTTCTCTCTACAAGCTCTTGATGCATCATAGCGATTTGACCCGCTGGGCCGCCAAAACTAATAAATCCAAGTTTCAGCCAGTAAACAAAAAATTGATAAAAGCTTGGTTTTTGAGGAATTGTATTATTCATAGTATTCATTTAGATTGTTGCATAAAAAAGTCCTGATAGCTATTCAAACCACCAGGACCTATCAATTGATCAGTAATACTACTTATTAGCCATTAATTCATCAATAATTGGTGTTAGCATTAACTCCATTACATCAACCATGTAGCTACCTTTGTAAACTAAGGTCTTGTCATTTTGTAAAAATGCCATTGCATCTGCAGGTAATTTATCAGCAACTGCTTGTAAATCAATACCGTCGATTCTAACACTTGTTACCACCAATGAATCTTCAGGCGAAGGAACAGCTTGTCCACTAAACGGATTAGATGTATCGATTAATGGAATACGGTGAAAGTTGATGTGCGTATTGTCAAATTGTGGTGTAATAAATTTCACATAGTCCGGCATACGATCAAGAATAATCTCTGCAACTTGCTCAGGCGTATAAGGACGCTCTGAAGTGTCACGATGAATCTTTTGAATCCACTCAATGTTTACCGCTGGCACAACACCAACTAACAAATCAACTTGTGAAGCAACATCTGACTTTTCAGTTCTGACACCACCATGCAAACCTTCGTAAAACATTAAATCAGTACCTGATTCGATATCTTCCCAAGGAGTAAATTGTCCAGGCTCTAAGTTAGTACCTAGACGTGCATTATGCTCTACCGCTTCTTCATCAGAATGGATGTAGTAACGCTTCTTACCTGTTCCATCTTGGCCGTATTGCTTAAATAACGCTTCTAATGTATCAAAATGATTTGCATCTTCTGCAAAATGGGTTAATACTTTTCCTGCTGAACGAGATTTTTCAACCTCAAGCTTCATATCAGCACGTTCAAATTTGTGAAAGCTATCACCTTCAACGATACTTACGTTTAATTTTTTTGCATCAAATATACGTTCGAAAGCTTTTTTTACAAACGTAGTTCCTGCACCTGATGAGCCTGTTACAGCAACGACTGGGTTTTGTTTAGACATAATATAACTCCTTGTTTATCTATATTAAATTAGGTTAAAAATCTAAGTTGTCGACTGACAATGCATTATCTTCGATAAATTTTCTACGAGGCTCTACCTCGTCACCCATAAGGGTTGAGAATACTTCATCGGATGCAATTGCATCTTCAATTTTAACTTTAAGTAGGGTTCTTTGCTCAGGATCCATTGTGGTTTCCCAAAGCTGCTCAGGATTCATTTCTCCCAAACCTTTGTAACGCTGAAAACTTTGACCTTTTTTAGCATCATCGATTATGAAATTGACCACGTCACTAAAGCTGTTAATTTTTATTTGTTTATTCTTCTTTTCAAGAAATGATTGATCGTCAATTGCACTTTCAATTTTAATAGAAAACTCTTTAATTATTTGATAATCAGCTGAATCAAAAAATGCTTGGCTTAGTGTGGTGTTATCTGTTTCAACACCATAAACATATAAGGTGTGTTTAACCTCATTATCACTATAAACAACTGTATGTTTTTGAGCCGGAGTTAAATCTAGATTTACTCTCTTGCTTACCGTATCACACCAAGATTGCATAGATTTAGTATCGGATAAATCTTCAATCGCCGGACTACTTGCAATTGCTTTTAGCAATGCAGCATTATAGTGTTTTGATAATTTTGAAATAACACTACTGATGTTGTAGTATTCTTTAACGGCTGATTCAAGTGCAATACCTGAAATTGGTGGAACATCAGCACTGAAAAATAAATTAGCATCATTCACCGCTTCTTGCAATAGGTAATCATTCAATTCTTGATCATCTTTTAAGTAGCGCTCTTGCTTACCTTTTTTAATTTTGTAAAGCGGTGGTTGGGCAATGTATAAATAACCATTTTCAATTAATTCTGGCAAGTAACGATAAAAGAAAGTTAGCAATAGTGTACGAATATGCGCACCATCGACGTCCGCATCCGTCATGATGACAATCTTGTGATATCTTAACTTACTTAAATCGTATTCTTCTTTGCCAATACCACAACCTAATGCTGTAATTAAAGTACCAACTTCAACAGAAGAAAGCATTTTTTCAAATCGTGCTTTCTCTACATTTAGAATTTTACCTTTTAATGGTAGGATCGCTTGGGTGCGTCGATCTCTTCCTTGTTTGGCAGAACCACCTGCTGAATCACCCTCCACCAGGAATATTTCACTTTCAGCTGGGTCTTTGGTTTGACAATCACTCAATTTACCTGGTAAACCGGCGATATCAAGTACACCTTTACGACGGGTCATTTCTCTTGCTTTTCGAGCAGCATTACGCGCTCTAGATGCATCTAAAATCTTACCGACAATAATTTTAGCTTCAGCTGGGTTTTCTAATAAATATTCACCTAGTTTTTCATTAAGTGCCGATTCAACTGGTGCTCGAACTTCCGATGAAACTAATTTATCTTTAGTTTGAGATGAAAATTTCGGATCTGGAACTTTTACAGAAATAATTGCAGTTAACCCTTCACGAGTATCTTCGCCAGTAATTGCTGCTTTTTCTTTTTTAGCCATACCAGAATTATCGATATAGTTGTTTAAGGTTCGTGTTAATGCACCTCTAAAACCTGCTAAATGTGAACCACCGTCACGCTGAGGAATGTTGTTTGTAAAACAATAAATACTTTCCTGATAAGCGTCAGACCATTGCAACGCAACATCAATAGTAATATCATCACGTTCAGCCGTAATATTGATAACATCTTTGTGGATTGGATTTTTAGCTTTATTAAGATGTTCAACAAAGGCTTTAATACCACCTTCATACATAAACACATCTTTTTTGCTTGTTGCAACTTCTTCAATTTCAATATAAACACCTGAATTCAAGAAAGATAACTCTCGAACACGGTTGGCCAAAATATCATACTTAAAATCAGTAATAGCAAAAACATCACTACTAGGCTTGAAATGAATGGTAGTACCTGTTGTATCAGACTTGCCAATAGCTTTCATTGGTTCATCAGGTACACCAACACTATAACGTTGGTAATGAATTTCACCGGTACGATGGACAGTTAACTCAACCCATTCACTTAATGCATTAACAACTGAAACACCAACGCCATGTAGACCACCAGAAACTTTATACGAGTTGTCATCAAACTTACCACCAGCATGTAGTATAGTCATGATTACTTCTGCTGCTGATACACCTTCTTCTGGATGGATATCAACTGGGATACCACGACCATCATCAGTAACTGATACTGATTGATCTTCATGAATGGTAATATTAATTTTAGAACAATGACCGGCTAATGCTTCATCGATAGCATTATCAACAACTTCAAACACCATGTGATGCAAACCAGACCCGTCATCAGTGTCACCAATATACATTCCTGGTCGTTTTCGAACTGCATCTAACCCTTTTAAAACTTTAATATTTGAGGCTTGATATTCTTGTGATTGATCTTGCGACATAAATGCTGTAAAAAAATAAAATTATTATACCACGAGCATAGCCAAATCTAGCTGTCATACAACTTTTTTTAACACTTTATGTTATTTATTAGATTGTTGTTTTGAAAGGCTTATAAGCCTATATTATCCAATTAAAAAGGAATTTCTATTGCTGAGTAATCACACCATGATCAATCTTAAAAATACGACTATTATCTACGTCAATTTTTAACAAATTTGAGCCAATATCTGTCATAAATATTTGAATTTTTAAACGTTTTAAAAAACACAAAATTGTTTGAATTTTTGTCGCATCTAATTCTGATGAAATATCATCAATTAAAACAATAGGTTGGATATTATTATCAACCAACATTGACACTTGAGTTAACCAAAAGACAATAGACAATGTTTTTTGTTCACCTCGAGAAAGAAAGCATTCCTCTTGATCATTTAAATAAAATTTAAGGTTTGCTTTATGTGGCCCGTAATTTAAATACTTAGATTTAAATAAAAATCCCTTACTTTTTAATAAATATTGATAAATACTATCAACACTATACGCATCAACTTCTTTTGGCCAGCCTGATTTAAATTCATAGTTGAAAGATTCTACTGATTTAAATAAAACAGATAGATCGTTAATTAACTCTGGTGAATTGGTTTGTTTTAATTGTTCTAAATAATCTTGCCTTGATTGATTAATGGCTGCCGATAATTGTGCAATTTGTAAAAACCAATAATCCAACTCTTGATCTTTATGTTGTGATAATAAAATATTTATATTTTTTAAGGCTTTATTGTATTTTTTAAAATCGGATAAAAAATCAGGTTTCACATGGAACACCCCCCAATCTAAGTATGATCTTTTGTTTTTAGGTGTTCCGTTAACAATAAATCCTTTATCTGGAGTGATGATTTGAATGGGTAAAACCTTTGACAATTCACTACTATTTTTTAATCGATTTTGATTAATACTTATACTTGTTTTTTGTTTTGTTTTTTCTAATTTAATTCGATAATCATCTACTTGAGCATCAAGTTGAAATTTTTGTTGTTCGAACTCAATTAATTCTTTTAATGATTTTGTTTTAAAAGAACGATTATGACCAAGATAATAAATCGCCTCAATGAAATTGGTTTTTCCATGGGCGTTATTAGCAATAAACAAATTTAAATGTTTATGAGGCTCTATATATTGATGATTTAGATTACGAAACTGTGTGATAGCCAGTTTATAAATAACTGCCATGATGATTATTAACTAAGAATGATTAAATACGCATTGGCATAACAACATATTGATATGTTTCATCATCTGGGCTACTAAGCATACAAGATTGATTTTCACCACCTGGAACCACCATGTTGATTTCATCGGTTGTTAATTTTTCTAAAATTGAAATTAAATAATGAATGTTAAATGCTATTTCAATTTCTTTATCAAAATTCTTAATACTGATTTGAGTTTTAGCTTGACCTCTTTCAGAGTGTGAAAAAATGTTTAATTGTGATTCTTTAAATACTAATTTAACACCTTTTGTACGCTCTTCAACAAAAATAGAAGCCTGTTGTAATGAATTAAGAAATTCTAAACGATCAATAACGATTGTATTTTCAAAATCAGTCGGTAAAACTTGAGAATAATTAGGGAAATTTCCATCAATTAAACGGCTAATAATTGTTGTGTCATCGCTATCAAGGTAAAAATAGTTATTTGATAAATGAATATCAACCTCTGCATGCTCACTTTTGTTTAATATTTTAGTTAATTCTAATACTGCTTTTCTTGGCAGAATTACTGTTTTTTTCTCTGAAAGGTTGTTAGTTTGTGTTATTTCACCAATTGATAAACGATGACCATCCGTTGCCACAACTGTAATTTTGTTCTGATTAACCTCGATATATAAACCGTTTAAATAGGCTCTAATATCTTGATTACCCATAGAAAAACTCGTATTTTCAATCAATTCTTTTAATTGTTGACGATTAACCTTAATAACATCACTATTTTCAATTTTTGGTAGTGATGGAAAATCTTGATGATTGAATGTATTAAGCTCAAATGAATTTTTATTGGTTTTGATGTATATTTTAGATTCTTCAATTATAAATTCAATAATTGTTGTATCTGGTAATTTCCTAATAATATCAATTAGATCTTTTGCGTAAATAGTAAAAGAAACTTCTTCTTGTGTTTGAACAGGGTGAGAGGCTCTAATCTCAATTTCCATGTCTGTTGTTGTTAATGTCAATTGATTATTTTTCAATTGAATTAATACATGCGAAAGAATGGGTAGTGTTTGTTTTTTTTCAACAACACCAATAACAGTTTGCAAAGGTTCTAGTAATTCTTTAACAGTAAGTTGAGTGTTCATTCAAAAAATCCTTTTATTAAATATTATTGTTATTATTAGTGACGTTATTTTTGGTGAATAAGTTGTTTTTTTCTTTAAAAATTAACTATTTAAGTTGTTGGTATCTTGTTAGTATTTTATGTAAAAAATTGTGCACATGGTTATAAAATTTATTTTTAACGTAAGTTATCCTTTTTGTCCACAGATGAATGTAAAACCCAGTTGTGGAAATGTTCATAAGTTGGCTAATTTGAGTTTAATAATATCGTAATCATTCTTTATTTCTGTACTCTCTAGCATCTTTTCGTTTATTTTTTTAATGGCGTGGATAACTGTTGAATGATCCCTATTTCCAAATTGTTTTCCAATCTTGTTTAGAGATAGAGAACTTAATTCATGGCAAATATAAATAGCCATTTGTCGCGCTAATACAGTGTGTTGTTTACGTGATTTTGAGCTTAAGTCTGATATGGTTAACGCATAGTGTTTAGAGACTTCTTTTTGTATGTCGTTAACATCAATTTTTTTAATCTGCGGCTTGATTAGATCACCTAGTGCTGCCTCAACAACTTCTTTCGAAATTAATGTTTGATCCATTTTTGAGAAATCGACAAAGGCTTTTAATTTTAATAATGCTCCTTCTAAATCTCTAACATTTGATGTGATATGGCCCGCTATAAACAAAGCTACATCTTCTGTTAGACTGATATTAATTTTTTCATTTTGTGATTTTTTTAATAAGATAGCTGCACGCATCTCTAGTTCAGGTGGTGTCAAATGTAGATTTAACCCTTGTGAGAATCTTGTTTTAAGACGCTCTTCTAAAGATTTAATATTTTTAGGTGGCTGATCACAGGTGAAAATAATCTGTTTTTTACCGTTAAACAAAAAGTTAAATATGTGAAAAAACTCTTCTTGAGATTTTTCCTTGCCTGCGATTAAATGAATGTCATCTACCAATAAAAGGTCTGCTGATTGATAGAATAGCTTGATATCTTCAATTGTGTTGTGTCTAAGACTAGAAGTGATGTTTCTAACAAAATCCATCAAAGGCACGTACAGTACTTTTAAGTTAGGGTTTAGGGATTTGGCCAAGTGCCCGGCTGCTTGCATCAAGTGTGTTTTTCCTAGCCCTGAACCGCCATAAATAATAAATGGATTGTACGGCGAGCCTTTTATATTTTCTGCAATTTGTCTAGTAGCACCATATGCCATTTGATTAGCATTACCAAGCACCAGATTATCAAACGTATAGTCCTCAAATAATGGCGTTGAGTGTTGTCTCATTGTTGATGGTTTTTTCGTAGGCGCAACTCCAATAAATATCTTTAAGTCTTTATTGTGTTGATGGACGGCAGCTTTAATCTGTGTCTTTAAATGTTTGTTGATATAGTCTTTAACTTGATTATTTGGCGCCAACAGAGACAAGGTTTCTTTATCTTCATGTGCATTAAGAGGTTGAACCCAAACGCTATATTGAGACAATGGAATAGTGTCCTTGAGTGTGTTTAAACATTGAGCCCAGGTTTGTGACATAACTGCTATTTAAATTTAAGTAATGATATACTTAAGCATTATATTGTTTTGAGAGAGATGTGGATGAAAGGTTTAGAAAAGTATTTTGAAAACTTGTTGTGGGGCTCTAGATTAATGGTTTTAGCAGCTGTTATATCTTCGCTAGTACTCTCTTTTATGTTGTTCGTTGTTACGGCTATTGATGTAGCCGGCATTGTTGTCCATGCTGGTGATTATATAAGCGCAACACCAGAATTAAAAAAGTCATTAAAAATTGAAATGATTGCTCATACAGTAGGCTCAATTGATGGGTTTTTACTAGCAACTATTCTACTAATTTTTTCGCTCGGATTATACGAGTTATTTATTAGTGATATTGATTCAGCAAAAGAAAGTGACCAATCTTCTAAGGTCTTGGTGATCAACTCTCTTGATGATTTAAAGTCGAAATTAGCAAAAGTGATTTTAATGATTTTAGTGGTGACTTTCTTTGAAGTGTCTTTATCGATGACATTTACTGGCGCGTTAGATTTGGTCTATTTTGCATTAGGCATTCTAATGGTGTCCTTGGCGTTATATTTTGGCTCAAAGTCATCTCACTAAGGCTTTTAGCCATTGATTTTTATCGTTAAATAGCGTAACATTCACTCCTTTTTATTTAGAGAATTATTATGCGCCAAGTTATTGTTGCAGGCAACTGGAAGATGAACGCCTCAAAAGAGACAGTTAATACATTGGTAATGGGCATCTTATCTGGCATGTCAGAGGTTGAGGCAAAAGTAATTGTATGTGCGCCATCGCCTTACATGTCACAAGTTGAAGCGCTTATTACACATTCTCAATTAAATCTTGGTGCACAAGATTTAAATGTCAACGCATCTGGCGCCTTTACAGGTGAGGTAAGTGCTGACATGATTAAAGATTTTGGTGCGCAATATGTTGTGGTTGGTCATTCTGAGCGCAGAAGCATGTACGGTGAAACTGATCAAGTTGTGGCTGATAAAGTACGAGTGGCACTTGAAAATAACTTAACACCTTTATTTTGTATCGGTGAGACATTAGAAGAAAGAGAGGCTGGCAATATGGAAAGTGTTGTAACTCGTCAAATTCAAGCGGTTATAGATTTATCAGGTATTGATTCATTTAAAAATATTATCATTGCTTATGAGCCAGTTTGGGCGATTGGTACTGGCGTTACTGCCACACCACAACAAGCGCAGGATGCGCATGCGTTTATTCGTTCAATGTTGGCGCAGAATAATGCTGATATTGCACAATCTACTCCGATCTTATATGGTGGTAGTATGAACCCTGGTAATGCAGTTGAATTAATTAGCTGTGAAGATATCGATGGTGGTTTAATAGGCGGAGCTTCTCTTAAAGCGGAAGATTTTTTACAAATTTGTAAAGCGGGTTAATTATGTCATTTCAAATTATTTTGATCATTCATGTACTTTTAGCATTAAGCTTAGTTGCACTAATATTAATGCAACATGGTAAAGGTGCAGATGCTGGTGCAGCATTTGGTGCTGGCGCTTCTGGTTCAGTATTTGGCGCACGTGGTGCCAACTCTTTCATGTATAAATTAACTGCCAGTGTGGCAATTGGTTTCTTTATTACCAGCCTTTCGTTGGCCTATTTAGCAACTAATGAAGTTAATGCAGATAACGAAGAAACTAGCATCATGGAGCAAGTAACACCTTCTGATATCCCGATGATCTCCCCTGTTAGTATTGAATCAGATATTAGCGATATCCCTGAATAGTTAAGAATTTGCCGATATGGCGGAATTGGTAGACGCGCCACCTTGAGGGGGTGGTGAGCTACGCTCGTGCCAGTTCGACTCTGGCTATCGGCACCATATGAAGATTTTTACAAGGCGACTGTGAAACATTGCCTTATTCATTAAAGTTACTTGTTGAGATATCAGTCATATGCCAGTGATTTAATTAACAATGGCCAGCTAAAAACAGGTGCCAAATATTATCAATAATATATAGAATACGATGTGCACCTCTACAGTGCTAGTTTTAATTTATCAGGTTGTTAACACGACAAAATTGATTTACAATTAGTGCGTTATTAAATGAAAAAAATAGATTATGAATTGGCGTTATCAAGCAGAAAGAAAATTTGAAAATTTCTCAGATTTAATCTTTGAAAATAGTAAGAAAACCATCGCAACAATACTATTGCTGGTTTTTGCATTTGGCTCTCAACTACCCACATTAACCATGGACACTTCGACTGAAGGGTTCTTGCATAAAACCGATCCAATGCGTCTTGCTTATGACGATTTTCGAGATCAGTTTGGACGGGATGAAAAGCTACTGATAGCGATTAATACAGATAATGTATTTGACTTACAGTTCTTGAAAAAACTTGAAAAATTACATACAAGACTAGAAAATGAACTACCTTATATTGCTGATGTAAATTCTTTAATCAATGCTAGAAATACTTACGGCAATAAAGACAGTTTAATTGTTGGGGATTTATTTGAAGAATTGCCTGATACTCAAGCGCAGATAAATCCACAAAAGCAAAGGGCACTTAACAACCCATTGTTTGAAAATTTACTCTATAGCAAAGATCAAACTTTCACTACCATTGTGATCGACACACAAACATATTCGTCTTTTGATATAGATGGAAATTTGATTGTCGTTAGCGAGGAGGATGAATTTGCTGAAGAAGATATGGATGTACAGCTTCAAACAGAATATTTATCAGATGCAGAAAATACAGTTATTGTTGAAAAAACCCAAGAGATTATTAAGCAGTTTCAAGCTGAAAACTTTGAAATTTATTTAACAGGTTCGGCAGTTATTGCTGGCACTTTAAAACAAAGCATGATGGCAGATACTAAAAGCTTTGTGCAGAAAATGATGGTCGCAATTATTTTGGTTTTGGCGATATTATTTAAGCGCATGTCCGGTGTGATTTTGCCGTTACTTGCTGTTATTTTTACCATTACGGTGACGCTATCATTAATGGCGATTACAGGTACACCATTCACCATAGTAACTCAAATTATGCCTTCATTTTTATTGGCAGTAATTACCGGTGGCGCCATTCACTTACTAGCAATTTTCTATAAGAATTTTGCCATAACGCACGATGTTAAAACATCATTGCGCTACTCGATGGGTCATTCTGGTCTTGCCATTGTTATGACTTCTTTAACCACAGCAGCAGGACTGTGGTCATTCTCGTTTTCAGAATTATCCCCCGTAGCTGATTTGGGTGTTTTTGCAAGTAGCGGTGTTTTAATCGGTCTAATCTTTACATTGATATTAATTCCAGCTTTAATCAGCATTAGTAAAATTAAAGTTAAATCTAGCAAAGAGGATGCCCATAGGCACACCAAGATGGATCATATGTTACTGGGTATTAGTCGTATTTCCACGGGCTATCCAAAAGCCATTGTTGCTATTAGTGGGCTTATCATTGTAGTAGCTATTTTGTTTGCTTCACAGTTGCGATTTGCGCATTATCCGTTAGAGTGGTTTCCAGAAGATCATGCCTCAAGAGTGGCCACCGAAATTGTGGATGATAAACTCCGTGGCTCTATTACGCTTGAAGTCATTATTGACACACACAAAGAAAATGGACTGTATGATCCTGAAATGCTTAATAAGATTGAGCGAGCTACTAATTACTTAAATAGCATTCAAACGCAGACTTATTTTGTTGGAAAAACACTTAGTTTGGTCGATGTATTAAAAGAGACAAATCGAGCTCTAAATGAAAATAAACCTGAGTTTTATGTGATTCCACAGAATCGAGATTTAATCGCCCAGGAGTTATTTTTGTTTGAGAATAGCGGTAGTGATGATCTAGAAGACTTTGTAGATTCAAGCTTTTCTAAAGCACGTGTTACAGTTAAGGTGCCTTATATTGATGCCTTGCAATACAATGAGTTTTTAACTCAAGTGCAAAATAAACTTGATCAAGAGTTTGCCGGTATGGCAACAGTTTCACTAACAGGTATCTCTGTTCTGCTTTCAATTATTATGGAGAAATCAATAAATTCTAGTGCCATTAGTTATTTGATAGCCTTTGGTTTAATCTCAATTATGATGATAATTTTGGTGGGTAATATCAAGATTGGATTGATAAGCATGATTCCAAACATGCTGCCTATTCTATTTTTATCAACGATTATGGTTATATTTGATATGCCTTTAGATATGTTCACCATGTTGATTGGTGCCATTGCCCTAGGGTTGGCAGTGGATGATACCGTGCATTTTATGCATAATTTTAGACGTTATGAACTTGAATATAATGATGTTGATAAAGCTGTAAGATTAACATTAATGGGAACAGGTAGGGCTATCGTAGTAACTTCAATTGTATTGTCAGTTGGTTTTTTAGTATTGTTATTTGCCTCAATGAGCTCTATGTTTAACTTTGGCGTGTTAACAGCTAGTGCAATTTTTATTGCCTTGCTCGCTGATTTTTTCCTAGTTCCTGCCATCATGAAATTAATGATTCGAAATAAAGGAGATTTGTAATGAATAAATTTTTAACCCTTGTCGTGGGTTTGCTGTTGGCAATATCTGTTGTGGCTGAAAATAAAGCCAGAGATATTATGGAAAAAGTTGATGCGCGTGATGACGGTACAAGCATGATCTCAACCATGCAGATGATGCTGATTGATAAAAAGGGCAAGAAAAGAATTCGCCAATTGCGCACTTTTGCCAAAGATATTGACGCCAATGTAGAGCATAAAATCATCTTCTTTTTGTCACCAAGTGACGTTAAAAATACGGCATTTTTAACCTATGATTATAGTGGTGAAGATAAAGACGATGACCAATGGATGTATTTGCCAGCATTAAAAAAGACAAAGAGAATTCCTGCGAGTGATAAAGACGCTGCCTTTATGGGTAGTGATTTCTCTTATGCAGATATGACTGATAAAGAATTGAATGATTATAGTTTTAAGCTTGTCAAGGAAACAAGCATTAAGCGCAAAGAGGGGAAAGTTCCTGTATGGGTAATTGAATCAACGCCTATTAATCAAGAAATTATTGATGAAACTGGGTATGTTAAAAGCACACTTTATATCCGTAAAGATAATTATGTACTGACGCGTGCCAAGTTTTATTTGAAAAAAGGCTCTCGTGTTAAGTATATGGATGTGCGAAAACTTGAGAAATTCGATGGTATTTGGGTGGCCATGCAAACTACTATGACCACCAAACAGGGTAAAAAAACACTGCACAAAACCATTCTGACAAATTCTAATGTTGAGGTTAATAAGAAAATCAGTAGTGATATGTTTAGCATTCGTAGGATTGAAAAAGGGCTTTAGCCAATGAATAAGATTTTTGTTATAGCAGTATTAATACTATCTTTAAATATTTATGCTGAAGATGGATTTGATGATGACGGTTTTGATGATGAAAATATCGAGGTCGTTTTAGTTAGTCCAGATTCTGTTCAGGGTGAATTGTTCGGATCCATTACTTTTGAAGCGCACCAAAATTTTAGCAATAACAAAAATCTCTCATCGTCAAAAATATTGGTTGATTTACTTGGTGATTATAAATTTGAGAATGGGGCGAAATTATCAGCTAACCTAAAAAGCTACTATGATTTTGTTTATCAACTTGAAAATCTAACAGTGCCCAATGGCTATAAAACTGAAATTGAGCTAAATGAGCTAAATATAGAGCTCGAAATACTTCCAAATTTGGACTTTAAGATAGGTAGGCAGGTGGTTGTTTGGGGAAAGTCAGATTCTATCAGAATAACGGATATTCTGAACCCATTAGATAATCGAAAGCCAGGATTGGTCGATATTAAGAATTTACGCCTAGGTCGAACCATGTCCAAGCTTGATTATTATGTTGATAATTTAAATTACTCAATTATTGCCCTGCATGAAAATCGTTTTAGTAAAAATCCAAAATCTGAATCTGATTTTAAATCTTCAATAGATTTGAATGAAATTCATCCAAATGATAGTTTTGAAAATACGGGTATTGCTATTAGCTTAACAGGTGCTTTTGAAGGTTATGATATTGGCGTGTATTTTGCTAATACTTATATTGATAAGCCATATTTAATTACTGGCGTTAGTAATGTTTTGAAATATGACAATAAGTCGAATATGTTTGGCTCTGCCTTTAATCTAGTTGACGGCAGCTTTCTATTTAAAGCTGAAGTAGCTCATTTTGATAATATTAATTATAATGGCATAGCTAATGCCAAAACTAGAACCGATGTATTACTAGGTGTTGAGTACAATGGCATTACTGATGGATCAATCGGTTATGAAGTTGCATTAAGAAAAATTCATGATTATGAGGCTGCTGTATATTTAGCTAATAACTATACAGTTGAAAGTCAATATCAACAAGTAATACGCTTTAGTCAATCCTACTTAAATCAAACATTAAATTTGATCAGTGTTCTAAGTGTATTTGGTAATCATGCACAAGATGGCGGATCTGCAAGGGTTGAACTGGATTATGCATTAGATGATGAATTAACAATTAGTATCGGTGTTATTGATTATCTAGCTGGTGACAACCCTGCTATAAATGCATTTAAAAATAATGATCGAATTTTTGCCAAAGTAACCCATTCTTTCTAGCTCATTTTTTCGTTTACTTCTGATTGTGTTATAATTAATATTATTAACATAATTCTAAAATCATGAAAATATCCACCTTTTTACTGACCTCTTTATTACTAAGCTCAACCAGTGTAAATGCTTTTTTAAACACTGATAATTATTCACCATTTGGAAATATGGGAAATATGGGAAATATGGGAAATATGGGAAATCTTGGTGGTTTTGACGGTTCGAATAGTCCATGGAGTAACAACTCTAATTGGAATCCAATGTCATCGGGCAGCCAATATTCACCTGCTAATGATGCTCGAAATATGAGTCGCTTTGGTGCACACCCCCGTTCTTTAAAAAGCTATCGTCAAGATCCAAGGTTTAGACCAGAAAATAATATGATGCAAATTCCGAATCAGATTCAGCCAAGTAACTGGCTAAAGGATACAGATTTTAGCCAAACGCTCGGTGATATTAAAAATACAGGCAGTAAGAATTTTTTTGTCAATGAAGCGCCGTTTAGTTTTGAAAAGGGTTACCAGCATGTTCAAGACCAGTCTCTTGAAATTCAAAAAGCACTCAAAGACCAAATGCAACGTTATGACAATAATGATACTATCTATGGAAGACAGGGTTATTCTTTGTCACCTGCAGCGTCATCTACGCCAAGAGTTGATACGGATTAATTGTTAATTTTTCTTTAGTCTTATATAAATCGTCATTTAATGGCGATTTTTTGTTTTAAAAATCTCAATATCTATTAAATTTATTATTAATGGGTAGTTGGATGGCTTTGATAGGCTTATTTCATTGTTTTAATATTATTTTGAAGATTTATTGGGCTATTTTCTTTTATTTACATTTTTTTTATCTATTAAATGCCTTCGCATGGGGATTTCTTATTTTATTTAATGAAAATATAATAATATAATTGACTTCTTATATAGTTGCAGTATAATAGTGCCCAATGCAGGACACAAGTTCGGCGCTTTAAAACGACCTCAATAATGAAGTTGTTATAAAAATAATCTAGGAGATTAACATGAAAAAAATTATCGCAATTACTACTTTAGTAGCAGCTACTTCAGCTTCAGCTTTTTTTGGCAACTCAAACAACAACGGTTTTGGTAATTCAAACGGTATGTCTAACTGGGGTCCTTTTGATGGCGCTTCTAACATGGGTCCTTTTAACTCAGGTTCTAACATGGGTCCATTCAACGGTGGAAACAACATGGGTCCATTCAACGGTGGTTCAAACTGGGGTCCTTTCAACGGCGCTCAAAACATGGGTCCTTTTGCTAACAGCAACGACATGAACAACGATTCAGACTGGGGTTTCCATTACAACAACAAGAACGCTACTA